>Ga0098038_1000143_pt1 | contig 30416 bp, 34 predicted proteins | sample 5B_taG_FD_75051 | JGI IMG/M metagenome (GOLD analysis project Ga0098038, IMG submission 75051) | Marine viral communities from the Subarctic Pacific Ocean - 5B_ETSP_OMZ_AT15132_CsCl metaG | ecosystem: Environmental > Aquatic > Marine > Oceanic | place: Pacific Ocean | collected 2015-01-08 | reverse complement strand
TGAAGACAGAATAAATTATTTAAGAGAAGAGGTCAAATATGCTCTTGGTGGGAATTTGGCAGACATGGATATGTACACTCAAATGTATGTACAACAAGCGCTGGGCGTAAGTTCAGTCGCTGCGGCCCAGAAGATGCTAAATATGGACCAAGATCAATATAACGAACACCTTAAAGAACAGGAAGCAGCAGCAAAAAGCCAAGAAGAATTGTTGAAAACAGCGCAAGAGATGGTGCCGGTGATGACAAAGATGCTTAACGCGTTTCAGAAAACCTTAACAATTTTTGAACCGGGAATTCTGCTTTTCTTAGATATGTTGAATTTAATAGGAGGTGCCTTCGGACTTATATTCTGGGGCTTGGAGAAGTCGGAAAAAGGGGCGGCATGGTTAGGCCCTTTTGCTACTAAGGCTTATGATTTTGCTGCTATAATTGTCAAGATCGCCGCCACCGCTGCTCTTCTGGCGGGGGCGTTTATGGCTATAGCCAACCCACTTGGGTTAGCCGTAACTTTCCTTGGAGCATTTGCTAAAGTTGCCAGCGTTTTGGTCGGGTCAGCATTTGTAAATTGGCTTATTGGTCTACACAACGCAACAACCGATCCCGGATCTCCACCTCTTTATGAAGTATTTGGTGTTATAGCAGAGGGAATCAAGTTTTTAGTAAGCGTATTAAACCCAGCAGGACTTGTCATTGACAAAATAACAGGAACTTTTAGGTCTCTTCACGCAGCAGTAACCGGCATCTTTGGTGGTGACAATGATCCTAGTGACTCAATGCTAGCCAGTTTAGCAGACTTTGATGGCAACAAATTAGCAGCAGGTCTTTCTTCGGCAAAAACAAGTCTAAAAGAGATTGGAGCAATCTCTGGTAAGTCTGGTTTCTTAACAATGAAGTCAGACGGTCCGAAAACAGAAGTAATGATGGCATCAGACAATGTCCTAGCGAGCGCATTTGGCGGAAAACTTACAGTTGATGTAAAAATGCCAGAACAAGGAAAAATTAACAATAGTGTAAAAGTATTTATTGACGGTGACGCTCTTAGAGATGCGGTTGCCCGAATTATAGAGGATTCTTGATATGGCACTAAAGCCCGGACAACACAATGGCTACAATCCTTCAGGGATTACATACAAAGGTTCTGCTATACAAGGGTATGGTAATGACTCTAGTCATGAAACAAGCGATATAATTTATATTGGCAGTCATATATCCGAAAGAGTTGTGGCACTTAAGGCGTTTTTGGATTCTTTTGACCTAAATGTCACAAAAAACAGTGAACAAATAGCAATTAACTCATTTAGTACATTCAAGCAAATTCTAGAAAATGAATGTAGAGTGTCATTTTCGTTATCATTGAACATACCTGCTCATTCATATAACGAATCTAGAAACAATTTGGCTAAAATAGCAGAATTACAAAGGATGATCGCTCCACGAACAATTACAACTAGTGGAACAGACGAGTTGAACCAAACAAAGGTGTTGCTGAGTGTTTTTTTTAAAAATTTACTGAATTCCGGAGTATATTACAATCCCAGAAATACACCTAAAATAAACGATTTTAATACTTTAAAAAGTTATGGCGTAATAGTAAATTGCTTAGAGATAAATTACGAACCAGATGTTAGTGCTGGGTATTTTAAGTCTGATATGTCTGATGGTAACTTTATGTTTCCTAAAAATATTAAATTAAATTTAAATTTAGATGTTATACATGAAGAAATGTATCCACATGGACACAAATACATAAGAGGCTATACTGATAATGGCTTGTTGAGACACAATGATCAAGGCTTTACTCCTTTTAATATCCCAATTAGATCAACCTTTGGAGAAGACGGCAACTACAAACCAAACACCATCTATTATCAAAATTTAAATAATGACAGCAGATCTACCCAAAGAAGAAAGGATAATGGTTATATTTTTATTTCTAATAACATATTAAATGAAAAGACAAAACTTAACAGAGCATCAACAGTCGGGGCACACGAGTTGTACGAGGATGAATCATCTAAATATCAAAGAAGAAGATGGGTTGTTTTTGACATTTTTTTACAAAATTTCACGAGAAATGTAAAGTTCGAAAAAGTCGATCAAACCGATTCAGATAAAGATTTTTCTAGCGGATATACTTTTTCCAAATACTCCGCCGTTGAATATAGTCTATCTTTCAATGTGTTGGCTGGTGATTTAATGTCATCAAAAAAGAATCTAGGAAAAATACAAATATTGTCTAGACTTTTAGCTAAAAGACAAAAGGCAACGTTTGTACCGGATGTTGTATCTAAATACGGCGCGGACAGAATAGGATACACTAAATATGATACAAGAGTTTTCGACAATATAACTAAAGTGTATGTCCCTTCAATGATAGAAAAAGGGGGAGCAAACAGGTTCCATGGAAATGCTCATGACAGAGGAGGGTATATGAGAGCCTACAATAATGCTTTAGAGTTAAATTTTATATCATTCACTTGTAAAATAAATACTGGGGAAGGATTTTTTAAAGAAGGCGGAAAATTGTATCCAAAATCTATGACTATTACATTAAATTTTGTACAGTCAGACATGTCTCTGATGAGAAATTTTGGTCTAACCATTGACGGTTCAGGTAATCGAGTCAACACTCTTAAGGAAAAAGATGATTATCTTTTTCCTTTTAGTAGAAAATATACAACAATAAAAAAAGAATAATAATTGTTTAACGGAGTAATTTATGCCTAAATATTTAAATGAAAGAAAAGGATTATTAGACGATCCTTTGTATGAACAAAAATTAAAAGATAGAGGCCTTAAGAATATTGAGATAAGAAGGTCGATTAATTTTAATGATATCAGAAATATGAGAGTATTAATTATGGAAGAGGTCGTATGGGATTATGGCACTACTCTGCATAAATTAGCGGTTCAATATTATGGTCAAGGAAAGTATTTTTGGGTCATAGGTCTTGTCAACAATAAACCTACAGATGCGCATTATAAAATTGGCGACATAGTTTTAATACCGGGTAACCCATCATTAATAGAGGCCGGAATGGGAGAGCCTGATGTCAAATTCTAATGAAATCGACAAGCAGACGCTAAATGAGTTTCTACAGTGTTATGTATCCACTGCTTTTTTAGGACTCGCTGAACCTTGGAGATATAAAGTAAAAAGTTACAAAAACCCACCGCCAGCGAACAACTGGCTATATGGCAGCACCATTATTCCTATAAAGTCAAAACATCCTAAATATTTTATAAATTATTGTCAGATGAATCCTGATTTCAAAGATTTTTTCCAACTCGGCACAAGCGAAAGTAAGACTAACAAATTTAAACACAGTTTATCATATGAAATTTATTTAGTGAAAGACATGGATCCATTTGACGTAAATACCCACAAAACTAAGGAGATTCTCTTAAATTTTGGAGAATCTGAAGAGTTTGAGGCTGATTCCGTTATTTACGAGTGGACTGAGAGAGACGAACAAAGATTACAAAACGCTGAGAGAATTCCACCATCGAAAAGAACCGCAGCAGAAGATGCCGCTTTAAACAAACTAAAAACACTCAAGGCTGATGCCGGATTATCTACCGGTGGTGCTGCTGGAGGCAGAAAAAAAACCACATATGTAAAACGAGACGCTATTAAGGTTACTTTTGACGGAACGAACCCTTCCACTGCTAGAAAAGATGTGAAGGTGGACCTAACTTTTACAATGACTAGTTTTAATAATTTGAATTCCATAGTTGGCGAGTATTATAACGAGGACAAAGGGACTTGGGAAAAAGTTAAATTGTATGAGTTAATTACGCACCCATACGGCGTTGAAAAAACCTCGCCCGGTCTTGGTGGTAAGATGGTTAATCAATATAGTCCAGATTACAACCGCTTAAGAATAAAGATTATAGTAGATGGGGATAGTGTAACAGATAGAATTGACGATCTTATAATAGATTTAGCAATTATAGATCATTCAATTTCTAGAAATAATGATACTGGATTTACAGAACTAAAAATCCACTATAGAGGATATTTTGAGTCTATATTGTCAATGCCTTGGATGGACGCTCTTGCTGATGCTGCTGAATTAGATCAACGAATAGAAGATGAGAAATTATTGAAGAAAGCGCTTGAAGAAAAATGCGAACCTAGTGTAATAAAAGAAATGGTAAAAATGAACAGAAAAGGAGACTCTATACAAGCCAAGCACGATGGGTGGAACAACGTTATACAACAACTTTTCAATAATGGGGATATATTTAAATATGAAGTACCAGAAGCGGATTTGAAATCTTATGTTGAAACCGGAGATTTAAACACGGTCATCGCACAACAGAATGCTCAAGCCGGAGGTGTTGCTGGTAGATTAGGTATGTCAATGTATAATAATCCAATAATAAACGCTACAGCGATGGTGACATCTGCTGGTGGGACACCACTGTTTTCTTCCACAGACCCTATCATGACCGACTTGGAAGCTATCTCAAGAATAATGGTGGAAGATCAAACCACCGATCTTTCTGCCATCTCAGCAACGGCGGTGGGGAGTTTGTTTCCTTCCATCGTTCCCGGAACCATAAATACAACTCATGTAGAAGGCGCCTTTTTTTTCTTGGGAGATTTATTCAGAGCAGTAACAAAAAAACTATATAAACAAACCGCACGTCAGCGGGATACACCAAAAGATTATTTCCAAGAAGATTTAACATTTGTATTTTCGGATATGGAAGTTGCCAACCCTTTTTTTCCTAATGAACAATTAAAATTTCAACCAACTTGTATGCCAATTGATTTGTATTATTTTAAAAATTGGTGGCAAAAAAATGTGATAGATAAAGATGTAACATATTTTTCTTCAATGAATATGATAAGAGTTATTTTAGAGAGATTAATAAATGATTTGTTGTATGAAACTTGCTACGGAAATAATATGCAAGATGAAATACCTCCTGTCATGAGGACTTCTTTCTTCACTGATACTCGAAATAATCCATATCAAATATGGAAACCATTAAAAAAAAATACGTCTGGGAATGGGCTCGCAGACGATGAATGTTTTGTCGAGATAGATGGAACAGGAGATGGTCCGGCTCAAGGGAAACTTTTTCACAATGATGCGCACTCAAACTTAACTATTTCGCATTACTGCGTGATACACATGGGGCTGTATAACAGAGTAATACCATATTCCCCCAGCAAATTTGCTTACAACAACAAGTATATACCAACCTTAACATATGGTATAAACGATAGTAAGTCATTCATTAGTGATATTTCTTTCACAAAGACAAACGCTCCGGGATTAAGAGAGGCTAGATATTTCAATTCTTTCAATTCTTTGGCTATTTTGGCGAATGTATATGATGCTAAAATTACATTAAAATCCGCTGGTGCCACAACCATGTTGTATCCCGGAACAATTATCAATCTCACGATCTCAGACTTTGCTTTACCGGATAGGAATCCACATGTTCTTAATAGTTTATCAAATAATATGGGGATCGGAGGTTACTACATAATAAAGAAAGTTACTTATGACTTGGGAACAAACCCACAAAACTACACCATTATATTAGAAACCAAATGGATTGGGACAAATGCCATGCCTAGATTGAGACGGACAACAACAACTGGTAAGATCCAGACAAAACATCAGAAGTGTGAAACTATTTACAATGAAGCAAAAGATAGGGTTCAGGTTATTGCCGCCACAGCAGGGGAAGAAATACAATTGAGCGAGATCGAGCGTGTCACTGCCACCCCCGCCACCGCCACCACTGCCGCAACAAGTGCTGGAACTCGGGTGCCCGAGGGTGGTGCTGTAACGGTTGGCGCGGGATCTGCTCAAGATGCGATAAATCGTAGTGAGGCTAAAGGTATCATAATGGATGGGACTGTGATGGGAGGCGGGTCAGGATCTTTTGGCCAGAGAATGGCCGCAGAAGTTAAAGCCAAAATATCCAGTCTCGGGTATACTGATAGCCAGTATTATGTTCCGGTAAAATGGAGTGGTGAAGTACATAGAGTAACTGTCGATTGGAAAGTTATGACAGGGGCTGGTGCCGGTCAATATTGTCAAATAACAGGGTTCACAGTCAACTTTAAGGATGGCAGATCAGTGGACTTGTCTTCAGATCTAAAAAGCACCGGTGGTACTGTTTTGGATCCGGGATTTAAATATCTTGATATAAACTCCGGTGATTTTCTTGAGAGGGTAGATTAATGTCTAGGTCCTTTTTCGGCTCAAATAGATTAGGGTCCTCAATGAGTTGGAGCCAAAAAACAAAATTTGCCAATGGAGCACATAAGGAATTCAATGGCCTTGGTGATGTAATGATAAAAGATGTACAATTTCATGAAAGAATACATTATGGGGTCATTGATCATGAAAACAACTCTGTAATTCCAGACGAAAAATTCATTGTGAATTTTAATGAGGGTAGAGTTTTTGACTTTGTTGCTGATGCTATAAGTGTTATGAAATTAAATTACATGGCTGCGCTCCAAAAGGGGTTAGTAAATGCTGCGGGTTCTGCTGTTGGGGAATTATTATTAACAGATTCGTATCATAATCCAAGAATAAAATATGAGTTATATATCGGTACTATGTTAAAAGCATTTAACAGAGAATTTTTAGATAGGAGCCCAAACATAATTATAGCATCATATGAAGATTATGTCAACACCTTTTTCAATTTTATTCGTAACGGTGGTATAGGTATTCCGATTACAATGACAAGGTGGAATACATCTTACAACTCAAGCATTTTAGACACAGGATTAGCATTCAAATATTCTGATATTCCTTATGACAAAGATAGCGAAAAAGTTAATTTAATAATAGATCATCCTTGTTATGAGTATTTAAAGAATCTCGCACTGAATATGGGATTTAGTATATTGAAAAATAATCCAAATGTTTTATTATTTGATATAATGTCTCCTGCTACAGAACCATATAGGACTCACAGAGGATTAAATAATTTAGAACTATTTTTTGAAAATAGATTTATAAAAACATATACTATTGATATGTATTATTTACTTAATAATATTAATATATATTATAATAAACATGTTAATAAGAATCCTATTATTGATATGTTAGATATGAAATGCGGTAAACCATATACTAAAACTATCGAATTAGAATTGGTAGATGTAGGGTATAGGGTTTACCCTGAAGAGTGGGAGTTACTAACATATGTTCAGGTTCGTAATATGGAAGAAGGTAACCCTTTCACGGACAATAAACTGAATCATATTTATAAAAAAGCAAAATACTTCCTAAAAAAACTTGACAAGATGTCTGCCATGGGTTATATTAATGATATGTTCCGAGATCAGGTTTGGAACAAGGACCATGGCTATCACGATTCCCTTCAGAAATTAAGAGGGAAGACAACAGATACATCTGGAAGACGCTTGAGAGGGGAAGGAGCATCATCTGGAGGAACTTCTGGCGGAGGTGGTGGTTCAGGTTATTAGGAGGACAAATGATATTTCAATTAATGGACGATAAGAAAGATTGTATCGGAGTTTATTCAGACAACAGATTTGTTTATGATAGGATTCCAAAAAATTTAGATAAAACTTGGGGATATTCTGATCATCTTCGAGATAGACATATAGAATATGCCGTTTTATGGACAAGCGGATCATCAATCGATGATATATGCCCAGAGCATTTGGTAAATCGTTGGACTGTTGCTCAGAAAAGAATAAAGTCGCATTTTAAATCAATAAAAACAGCAAAATTAAGATTTGATGATATTTGCTTTTTTGATATGGTGCCGGAAAAACAACTCAAACACTATTATCAAACAAAAAATGAGATTTGCGAGTGGATATTTGAAAACTATGACAGACCTCATAACTATTCTTTATTACACGACTCGTATGTAACAATCCACAACATTGCCAAACAAGAGGTGAACATAAACAAGCATAAATTGTTCAGGTATTCAAAATTCGATGCCAAGGCAAGAAACTTGTGGAAATGGACTCAAGAGAATTCACACCCAATTGTGAATTATGACCTGTTCGGGTCAAAAACGGGCAGACTTACCACTAAAATGGGAAGTTTTCCCATAATGAATTTAAAAACAGAAATAAAAGACATTGTCGAACCCAAATGGGACTGTTTCGTTGAGTTGGATTTCAACGCTGCCGAGATAAGAACAATGATTTCCCTAATGGGACAAGAACAACCACAGGAGGATATCCATGAATGGAATATCAAAAACATATTTAAAGAAGATATCACAAGAGCAGAAGCAAAACAAAAGTTTTTCGCATGGCTCTACAATTCGGAAAACAAAACTATCAATTCTGAATACTATAGCAAAAACACTCTCGTCGAAAAATTTTTCGACGAACAAAAAGAAATATTACGAACCCCCTTTGGTAGAAGGACAAATTGCGATCGATTTCACGCCCTCAACTACCTCCTTCAATCCAGTTCCTCCGATAACTGTTTGGACAGGGTCAACAAAATCGAAAGATTCTTAAGAGATAGGAGAAGTTATGTGGCCTTTACTATACACGATTGTGTTATTATCGACCTTCATAGGGACGATCGTAATCTTATTCCGCAAATAAAAGAAATATTTGAAGATACAAAACTTGGTAATTTTCCATCCGGATGTAAGATAGGTAAAAACTTAGGTGAAATGAGGGATTTTACATGGACCTAAAAGAAGGAGATCTGGTGATTACTCTTCCAAAGGTAGAAAAAATTAAAGCCATTGTTGAAAACATGGAGCCAAATAAAATTGGAGTTATCACAAGCGTGAGTTCTAAATTTGCTGGTAAAGAAGTGTATGGCGTATTGATTGATGGGAAAGAATATTTTTTGTTCTCGGACGAAATAGAAAAAATGGAGATATAATGTTAATAGTAGGACTTGGGACAGCCGGTTGTAACATAGCAGAGTTGTTCAAGCAGCATAAACAATACCATGTTGAATTATTAGATGAAGACAAAGGTATAAAGAAAAAAGACACTGTAGAAGATTATGATTCAGTAGAATACAAGCCTCGCAAGAAAGCCATCAAATCTGCCTCTGAAGGCTTTCTGTTTGTGTGTGGTAGTGGTAAGGTCTCTGGAGCAACGCTACGCATTCTAGAGGGTATATCGCACGTTAAAATGACTGTTATATATATCGCCCCTGATCTTGAATATTTATCGGAGACAGAGAAGAAAAGACACAAGGTTCACTTTAATATTTTACAACAATATGCAAGATCAGGCATGATTCATGAACTTATGATTATTGATAATAAAATATTATTAGAATTGTGTGGAAGTGGAACCGTATACAACTATTATGAAAAAGTAAATTATTTTATTTATTCTTCAATTCATACACTAAATTACTGCGAAAACGTAAAACCAGAGTTTGGAAAAATCCACGCTCCAAAAGGACACAGTCGTATAAGCACCGTAGGAAGGGGATTGATGGAAGAAAAAGATGAAAAGTTGTTTTATTTACTTGACAACATAACCGAAACAAGATATATTATTAATATCAATCACGATGAATTAGTTAATGACGTTCAAGTGTTACCAAATGTTCAAGGTGTCGTTCGCGAGAACAAAGAACTAGGTAGAGAATCTTCATTCGCTATCTGGTCGACAGAAGAACAAGAAAGTTATTACTACATCAAGCATTATACACATTTTATTCAAGAAATTTCTTGACAAGATAACCTAAACGGGTTATATTATTATATAATACAAAGCAAGGAGATGAAATGCTTAGTTTAATGTTGCTCACCATTATAGGGTGCGGCGAGAAAGAAGACGACACATCTGAAGTCGTCGTTGAAGACTCTTCCGAGGGTTAAAAAAAGTATTAAAAAATACTTGACAATATAACCAGAACAGGTTGTATTATATATGTTCAACAAAAAGGAGAATTTATGAGCATCACACAACAATTTCCAGTATACACTGGCACATTCACTACTAAAAGAGGCGAAAAGCGTACAATGAACTTTATCAAAATGCCTGATTTGCCAAAATCAATCACTAGTCTTCACAGTCGAGTTCGAAAATTACAGCCCGGCTTTGAAACTGTCTTTGATGTTGATAAAGGACAGTACCGTACATTTAATTACAATACTCTTATCGGTAACGTTTCTATGTCCAACCGTAGTGTGACAATTAAAGGTTAGCCCTTACGGTTTTTGTTCATTTTCCGTAAAAAAATGTTCACTTTTTACTTGACACGGTTTAAAAAACGTGTTATATTATAATTGTGAGTTAATTTTCACAATAAAAAACAAACCAACGATATGGTTAAAACCCTGTCGTGTACTTAACAATTAGGAGAACTACTATGGCTATAAATATTGAAGCGATGCGAGCCAAACTTAACGCATCTAAAACTGGCAACAAAGGTCAAACTAACAATACGAAATGGAGACCGTCTCAAGGAGACCAGACAATTCGTATACTTCCTACACAAGATGGAGATCCGTTCAAGGAGTTTCACTTCCATTATAATGTAGGTAAAAATCCCGGATTACTATGTCCTAAAAAGAATCATGGTGAAGACTGTCCAATCTGTGACTTTGCTTCTAAACTGTGGAGAGATGGTGTCGAAAATGATGACGCTGCGATCAAATCAGAAGCGAAAAAACTTTTTGTTCGAAAGCGTTATTATTCACCAATTCTTGTTCGAGGAAAAGAATCCGAGGGAGTAAAGATTTGGGCTTATGGAAAGACCGCATACGAAACCTTACTGGGTTATGTCCTCGACCCTGATTATGGAGACGTAACGGATCCTGATACTGGAACTGATATTGTTTTGAATTATGATGTTCCCGGGACCCCGGGGTCTTTCCCTAAGACCACCCTTAAGCCTCGTCGGCGTCCGAGTGTTCTTTGTGATGAAGCGGTCAGCGATTGCGATTCACTTTTAGAATCGGTACCTGATATCGCTGGTATTTTTGAAAGAAAAACCACTGAAGATATGCAAGCAATCTTAGATGACTTCTTATCTTCCGATACGTCCTCCGAAAACAGATCTAGTGAAACTTCAAAGTACACACAAAGATCCTCGGATGTCGACAAGCAATTTGAAAAATTTATGAACGATGAATAAGCCATAGTCCTCCTTGTTCTATATGGGTGGCGGCCACCAGCCCGAGTGAAAAAATGGTGGTCTTTTTAAAAGGAGAGATTATGTATAATATGCAAGCAGTTGAAGGCGAGATGGTCAAAGTACACTACGTTGGAACATTAGAAGATGGAAGTGTTTTTGAAGATTCTCGCCAAAGAGGTGAACCATTACAATTTATTGTTGGACATGGTTCAATTTTGCCGGCTTTCAATAAGACCATCGTTGGTATGAGAGCGGGTGAAACTAGGAGTGTTACCATTGAGCCTGAGGAAGCCTATGGACCAGTAAATCCTGATCTACTAAGAGTGATAGAAAAAAATGCCTTAGGAGACCAAGAGATACCTGATATTGGATCGGTCGTAATGTTTTCAATCGATGACAAACAATACCCAGCACAAATCAGAGCCATAGAAGAAGAGGAAATAATGGTAGACTTTAATCACCCCCTTGCCGGACAAAAGATAAGTTTTGAAATAGAACTTATAACTCGCGTTACAGAAGGAGAAGAAAGTGGGAAAAGTAATCAAAATGACAAAGAAACCGGGCAAGATTGATATTTCAGCAATGAAAAAGTTCGTCAACAAAAAAGTCGGACTTGACGTTGCTCATGATCTCCGTCAGGATAATCCTACGGAGGTTAAAACTTGGATCCCTACGGGTTCAAGATGGCTTGACTCTATTACTTGTAGAGGAAAGTATGGTGGAATTCCTGTTGGAAAGATCACCGAGATTGCTGGCTTGTCCTCAGCCGGCAAATCATTTATGGCAGTTCAGATAGCCGCCAATGCTCAAAGAATGGGTCACACTGTGGTCTATTTTGATGCTGAAAGTGCTATTGATCCAATGTTCTTGAAAGATGCTGGAGTTAATACAGATGAACTTTTGTATGTACAAGCAGTCTCAGTTGAGAAAACACTGGAAACCATTGAGGATCTTATGGGTGAATATCCTGAGACTCAATTCCCTTTTATCTGGGATAGCATCGCTGCTACTTCTTCAGAAAAAGAAATCGAATCAGATTATAATCCACAGTCCACAATGGCGGTAAAGCCTCGCATTTTCGCAAAGGCCTTTCCAAAACTTACAATCCCTTTGGCTAATCAGCAGTGTACATTGTTGTTGATTAATCAATTAAAAACTAATATCACCAACAATATGGCTGAGCAAATGACTACTCCGTATATCGCCCCGGGCGGTAAGGCAATAGTTTATTTTACTTCGATGCGTATTTGGCTTACAAAACGCAAAGCAAAAGCCTCGTTTGTTACAGATGATACTGGTTTGCGAATTGGATCGGAGGTTAAATGTAAGATCGAAAAGTCTCGTTTTGGGACCGAAGGTCGTACTTGTGCTTTTAAGATTCTTTGGGGAAGCAAGGTTGGAATTCAAGACGAAGAGTCTTGGTTAGAGGCCTTGAGATTATCTCAGTCTGATCGTTTTCGGGTAGGAGGTGGTTGGTACTACCTTACCGACTCAAAAGGTAAGGAACATAAATTCCGATCATCCTCTTGGCTAGATAAACTAAAAGATCAAAAATTCAAATCCTTAGTCTTTGAGATTATGGATGAAGAAATAATTAAGAAGTTCGACACCGAAGGTAAGAACTTTGAGGTTGATAAAGAATAGGCGCTGGTACCGAACCTATAACTCCCCATGCTCTTTTGAGTGTGGGGTTTTTTATTTATTTATTTGACAAAACATTTGCGATACGTTATATTATTAATATAATAAAGAGGACATTATGAAAAAGATTTTAATAAAACACGAGGGTGTTGAATTTATTGGATATTTATTAGAAGATATGCCAACAAAGTTTAGAGCACTGAATAAAAATAAATTGGTGGAGTGGCATTACCCTAAGTCAACTCACTCTTACAAGATTATGGAGGAAAAATGAGCAAAGTTATGTTTATCGATGGACTGAATATGTTTATCCGCAGTTATATCGTGAACCCCCAAATGGATAAGCATGGAAACCCAATAGGTGGTTGTATCGGTTTTCTAAAATCTCTTCAAAAGGTTGTTAAGAAATTTAATCCTCAAGAAGTGATAATAGCATGGGATGGTAATGAGGGCTCTCAAAGAAAGAGGGCTCTTAACAAGGAATACAAAGAGGGTAGAGGCCCTATAAGGTTTAACCGCAGGTTAATTGAGTTGTCACCTGAAGAACAAACAAAGAACAAAGCCTATCAACTTATTAGGCTGATGGAGTACTTAAATGAATTACCAGTCATTCAAACCACTATCGATTATGTTGAAGCCGATGATGTTATCGCTTATGGAGCACGGCACCCTTATTACGGAGGGTGGGATAAAATCATTGTTTCTTCCGATAAAGACTTTTTTCAACTGTGCGATAAGTACACGTCTATCTATAGACCCATCCAAGATAAATTGGTTACAAAACAAACTATTCTTGACGAGTTCAAGATACACCCTAACAATTTTGCCCTTGCTCGTGCCATTGCTGGAGACCCAAGCGATAACTTACCGGGAGTGTCTGGTGTTGGGCTTAAGACAATTGCTAAAAGGTTTCCATTCATGGCTAATGAAGAAGAACACGATTGCGAAAAGATTGTTACAACTTGTACAATGCAAGCAAAAAGGCTTAAATTACATGAAAACATTATCAAGTCTGCCAATTTGGTAAAAAATAATTATAAAATCATGCAATTGTACAGCCCTAATATTAGACCTATCAACAGGATATATATAGATAATTCAATAATACAGTTCGAACCTGACTTTTCGAAGTTAAATTTTTTAAAAATGTTATTTGAGGATGACTGCGCATACATTAATTTCGATAATCTAATCGCGAACATGAAAAATATAAAAAGATAATCAAGATAATTGACAAATCAAAAAAAAATGTTATAATTAATAACACACTGGAGGACAAATGAATATTAATAATAATCAGGAGACATTTTCGCGTTTCGGGAAAAGTTTTCAAGAAAATATGTGCCAACTTATGCTGGAAGATAGACCATTTTGTGATCAAATTTCAGAAGTTCTAGATATTAATTTTTTCGAAAAAAAATATCTACAAATATTTACTGAGACACTGCTTTCATATAGAAACAAATGGCAACAACATCCCAATCATGAAATTATGATTTCTCTGTTAAGAACAGAATTGAATCATCATGATAAGACCACGACTAAACAAGTTAGAGATTTTTACGCTCGAATAAGATCCTCTGATGGGGTTGTGGGTGATGAGTATATCAAGGAAAAAGCGATAGATTTCTGTAGAAAACAAGTTCTCAAAGGAGCAATGATGAAATCGGTAGCACTATTGAAAACATCGTCCTTTAATGAGATTGAGAAGGTTATCCAAGATGCTCTAAAACTAGGCACAGACAACAACTATGGTCATGAGTATCACAAGGATGCGTTGTCCAGATTTGAAATCATCTCCAGAGATCCAACAACCACAGGGTGGAACCGTATGGATGAAATATGTAAAGGGGGTCTTGGCAAGAATGAACTTGGTGTTGTTATTGCTCCTACTGGCGCTGGAAAGTCAATGGTTCTTGTCCATCTCGCAGCAGAAGCACTCAAGATTGGAAAAACAGTAGTGTATTATACCTTGGAATTAAAAGACAAGGTGGTCGGCATGAGATTTGATTCTTGCTTGACTGGTGTACCTTTGTCTGATCATAAGACTAGAAAAGAAGAGATTATCGATAAAATAAAAGATATAGAAGGGTCTCTAATCATTAAGGAATACCCTACCAAGTCAGCCTCAGTACAGACAATAAAGAATCATATAGAAAAACTAAAGAAAAGAGGAATATATCCGGATATGGTTCTGGTAGATTATGCCGACCTATTAAAACCATCAAGGTCTTCGTCTGAAAAACGACATGAACTTGAAGAAACCTATGAAGGGCTAAGAGGTTTGGCACAAATTTATGAAATACCTGTGTGGACTGCTTCACAAACAAACAGAAGTGGCCTAAACGCAGAGGTCATTACTATGGAAGCCATATCTGAGGCATTTAATAAATGTTTCGTAGCGGATTTTATATTCTCATTGTCTCGCACTATACAGGATAAGGCCGCTAACAAAGGTCGTCTTTTTGTGGCGAAGAATAGAAATGGCCCAGATGGTATGGTCTTCCAGTCTTTTGTAGATTGGTCTGATGTGACCATCAAAATACTAAATAGAGACGAGGACGTAGACTCTATACAGTCTACAGCAGATGCTTTGACACTGCTAAAGAAAAAATATCAAGAAATATCAGCAAAGTGAGGGAAATTATGGACTTAGAAAAAAAGATTTTATCAGACATCACCGTACATATGAAGTATGCGCGGTACATAGAGAGCGAAAATAGAAGAGAGAACTGGCGCGAGTTGGTGAGTAGAAATATGAACATGCATATTAAAAAATTCCCATCACTATCGCCGGAGATTAGAAAAGCATATGATTATGTGTATGATAAGAAAGTGCTTCCATCTATGAGAAGCATGCAATTCGGTGGGAAACCGATTGAAGTTTCACCAAATCGTATTTTTAATTGTGCTTTCTGTCCGGTAGATAATTATCACGTTTTTTCTGAGATAATGTTCCTACTGTTGGGAGGCACTGGTGTTGGTTTTTCTGTACAAAAACATCACATAGAAAAACTACCAGAGATAAGAAGACCATCAAAACGAAGTCGAAGGTTTCTTGTTGGAGACTCAATTGAAGGTTGGGCAGATTCTGTGAAGGCTCTGATTGCTTCCTACTTCAAGGGCACCTCCCGCCTTCGTTTTGATTTTAGTGACATTCGCCCGAAGGGTGCTCGATTAGTAACTTCCGGAGGTAAAGCACCGGGCCCACAACCACTTAAAGAGTGTTTAGTAAAAATAGAAGGAATTTTAGATGAAAAAGACGACGGAGAACAACTTACCCCTATTGAAGTTCATGATATCATCTGCTACATTGCGGATGCGGTTTTGGCTGGCGGTATTCGCCGGGCCGCTCTTATCTCTTTATTTTCGGCTGACGATGAAGAGATGCTGTCAGCAAAGGCTGGAAACTGGTGGGAACTCAACCCTCAGAGAGGAAGAGCTAATAATTCTGTTGTCCTTATGCGGCATCGTATTGACCGGAGCACTTTTATGTCTATCTGGGATAGAGTTCGTGAATCTGGAAGCGGTGAGCCGGGATTCTATTTTTCCAACGACAAAGACTGGGGGACAAATCCCTGTTGTGAAATAGGCTTGAGACCATATCAGTTTTGTAATCTCACCGAGGTTAACGTCAGCGACGTTAAAACACAAGAAGAGTTAGAAGAAAGAGTTAGAGCAGCAACCTTCATAGGAACTTTACAAGCATCCTACACAGATTTTCATTATCTTAGACCTGTATGGCAGAGAAACACTGAAAAAGATGCTCTTATAGGTGTCTCAATGACAGGCATTGCTTCTGGTGGTGTATTGGGCCTAGATTTAACTGCCGCTTCATTGATAGTGAAGAGAGAAAATCGAAGAATCGCCATGCAAATTGGAATCAAACCAGCGGCGAGAACCACTTGTGTAAAGCCGGCTGGGACAACCTCTCTTACACTTGGTACTTCAAGCGGAATCCATGCGTGGCATAATGATCACTATATACGCAGAATCCGCGTAGGAAAAAATGAGGCTATATATTCTTATTTGTTAGAAAACATACCAGAACTTGTTGAGGACGATAAATTTCGCCCACATGATACAGCGATAATTAAAGTGCCTCAGAAAGCGCCACAAGGGGCCATAACACGCCACGAGAGTGCTTTGGAACTTCTCAAGAGGGTAAAGCATATTAGCACATCTTGGATCAAAGGAGGACACCAAACTGGCCACAATACACATAATGTTTCTGCTACTGTAACAATAAAACCAAACGAATGGAAAGCGGTTGGAGAATGGATGTGGCTTAACAGAAAACATTATAATGGATTATCTGTATTGCCTCACTCTGATCACTCGTACGTACAGGCACCTTTTACTGATTGTACAAGAGAGGAGTACGAAAGTTTATTACCTTACTTAAAAACTATTAATTTGGATCTAATTAGAGAAGAACAAGACGATACAAATCTATCAGGCGAACTAGCATGTGCTGGTGGGTCTTGTGAGATATTTTAGGAGATAAAAATGAGAGAACGCTTAGAACTTATTATTGAAGAATTAAAAACTGCGATGGCTGATGTTGACAAGGTTGAAGCCGGCACCTATGGGTACAAAGCAGCAGCGCCAAGAGCAAGGAAAGCGGCTTTAACAGCGATTAAAGAGTTGAAAGAGTTGAGATTGGAAATACAAGAAAAGAAAAATTCTCACAATTAACACTTGACAAACGTCTTTTAGTGTGCTATAATATAGTATGCTAAAAGGTATTGGTTATATTGATGGAGGGAAAATGTATCTTGAACCAAAAAACAGACATCTACTTATCTTTCCGATAAAAAAAGAAGAAGAAAAATCTGCGATCATATTACCTGACGATTATAAGAAACCAGAATCTCCGTATATCATATGTGATGTGCTGGGAGTTTCCAACGATTGTACAGTTGGGCTTGACATTGGAGATCGTATAATTGTTGAGAGTAGAATGGTTTCAGAAGTAAAAGCAATGGGAGAAACTAATTATCTAGTGTTAGAGAATTACGTTTACGGGAGACTACAGGATGAATAAAGAAAATTTAAAACAAATGATAAAACAGGTTATACTTGAGAACAGACAAAAGTCTGTGTTGCTTGAGAGTCCTTATTTAATTGAAAAACAAGTTGATTTATCTTTAGATCAAGTCTTGGGAATGCTAAGAGATCCCAATCCACGAGCGGAACTACAGAGAGTAGGCATATTAACAGCAGAAAACCCAAGGGGAGAATCAGCAGATGATGCTAGCAATGCGGAAAGAATGTCCGATCTTAGAAACACTTTGGATTCAGCAGGCTTAGATTATGTTGAACTTGCTGGTAAGTATGGTGGGGACGAAACAAGTTATTTTGTTTTGAATATAAAGAAACAAGATTTAATTGATTTAGGAAAAAAATACGGTCAAGCCGCTGTCATTGGTGGAGAAAAACTAGTCAGAAACTATCGTGAAGGACAAAAGAGCGTTTACTTCAGACTAACTTATTATCAAACCGAACCAGATGGTTCTGATGAACCTGCATTTGGCCCACAGGAGTATTATGCTGTAGATGATAGGGACGTAGTTGTTTCTGGTAAAGTTGCTCAAGCCGCACCAGACTTGTTTAGTGCTATAGGCGGAAAGAAATTTCAGATCCCTTTCTTTAATAGTGGCGATCCAAGTCTTGCAATGGGCGATGAAACTGGCGTATACTCAGCAGAAAAAGCATATCAATCCAAGGAGTAGGTATGTCTTATCAAAAAACTATTGACCTATACGGAGACGGCATAGGTAAAGTTCAATACGTTGACCATATGGGATCTGACCTCACAATTGTGAACAGCGCCCGTGTTTCATTTGGAGTAGAAAAGGAGGAATTAGATGCTCGAGATAAAAAACTTATTAATTACCTTGTTAAACACAGACACACGAGTACGTTCGAGCACAACGTGGCTACCTTTAAGTTTGTCGTTCCTCTTTTTGTGCGCTCTCAACATATGCGACATAGGACTTGGAGTTACAACGAGATTAGCAGGAGATACACAGATAAAGATCTTGCTTTTTATTGCCCAACTTCATTCCGTACACAGCATAAGTCCAACAGGCAATCTTCTAATAAGGACGAAATAAACCCAATTCTGTATCCGGACTTGTCAGATCCACAATTTGGTATAAGTTGCGCAGAGGAACTACACAAGCATATAGGGAGGTCTAAAATTCTATTTGACAATTTAATGGCTGCTGGAGTATGTCGAGAACAGGCAAGAATGATACTTCCCCAGAATATGTATACAGAGTATTACGGTACTGTAAATTTAAATAACTTACTTAAGTTTGTAGACCTCAGGATTCATGAAGGGGCACAGAAAGAAATACAAGATGTTGCCATTGCTTGTTTAGAAATTTCATCAGAACTATGGCCCGTAGCGGTTAATTCGTACCGGAGGAAACTATGTGTTTGAGAAAGGAGACTTGCTACATTTTAATTCACATGGAACAGAACTCTTCCGGTTTGTTACTGGGTCTGTAGGATTAATAGCATCAGTAGGGAGAATATTATATGAGTATGATTATTATGGCTTAAACGAACCTGCCCAGTATGTTGTGTATGATGTAATTGTGTGCGGACAACTATATAGTGATATACCAGAAGAGTTTATATACAGGATAACGATAAAATGAAGAGAATGTTAAATGAGTGGAAAAATTTTCTCAAAGAAAATTCTGAGATTGATGACAAACTATTAGACCTAGTCAGGGATATATTCTTTGGCTCTTATAACAGTTGGGAACCAGAATACAAAAAACTTCATGATGGTGAGTTTGAATCGTTTTATGAAGAATTGACTTCTAATGCTGAAAATAAATTCAATGATCAAGAGAAGATTGATAAAGTAACCCGCAGCGCAAACATTGGACTGTGTTTATATTGGTCTGGTGATAGTAGACATGGTGCCGGCAGCGATGAAATGGTAGCAATGGTCATACAGAAAAAATTACAGATTCTAGAATCTATGATATCCGAAGAAGAACAGGGAATATTAAAAAATGGTTTAATGGAGCAAATTATTGACAACGTAAGAGCCGACAGATCAGAATTAATATATCCAACAACTTTAGCAGTCAGTGTCGGGGTCATTAATGGCCTAAGAGCAGATGATGCCTATATGACATCAAGTATCGGTATAAGACAATTTGTTATACCGATTTTGCGTGATGCTGGTTATTACAGCAAGACTCAAGCCCCACAGGCACCAAAAGCAAAGAAGCGAAGAAGAAAAGAACCAGAAATGTCAATGGCTGACATGAAAGCAATGATGGATAAATTTAGCAGATGAGGTGTTTGTGGAAGAGATAAATTTATATTATAAAAATTTAAACATTGGCAGAACTTTAACATGTTTGCTACATTCTTTCAAGACAGAAACGGCTTGTATTTTAACAGAACCAACTCCACCTTTTAAATTTGATGAATATATATCCGGATATGACTTTTCGTTCCTAGGGATACACGACCCAAACCCACAACAGGTCTGGGATAGGTTGTGTTTTTTATTAAGCATGTCGGGGCTTTTGTTGTTCCCTAATAATATCTCCACAGCCAGACAGAAAGAAAATATTGTAGAGATTATAACCAATAATAATCAAAAAATAATAGTAAATTCTGATGAGATTACAAAATTTGATGAATCAGAAACTGGCTGGTATTACGTATATGATTATTTTGATTGGCGATCAGGGAGTCTACATCAGACTGATCTAATCGAGGACACAGAAGACAACTTTATTAAAAAAATAATTTTCTATTCCTCCGAGAGAGAGAAAGTCAACAACGCAGTCAAAGATCTCGTTGGGGTGTCATTCATGAACGAGACAGAGTTGCTAGAGATGGAGACGTCATCAGTATACTCAAGACTAAAGATATTAAGAATGTTAAAAGAGAACGGAATCAAAGGAAGGGTGACGGGATATAATTCAAAGGGAATCCCAACACATACCGCACCAGTGATCGAATTCAACAGAAGAGTCACTAAGCCTTATTTTAAACCAGATATTTCTTTTGACGATGTTTATGGTCTTGAAACCACCAAAGGTTACACATGGAAGTTACTAGAGAAAATAATACAACATACTTCCACCTAGCAGGTATAGTCCCAGTTGCGGGACAATCATTGGACTTTAATCAACTTTGGCCTGACTGCATGATGCCAATCGCTCAGGACTACACTTTGATAGAATCAGCCGTAGTTGAGTGTGCTTGGGCTGGGTGTGATACTATCTGGATAATTTGTAATGATGATATTGCCCCGGCGGTAAAAAAGAAAATTGGCGATTTCGTCGGTGATCCGGTATGGGCTTATCGTAAATTCGATAAATTTCCTGATGAAAGTAAAAGACAAATACCCGTTTATTATGTTCCGGTTCATCCAAAAGATCGCGATAAGCGTGATTGTCTTGCTTGGAGTGTCTTACATGGCTCACTAACCGCATTCAAGATATCGGATGAATTATCTAGGTGGGCTGTTCCAAACAAATACTATGTTAGTTTTCCATACGGGTACTTCCCGGCATGGCAATTGAGAGAACACAGGAAAAAAATTTCATCCTCGGAAAATATATTTATATCTTCTGATGGAAAATGTATGAAGGATAATTATTATACATCTTTCACATTTGGCAAGGAAGAATTCATAGAGTTCCGTAAAATTATAAGGACCGGAACAGGACGATGGCGCCCCGGAGTTGATTATAAGGAGTATGATGCTTTACCCATTGAAGAAAGATGGTCTGCGAGATTTTTTGAGTTAGAACAAGTCTTTTCTCCATTTGTTACCGAACGGGCACAAGAAATCCCTGTTGAAACTTTTTACAACATAGGATCTTGGCAACAGTACAAATTGTTTATGTCCGAGAACCTCGACAATGAAATAAAAAGGCCAACTAAAACAATTTTAATAAATAAGAGATATAATGCGATCGGAAAAAACTACTTAGATCGTGATGAAGAGTAAACTTAAATTTAAAAAATTATTAAACGAATATAAATCTCTAAAGTATGAGGAACAATATATAAAAGAGGTTCTTAGAGATTCGCACCAAGATTTTGATGAATATTATAGAAAATTTTGTCAAGAGAATGAAGTGAGCATAGCATCTTTAGAAAAAGACAACAAAGATAAGGTTACCAAGGCTTTTGAAGAATCTAAACAATCTGAAATAAAAGGCATCGATGAAAAAATTAGAGCAAAAGATTACGATTATAAAAAAATTTTTAAACAAATAGCCAGAAAACTACATCCAGATAAATTAAGTGATGATGACCCTAGGCTTCCAGAATTTGAAGACGATTTCAAAAAAGCAGCCAACGGTATAAACAATGGTCATTGGGGAGACTTGTTTGATGTTGCGGATAAACATGAAATTGACATTGAGGATTATGAAATGGTTAATAAGTCAATAAAAGATTCGATAGATGTATTAAAGAAGCAAATTTCCTCATTAAAGAACCAATATTCTTATATGTTTTATGAATGTGAAGAAGATGAAAACTGTAAGGATAGTGTGATTAAGAGTTTCATTAAACAATTATTTGGAGTAAAAATATAATTTATACTTGACAGGTGACACTAATTAGGTTACATTATATATAAGAGGTCATAATATGAAGAGTATTGTTAAAAGTTGGAGGGGGTTTATTGACCCTGATTTATCTCCGGTTATCGAAAGGCGTTTGAACGAGGCAATTAGTAGAAGACAATTTCTTGCTGGCGGCGCGGCTGCTGGTTTACTATATGCTCTGATGAGTACTGATTATTTTAAAGGCCTAACTGACAAAGAGCAGGATGAACTAATAGAGGCCAGCCCCGAGCAGTTAGCAGGTCTAGAAATACAAGACCCAGAGTATATTAAGGCGCTACAACAATACGAAAAAGAAATGGAAGGTAGAGAAAGCCACAAGGATGAATACGAGGGGCTGAGTGACAGTGAGATAAAGCAGTTACAATTCCAAAAAGTGGGTGCTTTGATGATAGCACCGGCCCAACTTGAAGACAATAGAGAGTGGGCAATGGCCCCCGTGGCCCAAAACCAACTTCAAGGTTATTACGCTTACGCATCAGAAATAGATTTGGATTTGATAGGTGAAACGAACCCGGAAATCAAAAAAGCAATGGATCAAGCATATGATTTTTACAAAGGTTTTGGGATCACACGACTCCACCAATATGTATATGGAAGACCGGAATTTTTCAGTTACACAAGTTCCTCTGATGCTAATGAGGGCAAGTTGTTTGCCACTATCGAAATCGATCAGAAAGAAAGAGATTATTTAACCGGTGAAATGAGAAATATAAAATTTAGAAAATTACCTTTGGCTTGGACATTGGCACAAAGAGTTCTTATTGATTTAGTGTCTTTTATGGATGCGGAACTAGAACAAGCCAAAACTCAAGAAGAGGCCAGTGTTATATTTGAAAAGTACGGAGTGGTTACAGAATATGGGCAAGGATATAGTAAGGTGTCCAAGCAAGATGTTCTTAAGAAAGTAAAAAGATCTGCTGGAAATGCTCTGAAGAGAATGGATAATGAAACATCAGTGTTAGGAAAACATAGTAATTAATTGGAGGAATTATGTTAAGAATTATAAATATTATTTTAGTTATTTTAATTGGATTGAGTATCGCTTTTTTTACAAATGATACTCAAGACTCAAAAAGACAAGAAGTAGTTGAGATTTATCCCGGAGACACCGGAGATCGATACGATGAATTAAAAGAATTATTAGGGTCCGAAAAGGCTTCGACGGAGTAGAATCAAGGGGAGAGTGCATGCAGGCGTGAATCAGCCTTAATCGTTCAAATTTTTATAAACGCAAACAATAATTTGTATTTCGAAGAAGCCCTAGCGGCTTAATCGGGTGGTCGCCTCGAACCATCTATCCAAGAGAGGCAACACAACAGGACAGTTGTAAAAATCAAAACAACTCAACGCAACAGGACGGTAAGCGTTGTTTCATAGCCGTCTATCTTGCTGGTTGGAGAAATAACCAGATAAGCATGTGAATGACTCAAACTAAGACTATTGCGGACGCGGGTTCAACTCCCGCCGGATCCACCAAACATTGCGGGTGTGACTCGTGGGTTCGAATCCCACCACCCGCTTAACATTAAAACATTGGAGAAAAAATGAATATTTTAAACAACAAGTGGTTCACGTTCTTGTGTTGCGCCTTTCTTGTAACAGTAGCAATAGCCGCATTTAAAAACGGCGACTGGGGCTTATTCGTAGGCTGTTCTCTGTGGGCCGGAGTAACAGGGTATAGTTTTTGGTACCAACTGGAGGAAGCGTGAGATATATTTTAATGGGATTAATTTTGAGTTGTACAGAGGTGTCAATCTCAAAAGTCCCAACACCTACAGAGACAGGAATGACTTCTCCCAGAACAGACACCACAGAACCCTCTCAGCCGTCCACAGAGCCCTCTTCTGAGCCTATGGAAGGTATCGGAGGGTATGTACACTATCACTTGCGACAAGTGGCCTGTCCGGCCTGTATGGGGGAAACAAATGAGATCACTCTTGAGTTCGATGCGAGGTTTCATGAAAAAATTTATGATAATTACACAAGACATGTACCGGTCCAAGGTCAATGTACTCAAAACGTTAATGAAATAGTGCCGGTTGTTTCTTTAATAGATTTTGGATCTGAAATAAAAGCGACAGCCAACGGTCAGACCATCCATGCTTACAAAACAAATCAAGGAAACTATTTTAACACTTGGTACTCAGACGCAACTTATATCAGAGATACAATCCATACTGTTTCTCGAGAACAAAATTATGAATTTATGGAGTTCGCATCCTTTCACGGGTTTGATTCAATTGAGCCATATGAATTGCGATATGTAGATCCTTCATATGCCTTTGCTGCGCCTATCTACAGATCAGGGGCAACCTTTTGGTGGATGCCTTATGGGTCTAATAGCACCTTCACTGTTATGTTGGCTATCTATTCGTCTGATGGTTCTTCTCTTTTGGGTTATGTTGCTTGCTCCGGCGGAGACTCTGGTATGATGACAATTCCCGGACAATACCTGTCTTATCCAACTTGGTCTTTGGTAGCAGTTCATTTGATTAGGCACAAGATAGAACTGGTCCCATGGGAAGAAAAGAATACCTATATTGAGACCCACATGCAATGGGAAGTCGTAGGAACAGGGCACATAGAATGACAGAGCACGAAAAAAAAATAATCCTAAGTTCTATTGCTGCTTGTGAGAACATAATAGAATACTATAGAAGACAAGTCGACCTTTTAAGAAGCAAGTTACAAGATAGGTGTTGTTTTGAAGAAGTGAAGGTTCATAAGATACCAACAAGGAACAGATAGAATGACATCATCAAAATGGTCAGAAATGCAGTTGATTTCAACTCACTATGTGATGGCTAAGCAAGTGGGGTATCACGGAAATTTATTTGGTGGCATAATGCTTGCTTGGATAGATGAAGCAGGAGCAGCATTCGCATGCCAGATTGCTGACACAGGCCGGATGGTCACAAAACACATTTCGGCTTTAACTTTTGAAAGACCAGTGCGTCCGGGTCAACTTATAAAAATTTATGGACGTTGTTTAAAGATCGGTAACACTTCTGTTACGATTGAAATTGAGGCAAGAAGACACAGTATTTACAACGGAACTCAAAAGCCAGTTTGTAAGTGTCAAGTTGTTTTTGTCAGGATTGATGGTGACGGAGAGCCCGTTCCCATTGCTCCACACATTAGGAAGAAGTTGGAGAAATAATGCCAAAGAAACAAAAAGACACTCTAGTAAAAAATAGAGAAAAATTAGATAGACCAAAAAAATACAAGGTCGTTTTCTACAATGATGATTTTACACCAATGAATTTGGTCACTTCGATATTAATAGAAGTATTTAATAAGGGGTTGCCCGAAGCAGAGGCAATCACAATGAGAGTACACAGACAAGGAAAAGGAGTAGCAGGTGTTTATTCTAAAGAAGTTGCTGATACAAAAGTTTCAACTACTACAATGTATGCCAGACAAATGGGATACCCTCTTCACGCCGAATCACAACCAGAGTGATGAATGTGAGGTGTGCGGTTGCGATCCATGTGATTGTCACTGGGGGGATTATTGATTGCTAGGTCCTTTTCCGTTTGATGCTGTTTGTGAAATTGGCGATTTAGTCATGATCGGGCACTCAATTGAGTTTATGGGCCTTTCTATCAATGCTGGTGAAGTTGGGATCGTAACTTTGGTATATGACACTAGTTGGGATTCTCGCAACATATACGACTGTATTGTTGTGTTGAAATGCGGGTATGCTCTGGATTGTTGGTTTGGCGAGTTAATAAATTTAACGAGTCTAGATTCGAATGAATAATAGCATCGAGGTGGGAGATCTGGTGATATTTAAATCATCCTCGCCTCGGGTTATGAAAAATCAAATCGGCATAATAGTGTCGGACAAAGTATTGACTAAATACCAAAAAGATAACAAAATAATTATGAATTGGTATGTCGCTCTGTTCGGAGACGTGAAGTTGGTAGTAAGCATAGATATGATAGAAAAAATTTGACAAACACAACAAAACAAGTTACATTATATAAAAATGGAGGACAAATGAATTATATATGGAATTACGCTTTTGACTATTTTATGAGAAAGTACTGGAATCAGAAGTATCGATCGATACCTGTGTTTCTTAAAGATATGGATGATGATATGATTGGAGACTTTGTTCATGATGAGTTGGGCGTTAATACTATCCATTTAGCAAAAAATCAAGGATTATCTGAGCGACAAATGCTTGGAGTATTACTTCATGAGGTGTGTCATCATGTTGTTTACGAGGAGTATGGAATGACTGTCGATGGCCACGGACCTGAATGGATAGAGGAGATGAAGAAAGTCGGTTTCGAAAACCCAGACTGTTTTACTGATGGCACTAATTTCTTCTCCGACGAGGAATACAAAGAGATTTTACGTATGATACGAGGCGAGATACAAGATTTTGAACACACTGATTCTCTTTCGCTTATGTCTAAACTAGAAAAAGGATCTGTAGACTTAGTATTGACTGATCCGCCTTACATTATTAGTAAGCCATCCGGTTTCAAAAGTGTAAAGAATGGAGTCGAACGTTTTGCTGTGTCAACGGAACATGGAGAATGGGACAAAGCCGAAAATTTTTCTCTGGAAGATTTGCGAGATTCTGTAAAAGAATATTATCGCGTTCTTAAGAAACACGGAACGGCAATTATCTTTTGTGATCTGTGGAAAATTACAGACGTAAAACAAATCATGGAAGAAGCAGGGTTTAAACAAATCCGTTTCATTGAATGGGTAAAAACAAACCCCGTACCTCTTAACTCCAGCAGGAATTATCTTAATAATGCTAGAGAAGTCGCTCTCCTAGGCGTAAAGGTCAGTAAACCCACGTTTAATTCGAAATACGACAATGGAGTGTATCGCTTCCCTATTTGCCATGAGAAAGGAAGATTTCACCCAACTCAAAAACCCTTGGCGTTTATGGAGGCTTTGATCAAAAAGCATAGCAATCCCGCAGACGTGGTATTGGACACATTCGCCGGCTCAGCAGCCACGCTGCTCGCCGCCAAAAATTTGGGTCGTGGCTTCATCGGATGCGAACTTGACGAGGAATTCTTCGATAAAGCGGAAGAAAGACTCTTCAGATCCTAATTATTAAAGCAATATTCGGAGGGACTATGAATGGAGGCGATAATTGAAGGACTGGCTCAATACGGGCCACTTGGTCTGTGGACAGCATCTTTACTTTGGATGAATTGGCAGCAGCGGAAAGACCAAAAAGAAGATGAAGAAAGAGCAGCAGATCGATTACGGTATTATCAAGAAAACATCATAACAAGGCTTGAAAATCAGGAAAAAATGCTCGAGAAGGCACTAATTAAGATTGATGATGGTCTTCAGACAATGCGAGAAAAATATGCTGAAGAACGAATGATGCGAATGAAGGGTGACAAATGAAAAAAGAAATATTGTACAATCTCATAGAAGAAATGCTTAACGAAGTCTTGGGTGAGAAAAAGAAACGAAAAAAGAAAAAGAAAAAAGGCAAGAAAGACGCATGTTATCACAAGGTGAAAAGACGCTATAAAGTGTGGCCTTCGGCTTATGGCTCTGGTGCTCTTGTGAAGTGTCGTAAAGTTGGTGCTGCTAATTGGGGAAATAAAAGTGAAGGACTGAGCGAAGAATTCAAGACTCACGATATGTTTGATCCAAAGACAGGCGAAAAATTTATAGCCAAAAAAGAACAAGCCCACAAGGATATGGCTGCTAAAGGCTATGTGCATGTCGACCCAAAGCGTATTGAAAAAGTTCTTCGCGACGAAGGTGGTGCTGCCGGTATGGACCCATTTCTGAAAGAATTTGGAGAAGACATGGAAAAGGAGATCATCAAGGCTCTAGAAGCAATGCCAAACGTTGGTCAGCACGAAGATAAAGATTACATCCTAGACGATAGTAAAGAAGTTGAGATCGTCAAAGAACGCAAAAAGAATTGCGGTTGTGGTCAGGATCCTTGTAAGACCTATGGAAGACAATAGAAATGCGACTTACAAAAGAAGACCTACATCAGATGATCAAAGAAGAGTTGGAAACCGCTCTAGATGAAAGATGCCAGAAAGGCTATAAAACTCATGATACCCAAAAGACTAAAGAAATGTTTGGTAAAACCTACCGCAATTGTGTTAAGGCTGAAGAGAATCAAGAACTTGAAGAGAAGAAGCGAAAGAAAAGAAAGAAAGCCGGAACAGAATCTAGTAAAGAATCCTCTCTTCGTGATTGGTTTGGTCGCAAAGGGGCCAAAGGGAAAAAGAAAGGATGGGTTGATTGTAACGCACCAGATGGAAAAGGGGGATACAAGTCCTGCGGTCGTGGCTCTGGTGAAAAAAGAAAAAAGTATCCTGCTTGTCGCCCAACACCCGGCGCTTGTAAAGAAAAGGGTAAAGGTAAATCTTGGGGCAAGAAGGCAAAAAGAAAAAGTAAAAAAAATGAGGTATTAGATATGAGAAAAGGAATGCTATACGAAGGAGACGCAGCGATCTTAGAGATGTTTGAAGATGCGATTCTTGAAGAAGGTGGTCTTGTTTGTGGAGGTTGCCTATTCGAAATGCTTCAAGAGGCTTCCTGTGAATGTCCAGATTTGGTTGGTGAGGCGGAATATCAAGGTCGCAAAGTCACTCTTAACAAGCCAACACGCGGAGATGTAAAGAAGTTCAAGGTGTATGTTAAAGATCCAAAGACCGGAAACATTAAGAAAGTAAACTTTGGCCACGGTGGATCATCCGCTAAATCCAAGGGTGAAAAGACCATGAAGATTCGTAAGAACAATCCAAAAGCGCGCAAATCATTCCGTGCTCGTCATAATTGCGATAATCCGGGGCCAAAGACCAAAGCACGTTATTGGTCCTGCAAAAAGTGGTAGAAAAAACTTGACAAACATCTTCCAACCAGTTATATTATAAATATAATACAAAGACATTGGAGGACAAATGAATGATATACAAAAAGTTTTTCAAGAAATGCAAAGATTGAACAAAGTGTACAACACTAATTTGTGGCACAACTACAAACACAGAGAAGTAAGGTGTCAGCACTTGGGCGAATTGTATTTTAAAAACTACACCACAGACAACAAAATAACAGGTCCAGATGCTACTTCCACAAGCCACAAAGTGATAGAAATTAAAAGCGGCGCGGCAAAGATGTTGAAGAGTGTACCTTTGTATTCCGCATCTGTTAGGGTCGAGTTTGATAAACAAAACGATGTTACACAAAGAAAGAAGACTTTAAATTTTGATGGTTTAATAACCTTGTTTGTCGACAAATCAGAAGAGCCAATATTTTATGCTGTGATAAAGCATCCAAAAGCAATGAAAAAACTTAGAGAAATATTGAAACAGAAACAAGATGAATACTTGGCTCTTGAAGACCCCTATAGAGATTCAATATCTTTATTTTTGAAAGAATTGTTTACTATCCCTTATGTTATCTACCACAATGGCTCAAGACGGGTACCTAAAAAGCAAATCAAAAGTAAATTTAAACTTTAATACTTGACAAACAATAACTAACGCGTTATATTATAAACACAACACAAAGACATTGGAGGACACAATGACTAACTATCGACTAGGCTATGCCTGTATAAACATGACCCTTGGTGCTCAAAAGCCCAAGATAACAACTAACCGCTCAATGATCAAGCGAACATTTCAAGCAAAAGGTTTGCCTTACGCTTCAGAACTCGCCTTACAGAATGTGAAAGATCTGCGACAAATCCTTCAATGGAACTTGGAGAACGACATTACGTTTTTCCGTATGTCCTCCGACATCTTTCCGTGGGCTTCCGATTACAAACTCGAAGACCTTCCTGACTTCAATGAGATCGAAGAAATTTTATTTGAATGTGGACTATTTGTTGAGGAGCATGGTATGCGTCTTACAACGCATCCGGGCCCATTCAACAAACTTTGCTCTCCTAGAGAGCAAGTGGTGTCTAACACCATCCGTGATCTTGAAATTCACGGTAAACTAATGGACTTGTTGTGCCAACCACGCACACCAAAAGCCAAAATCAACATTCACGTTGGAGGCGCTTACAATGATAAACCTATGGCCC
>Ga0098038_1000141_pt1 | contig 30691 bp, 32 predicted proteins | sample 5B_taG_FD_75051 | JGI IMG/M metagenome (GOLD analysis project Ga0098038, IMG submission 75051) | Marine viral communities from the Subarctic Pacific Ocean - 5B_ETSP_OMZ_AT15132_CsCl metaG | ecosystem: Environmental > Aquatic > Marine > Oceanic | place: Pacific Ocean | collected 2015-01-08 | reverse complement strand
ACCCCAAACCCCAAACCCCAAACCACCATGGCAAAGAGACAACGAAAGAACGACGGTTACGCCGCAAAGGTCGAACAATGGACCGACCACCTGAACCTCGCCCTCAAGGGAGAGGGCCGCTACTCCATCGAGCGGTGCGAAGAAAGCCTGACCTACTTCAAGGGCAAGCGGGCCGCATACATAGCCAAGCACGGAGAGACCTCCGAGGCCGATGTCCAATCCGCTAAAGACCGCGCCATCCGCAAGTGCAAGGAGCGGTTCGAGGGCCTGAACGAGAGCGAGCGAATGTTGCTTGCCAACAAGGTCATCAAGGATGCCGCAGACATAGGCATCAGCGTGAACGAAACGATGGCCTTCCTCAAGGACGCGGAGGTCATGAACGACACCGAATTGATTCACTCCCTTACCTTTTAGACACTCTAATAATACTCTGAACAAAGTGAAGAGTATTATATAGAGAGTCTTAACCCTAAACCCCAACCCCAATGGCAAAAGTTCCATCTCGAATTGCATGGCATGACGGCAACGTACTGCACGTCATCCGCCTCGGCAAGACCACCAACGCCAAGATTGCCCGCCCTACGGACAAGGTGTTGCAGACGTATCACTTCGACCTTCGACAGCTGGCCCTCGTGCGGTCGCACCTCGACAGCACGAGCAAGTTCAGTATGAAGCAGTTCTTCGACCTCGACGAGGCGTGCTGTCTCGACTGCCCGCTGTCCAACAACTCTGGCAACGGCAAGTGCTACACCCACAAGGTCGGGCAGTACAAGGGCTTCCTGTCCATGCTCCGCTCCATATGCAACAAGGACGAAGTGTTCTACGGACTCGATGAGGTGGACCGATTGGGCATCAAGCAGATGGCAGAGCGTGCTGACTTCATCCGCTTCGGCACATACGGTGAGCCTTCCCTGCTCCCCATCGACCTTGTGGGCGACATCGTGGTGGCAGGGCAATGCAAGTGGACGGGGTACACACACCAGGCTCGCAAGCCTTGGGCGCAAGACTACTCCCAATACTTCATGGCATCGGCCCACTCTGACAAGGACGCCGCATCCATCACGGGGTGGAGGGCCTTCGTCTGCACCGAACCCGACGACACTTCGACGGGGGTGCAATGCCCTGCATCCAAAGAGTTCAGCGTCTCCCACTGCGCAAAGTGCGGGCTATGCTCAGGGATCTCGGGCATAGGCAAGAAGAACATCAAAATCAATATGCACTGACATGAAAAAGAAACGTCTGTCCAAGGTGTGCCGTGGTCTCGGCATCACCTCTCCCGAGGGCATCCGCATACTCGGTCTCTACGGTCGCAAGATTGTGCGCAGACCCAACACAAAACTGTCACGCTTGGAACGTGCGGTTATCACCGTTCACACATTCATCTTCAACAACTGACATGACAAAAGCAGAACTCATCAAGGCCCTCGACGGCATCCCTGACGCTACCCCGCTGTATGTATGGGTACAATCCACTCATGACATTTACGGCATTGACATGGACGTCATCGACCGTGAAGACGGAAGCATTCACGAAGTACACCTGAACGTCTACGACGGAACCAATGAGCATGAGCAGGAGATGCAAGAGCTTAACGCACACCTCGGACGGATATAATCAACTTGTCGAAATGCTCTGAACCATTAGATACTCTATAGATATACTCTGAACATAGTGAAGAGTATATATATAGAGAATCTTAGAAACCCTGAACCCCAATGACTGAAGTATTACCCCTCCGAACCCTTTACCGCCGCCGCTGTGACATCACAGGTGAAGGCATGAACTCAGGATACTGCATCTGCGAAGGAGCGATGTACATCAAGAGTGAGAAACACCTCAGCGAACACATCACCAACGAGACGGACTACGCTTCGGTGGAGGATGCCTACGAAGACGACTATTACTACTACACAGAATGGGAAGACGACCTCGAAGACGGGGACACCTACTACGATGCAGACGGAAACGAATACACACACAACGCATGACTGACAGACAAGTAAACGCCAAGGTCATCTATCCTACCCTTGGCTACACCGTACTCAGTACGGGACAGGATATCCGCCGCGACGAGAACGTCGAGGTCATCATTCACGTTGGACACGGCGCTCACGGCAGGTGGTGGTTCGAGTTCTACGACAGTAAGACAGAGGGGGAGGCGTACTACGCCGAGGGAGAACTCGAGGTTGAGGAGGGTAAGCTCGTGGGGTACGATGGTGTCGGAAGCCTACCGACTGTGGTGATGGACATCGCACGAGACAAGTTCGGTGTCGATGTGTCAGAGGTGTACGCTGATGACGGACAGCCCAACGAATACGAGGTGTTCATGTACTGGGTGGACGGCAAGTGCTTCCACACCTTACATGACACCCGACAATACATCCACTCCCTCAAGCTCGATCTTGACGCTAACCGCGCCAAGTTCAAGGAGATTCAGAGGAAGTGACTGTGGTGGGGACCACGGGGTAGAGGGTGAGAGCGCACCACCCATTTGGATAATACATCGTGCGCCGAGGGGGTGAGAGGCCCCTACATGATGCGAACGGTTTAGCCAAGAGGGTTCGAGTCCCTCCCGCATCACATGAGTAATACACGAGGCTCTCCGCATGGGGCCACCGTTCATGCGCAAGCTAAGATTCTGGCGAGTAGAGACTACCCACGTTTCGGGGTACACCGCTCCCCTCTTCTACGTCTTCACTGAGGAGAAGCGTAAAGAGAAAGCACAGGCCAAGGCCATTGAGATTGCAAAGTCTCAGAGCCGATTGGCTGACTTCCCTCAATACACCTTCACCGCACACGAGGTGTGATGGGGTGGCCCACGTAGCTCAGGGGATAGAGCAACTGCCTTCTAAGCAGTCGGTCGCAGGTTCGAGTCCTGCCGTGGGTACTAACACAGACCACAGACAAAAAAAATGACTGAAGAACAAGCACGAAACCTCGCCAACGATTGCGTCAACGCACTTGTCGATGCAGGTGTACTCGAAGAGCAAAGAGATTTTTTTGCCTTGGACATCATTACCGAGCGCATCTTGGTAAACACACAGAACGAATGAAACATTTTGACAAGACCGTATTGGAAACGGTGAAGCGCGACATCGAAGCCGTTGAGAACATCGGCAGTATGCAGGGGCTGATTGGGTGGTGGTCCGTCACGGACAGCCACAACACGGGCCTCGCAGGTGAAGACCAATGGAACTTCGTCACGGATAGCTACCCCAAGTTCGTGGAGTGGGTACTCGAGCGGTGGCTGGAAGGTCACGCCCACCCGATGGATGACGACCGCAAGATTCACTGGCGAGACATCGATGACTACGAGGTCATGACCGCATACATCGAGGAGATGGGTGGCATCGACAACATTTGACACACAGAACACATGACACAAGAACAATGCGAGCGGGCAGTCAAGGCCCTGCAAGAAGAGGGATTCCAAGCCTCACCCGTACAGGGAGCGCCTAACGACCACGGCGTGTGGTTGGACGAGGTGTGGAACGCTGGCCTTGGCGTGGCGACAAGCTTCCGAATCCACGACGAAGAAATTCAATTTTGGGAATCACACGCAAATAGAGAGAGATACTTAGAGAGACTTAAACCCTGAAACACAACCGATGACTAAGGAGAAAGCCATGAGGATTCTAGAAAGCTCCTCAATATTCAAGAAGTTTCAAGCCCAAGCTTCAATACAGGAACATCCCTGTCTTGAAAATGAATGGGAACAAGACTTGCACACACAGAACACATGACACAAGCACACCTCGACGAACTACAGTCTCGCATTGACGAGCTGTATGATAGGCTTCTCGATGAGCCTGAGTGCAGGGCGACAGCTATGCTGTTGTCTGCATGCATCGACAACTACAATGCAAAACTCAGACTCCTATATCAACCATGCGCCAACTAAAAATCACACAGAAACTCACCAACCGCGACTGCAAGTCCTTAGAAAAATATCTCAATGACGTATCACCCATCGGACTCATCGACTCCCAAAGAGAAGTTGAGTTAGCCATCGCTATCAAGCGTGGTGACAAGCGTGCAGAAGAAGAGTTGGTGAGGGCGAACCTTCGCTTCGTAGTGTCCGTTGCCAAGCAGTATCAGGGGCAGGGGCTGAGGCTCGAAGACCTCATCAACGAGGGCAACCTCGGACTCATCAAGGCGGCAGGCAGGTTCGACCATACCAAGGGGTTCAAGTTCATCTCTTATGCAGTGTGGTGGATACGTCAGCACATCTTGCAAGGGCTGGCACAGCAAGCCCGTACCATACGTGTTCCGCAAAACAAGATTGCCACCATCAATAAAATGAGGGCGGCCACCTCTGACTTAATGCAGCTGCACGAACGCAAGCCTACGATCGACGAACTCGCCGACTACATCGGTGTCACCCAACAAGAGATTGAGGTTTGCATGGCTTTGCAGAATCGCCCACCCTCTCTCGACGCTCCGATAGGTAACGACGTAGACACGAGCGTCATGTCTGAAGTCCTGCCTGACAAAGACAGCCCTCCCCCTGATTGGGAGATGGACTTGATGTCCCTTCGGCAGGACATAGCAGATGTCTTGGATACGGTAACTCCACGAGAGGCAATGGTCTTGAAGCTGATGTTCGGGATTGACGTGCAGTATGCACACAGCCTGGACGAGATATCAGAGATGCTTGAGGTCAGCCGTGAGCGAGTGCGACAAATCAAAGACAGAGCCTTGCAGAGACTGCGCCGAGAGTTGGTCAACTCCAAACTGAAAAGCCACCTTGGTTAGATACTCTAAGTATATACTCTGAACAAAGTGAAGAGTATATACATAGAGAATCTTAATGATTAGAAATGATGACATTGAAAGAACAACAAAACCATCAAGACCGACAGCGGATTATGACAGCTTTGGTAAACAACAAGGGCCATCGACGTGCCTCCAGCATTGACCTCTGCATGAGCGAACGCACCTTGTACAGATACCTGAGCCGCCTTGACCTGAAATCATTTGGCAAAAGCTTTGATAACTAATCAACATTCTATATATTCGCATAAACCTAAACCCCTCAACATGTCAGAAGACACAACCCCCGAACACAACGGCATCCTTGTCGTTGCCAACAACTACCGCCGCAACTGGGGCACAGGTAAGACTGTGCAACAAGCCCGCAAGAACGGATATGGAATCCGCAAGACGGAGCATCAAACCATCTACTACTTCCGCCACAACGAATGGGCTGTGCAAGATGGTGGGCACCCCTCTTACCCCCCTGACGTAGAACCCCCCGTGGCAGTGACCATGTACAAGGGTGAGATTATCAAGCTCACTATCTGTGGAAGTGGAAAGTTCGACGACTGGTGCAACTTCCTCGGTTTCACACGTGATGTGCACATCATGCATCACCCTGACTCCGATGCCGCTGAGAAGGACAAAGTCAAGGGTAAGATGGTGTATGACGAGCAGAACTCCGAGTACGAGTTCAACGAGGCCAACAACGATTGGAACAGCCCGACATGGATGATGAAGACGGACATGGTGGAGTACGAGCCAGGCAAGTGGCGTGACAAGAAGTTTGTCCCCAATGACCACGGAGGTAAATGGATTACCGACGACCCGAACGAGGAGATTGTACGACTCAGCGCAAAGCAATGATTACTGACGGAAAGAAAGACATCCGATCCTGCCTGTTCGAACTCGAGCAGTCCGCAGTAGGGCGTGACGACATGGAAGACCTCGAGCTGGTGCAACGGGTACAGAAGTTCGTCGATGACCAAGAGAACACCATCCTAAATCTTTTCAAGCAATGAGCCACGATCACGTAGACCCCCTATTCCAGAACTTATTGAACGCAGTCAGCGGACAGATGGAGTTCGTTGCCAAGCGCATCGACATCAAACTCAAAAACAAAATGCCAGACACACAACGCCTGACCGTTCAGCAGGCAGAAGCACTGAACAAGCTGCTCGACCTCATTCACGACCTGATGTGGGAGGTGGATGAAAAGAAAAGCAAGGATAAGTACGAACGTAGGTATCAACTCATCCTCGACCGCCTCTTCCCTGAGCGCAAGGAGTGGAGAAACACAGAAGCAGATGGCACGAAACAATCCTGAACACTTCAACTACATTGTCGCCTACATGGGTGGAACAGAGATGGAGGGGGTGAGCGAAGCGTTCATCCCATGCAAAACCATGGATGACGTAGTCGATGCCATGGATAACATCAAAGAGTCGCACGGCTTTTGGAAGATGGCCGTGTGTCAAATCATAGAAGAATATGAAAGTTAAAGTCAGATTCCATCTTGCTCGAGGGCAGAACTACCAGCGATGGCAAGTGAAGCGCGGAGAGATGGTGCAATACTATGACCCTGAAGACGTGATGCTGGAGATGTGCGGCGCTACACTGCGCAACCAACGCAAGGCGGCAGAGCGGATATGTGACGGGGCCAACAAAAGTGTTTGTGCTTGGGTGGAGTGTGACGATATAAACGTGGTGCCGTGCGTGGCAAACTCAGTGCCACCCGTAAAAGACTTTGCGCACTACAATCCCAAGCGTAGACCGTATTGGCACAACACCTTGAAAGAGAACATAGACAACAAGCAGTTCAATCGCCTCGCTACATACGGGAGGCTAATCGTGATACCAAAATGACAGAAGCACACACACCAGCGCAGAAGTTTCAGATGGCGCTGGAAAGAGTAGAGAAGGAACGGAAGCGGATGAGGAAGATGGCCTCCACTATGCGGATGAGGACAGAGAGTTCAGACCACATCATGCAGGAGATCATGGGGATTGTATGTGACGTATTCGGAGTGAGTGAAGAAGATGTGGTGGGTCGAACAAGACACCGAGAGGTGGTGGTTGCAAGACACACGTACTGCTTCTTGTGCTCCAAGCTCGACCCCATGGGTACGTTAAAGCGAGTGGGGATGAGCATAAATAGGGACCACAGCACCGTGCTACATGCCATCAAAAAGGTCAACGACATGCGCCTTACTGACTACCGATACATGGCCATCTTCAAGATGTGCCTGATGCAGGTAGCCAACAGCAACAAGGATTTTATGGAGCGCATACAGTTTGAGCCAGACCAGATGGATGAAGTGGACCCCCACAAGACAGACCTCATTAAGGCACTCAACGCCCAACGGGTAGTGCAAGAGTTCATCTTGGCGTGGGATGAATATGAGTTGAAGAAAGAGTACGAAGACGACCAAGAAAACAAAGAGCAGTCGTTGATAGACAGATTGAGGGCAGTAAAAGACCTCGCAATTGAGAAAGGATTTTAATAAACAACCATGAGTAACTACAAATTCAAGACCACGAACATCCGTGGCAAGCAGTACGTTGAAGTCAACGAACGCATCAAGTTCTTCCGTCAGGAGGAGCAGTACAAGAACTGGGCTATCAACACAGAGTTCCCCATGCTCACCACTGACGAGGCGCTGTGTCGGTGTACCATCACGGATCGTGACGGCATGGTCATCGCTGTTGGTCATGCCCATGAGGTGAAGACGGCAAGCAACATCAACAAGACCAGCTACGTAGAGAACTGCGAGACCTCAGCTGTAGGCCGTGCCCTCGCTATGCTTGGCATTGGCATCGATGCATCTATTGCTTCAGCCAACGAGGTGGAGACGGCTATCGAGCAACAGGACGACAAGCCTGCGCCGAAGAAGCGTGCCGCCAAGAAGGCGCCAGCCAAGAAGGCCGAACCGAAGAAGGAGGATGCTCCAGTCGAGGACATCATGGATAAAGCCGTGAACTACATCAAGGGTCAGCCTGATAAGCGCAAAGCTTATGACCTCATCATCTCCAATTATGGGGACCAACTGTCCGATGCACAGCAAGCTGGACTACTCAAGTTTGTACGATGAGTATGCGCGACCAACTGCAGGAGAGGTACGGTAAGCCGCACCTATCCTATTCCTCACTGAAGTATGCCCTCGGGGACATGCGGCAGTTCGAGATGTACATGCGTGGTGATCTCTTCAAAGAGAGCGACGCACTGCGCTTCGGTAGCCTGTACGATTGCCTCTTGCTCACCCCATCAGAGTTCCCAGACATCTATGCTGTGACCAACGATGAGGAGATGTTGCAGGGTATCTCGGGGCGTAACCCGAGGGCAACCAAGGAATACAAGAAGAGGCTGGCTGACTTCCAAGAGATAGCGAAGGGGGAGAACAAGACCGTAGTAACGGGGGAGGAGTTCCAGAGGGCGCGAGACATGATCGAGCGCATGAGTGACGAGGGCCTGCTCGATGAGGTTTTGTCTCTTGGTCAGCCGCAGGTAGAGTTCAATGAGGACGTCGATGGGATTCCGCTCAAGGGATTCATCGACTACCTGCACCCCGACTTTGTACTGGACAGCAAGTCCACACGGAGCATGAGCAAGTTCAGGTACGATGTCAACTCCTTCTGCTATGACATACAAGCGTATATCTATACGCTGGTCACAGGAAAGCAAGACTTCTATTGGTTGGTGCAAGAGAAGACTGAGCCGTTCTTCCCTGGCGTCATCAAGTGTAGCGAGAAGACCCTGTTCTCGGGAGAGATGAAGTTCAACGAGGCGGTAGAGAACGTGAAAGCGTGGTTGTCAACAGAAGAGAGTGAACAAGATGGGGTCGCAAGGTTCGAAGTTTAATTTAGACATGGACGTGGTGTTCCTCATAGCGGTCACTATATTCGTCCTGTTACATATCTTATAATAATGTCAGAAACGAAGTACGACAGCATACTTGTAGGCTGGGTCGATGAACCGAACTACAGTGAAAGTGGAGACCTCATGAACTGGAGGGTGAAGCTGAAGGAGCACGAAGTCAAGGATATGCTTGACAAGTATCTCACTGCAAAGAGTGAGCGCGGTGGCGGTAACGTATACCTCACCCTGTTCATGAGCAAGTCAGGTAAATCATGCTGCCGAGTGTATGACCCCAACAGTGAGGGGGCCAAGGAATCAAGAGCCAAGAAGTCAGCGGCTGTAGCCGATGACCTCCCATTCTAAATCGCCTATCTATTACATCACTGCGAAGGTCTCATACACGAGAAACAAGCGCGATGTACATGTGGTGACTTGGATTATTACACGACACCTAGACCCGATAGACATCATGCTTTATGACGATTGGACGATGAAGCGTCTGCGTCGAAAGTTCTACGGGAAAAGGAAAGTGAAAGAAAGAAAGGTCACCGTGCATGAGATAGTCACCAAGCAAATCTTAGGTAGAGAGAATCAACCCAAGAATGACAAGAAGAGACCAGATAGTAGCAGCTACGAACAAGGTTCAGGAGCTGTTGCTGGAGAAGAATGATGCTTATGGCGACAGTGTGCTGTCCCCTCTGAACATTTTTTCTTCCGCCAGTGCCGAGCATGGGATACGAACCCGTATTGACGACAAGTTGAAGCGCATAAAAAACGCTGGCTTGAACGATCATACGGAGGATACCCTGCTCGACCTGGTGGGGTATCTTGTCCTGCTCATCATTGCTAGAGATGAAGGCCACGATATTCCAAACCATATTCGCCAAAAACCAGCCAGTACCGATAACAGTACCTCAAGCTCTACAACGCATAAGAGAGGGTCGTTCACGTACAACGGTTGAGTCAGTAAGACTAGGCAACAAAGAGGATAAGTTGAAGCTCCCCGCTGTGCTATTCAGCGGGGAGTTTTCGTCTCGTCACGACGACGACATACACGAGCACAGCGGATTCATCGTGCTTGACTTCGACCACGTCGAGGTAGAAACAACCAAGAAAGCTTTAGCTACCGACGACTTTATCTATGCCTGTTGGGTGTCCCCGTCAGGCACGGGCTTGAAGGCGCTGGTTAGGGTAAGCAGCCCCGAGCGTCACCGCGATCACTTCCGTGCGCTCATGCGATACTTCGATGAGCGGTATGGGTTGGAGCTGGACAGCAGTGGAATCAATGAGAGCCGCGCATGCTTTGAGTCATACGACCCCGAGCTGTTTCAGAATCAGCTATGCGAGAAGTTCTCTATGCTGTTGAGCGAAGAGGGGTTGAACGCAAAGCCTGAGGCACCTACGCTTTCGCACACAGACTATGGGAAGCTGAACGTGGCTGCCCGCATGGTGCGTAGCGCTGCCGACGGAGAGAAGCACAACGTACTTATCAAAGCGGCCACCCTTTGCGGCGGGTATATAGCAGCAGGGAGGCTAGAGGAAGAAGAGGTGGTGCGCGTGCTGTCAAGAGAGATTGAGAAGCGCGACATAGACAGCCTTGAGCAAGCTGTTAAAGACATCCGCCAGGGGATAGACCATGGCAAGACCCGACCTATACGAGACACCGTACAGGAGGAAGAGGAGGCGCTGAGAAAGATTCAGGTTGAAGACGGGGACTTCAGCTTCTTGAGTGAAGACGACAGCGACTTCGCGTGGATACAAGCCTACAGCGAGGGGAGAATCCCTCACGGATTGGATACGGGTAGTGAAGAGTTAGACGAACACTTCCGATACAAGAAAGAGCTGGTCATCATCAACGGGCACAGCAACGTGGGTAAGACGACGGTAGCCCTGTACATGATCGTGAACAGTTCGATACGGCACGGATGGAAGTGGCTCATCTACAGCGCAGAGAACCGCACGAGCAGCGTCAAGATGCAGCTGATGCAGATGTATCTCGACAAGCGCGTAGGCAGCATGAGCTATGGGGAGCGCAAGGCTGCGTTCAAGTGGGTGCAGGACAACTTCTACATTGTAAACAACGACAAGGTCTATAGCTATTTGGACATCATGCTGTTTATGGAGAAGGTCTAGCATCAACACAACATAGACGCGGTGTTTGTAGACCCGTACAACTCCTTGCGATTAGACCTACGCAGGTCCGAGATGCAGAACACGCACGACTACCACTACGAAGCCGCTACTGCCTTCCTTACGTTCAGCAACACAAACAACGTGGCGGTGTGGCTGAACATGCACGCCGTTACAGAAGCGCAAAGGCGCAAGGGGGATGATGGTTTGCCAGCGGCACCGTTTGCTGAGGACACTGAAGGTGGGGGCAAGTTTGTCAACCGAGCCGACTGCTTCCTCACCATACACCGTAAGGTTCAGGCGCCAGATCCACACACACGGATGATGTCAGAGATACACGTCCGCAAGGTTCGTGAGACTGAGACGGGTGGGCGACCCACCCCTGTAGGAGAGCCGTTCAAGTTGATGATGAACAGCGGACACACAGGATTTTTAGAGTGGGGTACACAAAAGAAAATCCTACAGCCAGTATCGATAGATATTGGAAAGCAGCTGGAGATGCCCGTCGATACTTTACGTTTCCAGATGCAGCCAAACGAGGGGTTTATCCGTACCTTGTCTGGAGATGAAGAAGAGAAGAGCGGGGACGAAGCCTAGGAAGAGAAAGAATTTAGGTAAGTTCAAGAGCGGCATCGAGAAGTATTGCAACGATCAGTTGCGTGCCGCAGGGTTAGACTTTCTGTACGAAGAGAGGGAGTTCTTGTTGATGGATAAGTTCAGGTACCCCAACAGGTATCTGAAGATGACGGCCAAGCGCAAAGACTTGAGCGACCGCAGTGGCAGCGTACAGCTCCCGATCCGATACACACCAGACTTCGTAGCCAAAGACGGGAGTTGGATCATAGAAACCAAAGGGTATCTACCGTCGCACCACGACTTCCCGATGCGATGGAAACTTTTCCTCAAACATCTGGTTGACAACAATTTAGACTGTGCTGTATATATTGCGAAGAATAAGTCGCAAATTGATCAAGTGATCGAGGACATACGCAAGCATGGATCAAGGTGAGCTCAGTAAAATATACGGGGGTGCATGCAACCGCATGCACGAAGCCGTTACTGTGCTATACGAAGCCCTGCATAACTACGAGGGTGATGCCCACATCGATGTCGAGTATGTGGTCGATAGGGTTGCTGAATACCGCAAGTGGCTGCTGATCGAGGCGGACATGATCCGCGAGGCAGTGCGAGAGTATAACGAACAGCCCAGTGGTAAGTAAAGAGAGGAGGAGCAAGTCTTGGAGGGCTGGCGGATTGGCCGCTACTCGCTACGAAAGGTGCTTCCCCAAGGCACGCAAGTCCTCGCGGGCTGAAGACATCTTCATGCATGTAGACTACTGGCACGGAGACCTTGGCGTAGATGTAAAGGGCAACAACCTCCCCGATGAAATTTGGGTGGAGTTCAAGAACGTGAGAGGGGAGCCTGGCTGGGTGTTTGGTGAGGCTACTTACATAGCCTTTGACATGCCCGAGGTGCATGGGTTTGTCATGGTCAAGCGAGAAGAGCTGCAGAAATACTGCAAAAAGAACGTAGACTTTAGCGGGGTAGTAGCTAAGTCTAAGGCATACAAGAGATGCTACACAAGAAAAGACAGAAAGGACCTGATCACCAAGCTGGTGTTGGAGGACCTGCAAGAGCTAGACAGCTACAGGGTCAAGGAGTACTGCACTTCTTATAGCCATCCGCAAAGCGACGAGGTTTTATATGTATCTTAGAGTGTCCTCTAAAGGGGTTTAGGGACGTGGCCTGTGCATAACTGCACAGTGTTTTATGATAGAGGGGGGCGTGTTTACGCTCCCCTCTTCTATATTAGCAACAGCTATATAAGCATAGCATCTATTGATTTTGGTTCAATTGTAGAGGGGGTGGCGCAACGGCGTCCCCCCTTCTTTTATGTTAAGGCAACGTTACGTACCTTAGTCGCTATGACTTTATTGATTGCATTCATCCTGTTGCTTGGCGCAATGGGAGTCAGCTACTAACCCCAATTTACTTCTTAGCCTTCTCGATAGTTCGTCCAGCGAAGTATGCACCGAAGGCTGTGAGCATCAGTATCTGAAGCAGATCCACATAGCTGTCCTTTACATTGAAGGCCCAGTTGTCCATGCTATCTGCCACCATCGTCACCATAAACATCGACATCAGTGCGATGAGGGTGACGGGACGTATCAACTTGGCGAGCTTTACATCGCTCCCCATGTCTGCTTTCCAGCGCTCAGTCACTTGCTTCTGAGCCTCTACCTCTTGCTGCTGCTTGAGCTTTTCGAACTCTAGCTTGTCTTCAGTGGATACGCCTGGCTCTTTGTCTACGAGGTTCTTAACTACGCCCAGCACCCCGCTCTCTGGAAGGAGGTCTCCGACCTTTGCAGCTAGGGCTGGCACTTTGTTACTCAACCACGATCCCAGCGCGGTGTCCTTGATCTTTTTCTTTTCGCTCATATTATTCGTCAACGTATTTACGTGCCTCTTTTAAGTACACAGCCTGAAGAGTCATTAGCAGGGCCTCAAAGTCTTCTTTGCGCTGCAGCTCTTCAGCATAACTCTTTAGCTCCTCTTCGGAAGCAAACACAGACTGAGGCATGGTGTCGAGCTTGGCATCAATCCGATTGGTGGCATCTGAAAGGTTAAGCTGCATTGTCTCAACAATCTGCTGAAGAGGCAGGGTTGCGAGATAACCGAGGTATCTGAACTCTTCAGAACCCTTCTCGGCCTCACTTAATTTTTTGTCTCGATCTGGTTTAGAGAGTTTTGCGTATTCGGCAAGCTTCTCAGGGTTAAGAAATTCATTTCTATATCCGAGCATCCGCTCCTTCATGTCATAATACCTGATGGTAACATCCTTCCGATTGCCATCGCTGTAGAATTTTCTTGCCAAGGGAATATTGTCTGGGTCGAGGGGATCCTGCAAGTTTGGTAGGTCGGAAGCCTGTATGGTTCGCCAGTCTCTGACTCCTTCTGCTGTGCGAATGCCTGTCACGGCCAACCCGCCGAGATAAGATTTAATCAAGTAGTCTGCGTAGTCGGGGTTGTAGTCAGTGGATACACCTAGAATATCCCCTGAAACATTCTCCGTGCCACCCCCCAACTGATTCAATTCCTTAAAGAAGTTTTTGACTATTACTGGGGAGGTTCGCGAAGAGGCAGACCTGCTCTTGCCTGGCCGCTCGTATACGATTGGTGTCCCCCATGCCGTCCTGTTATTAGAAACTTGGAATACTGGCTTCATCCAGTCTGGAGCGTTCAAATCAGTAAAGGATTGAAGTGGGCTGAGTGTCGGTGTCTTCCCCGCGTCTTCTTGCTCTGGGTCTCCAAGATAGAAGGGGCTCATATTTTCTACGAAAGAGTCTGTAGCATACATGGCCGCTGTGCCTGGCTGCATTTTATCAGATGCCATTTGGTTGATTACATACCCGATGTCTTCAAAAGCACCATATCCATAAGGCTTCGGCATCTTGACGTACTGTCCCTCTGTGCCAGGGATCATGAGGATGTAGTTTCTTTTTTTGATGTGGTCAGGGATACCATCATAGTAAGACCGTCCTGTCTCATCAACATCGCTGATCATTTCATTCATGGCAGATAACACCATGCCCAAACCAACCAATCCCGCGCCTACTGCTCCCGTCTCTTTTTGTACTTGATAGACCCCTTCTTTACCAATACCGATGTATGGACGAGTGCTACCGTCTGGTGCGGTTCGCTCCTTGATATTAGTCATAGTACCAATCATCTGGTCTACACCTTGTGCGGCAGGGTTGTAGAAATACTTCAGGTTTCCTATAGCCCCACCCCAAGATCCGCGCCTATTGAAATCCACAGTAACGTACTTGGCCAAAGCGGCAGCCCTTTCTGGGTGAACACCTTGATCTATGGCAGCTTTAAATGCAGAGAGCCTGACACTGTTTTCAAATCCGTTATTGAAACTTTCGATAAGCCCAACAGTATTATTCTTTACCCATTCCTTTGCAATGTTGAATCGCTTGTCGCCATCCAGTTCTTTGTTAAGAGCGGTGCGTAAATCACGCAATGGCTGTATCATAGTCCAGCCTGTCTCTCCTCCAAGAGACTTAAACAACTCTATTAGCCTACGATCTTCTTTGCTTAGCTTTCTTCTCCACCCAAAAGAATCAGCCCAAGCAAGCTTCTGACTTTTTGGCCAGGCGGCGGTCATATCTTGTATCAGCTTGGCTGCATTTACAGGTGCCCCGTCAGTAGTTCGAAAGGCATAGCCAGTCTCTTTTGTAGCTTGTCCAAGGGCTTGGATTATCCCTGTCTGCACGTCGCGTGGCAAAGCTCCTGCACCAAACGTGGGGGAGTAATTGACAAGGAACTTTCTCATGTTAGTGAAGGTCCTATTGGTTGTAAAAAACCAAGACTCGAATGTGTTGACTCCAGCAGGATCCATCTGCTTCATGTTGCGGATGACGGCAGCGTCTTTCATATGGATATACCTGTCCTGCCCATCAATTTTTACAAGCATGGCGTTTGGTGACGATACATCACCCTTGTCAGAAAGAGTCCAGTTCGTTGGGTCTGGGTTGGCCTCAAGCAAGTTGTAAAACTTCTGCATGGCAAGGTTCTTCTGACCTATCACATGAACCTGCGTGTTCTGCTGTATCGTTCTGGCTAGTGTGTTGCCAGCTTCTGTGCGTCGCCCCTCAGCTTCAATGAGCATCCTATTGTCTACAACCAGCCTATTGGGGACTCCCATGTATGCGCGGTCGCTGACTACGGGTCTTCCGTTCGCATCAAAAACCATTTCGTCTACAGCTATTCCTGAGAGGTTTACGTAGTTTTCGAATTTCGTGCTCAAGAAATCATAATGATCCTTATCAATCAAGCCATATTCTAGCATGGCATCGCGAGTATCTTGTTGGATCTTCTTGAGCTCTACGTGTGCCTGCTCAAACTGCTGCTTTACTTCTGGGTCTAGCGCCTCTAAGTATGCTGCAGCCTCTTCATTACTCATTCCGCTACCCCTCCTGTTGGTGGTGTATTCGGTAAGCCGCTCAATTTCTTTGCTCTGGTTTTCAGTCCTGTCCTCTGGCTTAATGGCCTTTAGCTTTTCTAGAGCGGTTTTGTTTTTTGCGTAGATGTGGTCGTTGCGTTCGGATGCGTGCTTGGAACGCAGAAACCGATCAAAAAGATTTAGTGTTGTCGCCTTTTCACCCTTAGGCAAAAGTTCTGCCCCGCCAGTATCCTTAGAAACCTTCGTCTTTCGCAGTACAGGAATCAATCCGCCAGCCTCACCGCGTACTTCTATAGCCTTTTTTATTCGGTCAGCGGCTTTAGATTCTACCAGCCTCAGCGCGACATCTAGGTCTTGATCTATAGGCACCCTCCCCTCTGTTTCCGTGCCCTCTTGTATCATTCGCTGCAGCTTCCTTGGCCCCTCGTAAAAGTCTACAAGTCTTTCGTACCACTGGTTTGGACCTCTCAACGGAATCGGCTTGATGGGCTGAAAGAAAGCGGGGTCAGTAGGGGGGAGGTATATGACCCCTTCAAATGGATTGCCTTTTTCGCTGCCAAACTCTGGGCCAATAGGGCCCTCAGACTCGTATATTTTTTCGATGTTGTTTCGCTGCTGACCCAGCGCATCGATTTCCTCTGCCAGTTTCTTTGCCATGGGGGATTCTGCATCCCCGATTTTCAAAAGGTCTCGGTACTTACTGTTCTGCTGTGTGCTAATCTCGACCAGAGTTTGCCTATCCTCTGGGTTCATGTTTTCGTAGAACCTTTGGTCTTCTATTCTTCTGTTGGCGTTGCGCAATTGCAAGTCTTCCATCTCTCGATTTAAGAGAGACAGCTCGGTGTCGTTATCCGTTCTGCCCATCCTACGAAGGAGAGACTGTTCCTGGATATTGAACTCCATATTCCTGTTCTGCCTACCGAATGGATCGGAGGCTAGGCTTATGTTCATCAAGCTACCGCCTGCGGAAATAGTACCCCCTAAAGCAACCCCCTGCAAAGCAGCGTCAAAGCCAACTTCCCTCACCTCAGACCAAGTATAGTCCTCCCCAACAGCTTCTTTTTGTGCAACGTATTGTTGCATTGCCGCAAGACCAGAGGTCGTTCCTCCAGCAGACATAGCAATACCTGCGTTGGCTCCGTGATATTTAAACCACCTTGCCATATCGGGTTGCACGGGTCCGTATGGACCAAGACCCTTGAGGGCCCGCAAAAACAACAAGGACGTAGCGCCATCGGCTACTAGACTGCTGCCAAATACGTTTGCTAGATAGCCAGCTTTGCCCGCTATGTTTTGATTCTCCGTGTACTGCAACATCAGCTCGGGGTCTCCACCCGTCGCCATCATCATCTGATCGTAACTATACTCCTCCCCGTCTTTGGTGTAGATATTGAAGGCTGGGTTCTCACGAAGTCGAGCAGCCTCCTGTAGAGTCATAACACTAGCCGACTCAAGAGCCACCAACCCTGCAGTAGCGACAGCTCCAAACCCTAACCCACTTGTAGCTACAGCAGCAGGCAGGGTCACCGACATAATCGGTGTGGCTTCAGCCATATACCCTGACGTTTGCATTATCGCGTTAACAAAATCCCCTTCTTTTACATTAGTGCTCAGCCCCTCTGTAAACTGCAGTGTATTTTTTCTTATCTCTTCAGCCTTCTCCCTTCTTTCTTTGATCGTGCTGCCTGAAGAAAAGAAGTTGATGAAGCCGCTGACTAGGTCGATTCCAGCCGCCCTAAAGTTGTCTACTAAGTAGCCAGAAAACTTTGGTACAGGCATAGCCACATCACCAGATCGCATAGCCTCAAACCCATCGAACTGCAAGAACGGAGTGCTACCCACCCTGCCATCACTAGTGAGGTCTACCATACCCCCATAATCTTCGAGCATTTGCTGCTCTAAAAACTGCAGAGCTTCTGTATCACCCTTGCGATCTTCGGGCATACCCGCTACCACCATCCCACCTAGCTGGTTGAAAAGTGCTTTCTGAATCTTTTTTCTTATTGCAGCCTCTCTCTCTCGATTGACTTCATCCTCTGGTATTTCTGTGGTTTGGACAAGACCTGGGTTGAGAGGGTCTCGATACGTGCGGGTTGTAGGCACGTCGATTTCTAAGGAATCTAATACTTCAGCGTTGTTTGCTATGATAGACGATATCATATCCACACCCTGATCGGCACTGACGGAGCTTACCCCTACACCCCTCAATATCTCGCTGGCTTCCTCGCCAAGCGTCTCACGGTACGGCTCCATAAAAGACTGCAACGAGCCGAACGCCGACTGTTGATACATAACCCCATATCGAGTAGAGTCAACTCGCAGTGTAGGGTCTTGTCTTACGTCAGTTTTTTCTGGCTCCTGATCTAGAGAACCCAAGTCTATAGACTCCTCTGCCGATACCTGCGGTGATACCGAAGAAGCTTCCGTCCCATCCAAAGGCAATGAGACAGGTGAGATCTCTGGCTGGTCTTTTTTTTTTAGTTCGTTAGGCAGTGCCTCTCCAAAGTATTTCTTGTAGAAATCCTCTTTACTCAAGTTTGTAGTAAAGCCCAACGCCTTCTTGTCGCGTTCAGGGTCCGTGATAGCCCCATAGAAACCCTCAAACTCCGTAGGTTGGGAGTACTTTGCATACCAATCTTCTGCGCTAAGCGTAGTCAGGTTATTCTCCTGCAGGTATGTATGCAGCTGTTGATACTCTTCGTTCACGTCAGTCGAATAATTTTTCCTCGTCTCCTTCGCCTACAAAGAATTCTTTGTATGCGTGCTCATAGAGCTTCTCCACAGTAAGTCCAGTTTCTTTCTGCAATCCACCCTTTACCGCAGTAAAGATTGGCTGAGTATAGGCGTTTAATTTTTTTGTATCTATAGAGATAGTGCTACCGTCTGTAGTTATCACGCCCATTATGTCTGGATTATTCTTGTAGAACACCACGTTTTGAATCGTTGACTTCTTCTGAGCCCTTCCCTTAGCGAGGAAGTCTTGAACGCCCTCTAGCTGTGAGTCGTTTTCACCTAAAAGCGGCCCTCTTATGGGTCGTCCACGATCATCATACGCTATCAAGTTCTGCGAAACATAGAACTTTGCTTGCCTATAAAACTCCTCGTCATATGAGGGAGCTACTAGGTTCTCCATCGTTTTGGCTGACAGGTTTGTTACCTCGAAGGCCACTCGATCGATAGTATCCTTTTCGGCCTCCATTTGAATTGGTGCGTAAAGGCCCTGCTGGCTTGGATCTGAAGGGAGTTGAGTTTCTTTGACCGATGCTACCGTGGCAGTAGCCAACATGCTTTGTGCTTTTTGCGCTGTGGACATGCCGCCTTCATCATCAGGGTACTTACTGTGATTTAGCGATACATCCCACGATTCGTTAAGGATAAGCTTTGCACTCTCGTACAACGTGGGGTGTGCATCCCTGTCGGCAGGGTTAAGCTGAAAAAACTTAAACAGTTCCTGCTGGCTCATTCTAGCAGCAGAGTTGTTAACCTTTTTAAAATGATCTTCGTTATCCAAAAACGCCCGCATTCTCCAATTGTATGGGGTGCTACCCTTTGATGAATTAAAGTTTAAGAATCCTTGGTAGTAATTACCGTATCCACCTTCTTTCCCAACGCTGCTAATGCGTTCAGCACTCCAGTTTCTGTCGCTCCCCTTTTCTATTTCACGGATGTCGTGACCGAAATCAACAAGACTCAGCGGTGACACCATCTGCGTTTGTGGGTCAAAGGTGTTTTCGCTGTTAAAGCTGGGGTGCAAAGACAGCTCTGTTACCGTCGGGGAAACTCCAGTTTTTGGGCTATACACCTGCCCTACAATATCAACACGCCCGTTTTTGTATTCGAGCTTAGCGTTTTGCATCAAGTTCCGATACTGAAAGTCCTGGGCGGCCTGCAAAATTTCAGGAGAAGAGACGGCATTATAGAAATCTCCAAGAGACTCATTCTCTGCCAATGCTACTGAACTATTGGGGTCTATCATGCTGGTCAGGTCACTTTCTCTACTGACCATATCCCTGTTGATTGTGTATCTCTCTACGCTAGTCTTAAAGTTTTTAATCAAAGGTTTAGCTAGTTCCGCTCCATTCTCTAAGGCCATGAATGGCATGAGATCCCGCTCTAACATTTCTGCCCCCTCGTTTAAAAACGGAAGGGCAAATGGATGCGCATCTTTAAACAGCCCCCCCATTTCAGCTTTGACACTGGCCTCGTTGACTCTGGTTTGCTGAGCCTGTTTAGCTTGGGCTGCTCGACGCCGCTGCTCCAGCGCATCAGATCGCATTTGCAGTTGTTGCTGCCTGCTGATCTCACCAGAGAGGTCACCAACCTGCTTCAGGTTAGGGATTGGGATCTTACCTGTAAATCCTAGTTCGCTCATGCGTCTTGGAATTGTTCGCCTTCAAGAAATGCGAGAAGCTCAGCAGCCTTCTTGATTTCTGCTGACGCGGAGGGCTCAGCTGCGAGTTTGTCTAGCAATGCTTTGACAGACTCCAAGTCCTTAAACTGATCGGGGTTGAAGACGCCCTCTCCGCCTGTTAGCTCTGCTTCTTTTACCCCACTCTCCTGATCAATGACGGCCTTCTTATTGGTCTTGTGGCTAAACTCACCCTCTGTCACCCCACCTTCTTTGCCGATGAATCCGCCCTGTTGAAATCTGTCTAGGTAACTCAAAACGTTTGACGAGTTATCGTCAAACGGAATCACCTCTTCGTCAGAAACAATTATGTCGTCCAACCCGAAATCCAAGGCTGGACCTGTGCCCATGTCTACGCCTGTGTCTGCAGTAGACCTGTTCCCGTAGATAGTAGACATCAAATCCATCTGCCTGTCAAGAGCGACGTTTCGATCTGCACGAGCGTCAATCGACCCACCCAGAGCAACAGCTGTCTCCCCTAATTCAGAGATGAGGGCCCTGTTCCCCTCTGCCCTTGCGGCCCGCTCACCAAACATGCCTTCAGTAAACGTATCGAAAGAGCGACCAGCCCTCTCCATATCCATCTGATCGAGCATCATGTCTCGCTGACGTGTCTTGTCTGCAGCAGCTTCTTCGGCTTTGGTGGTGGTGGCTGTAGCGTCAACCTTCATCTGCCCTGTCTGCAACTGCGCTTTCTGCTGGGCGTCTTCGGACTGGGAGATGATGCGCGGGGCAAGGGCTTGCATCATGCGCGGTGAGTCCTGCACAGCAGACAGCGCTCGGGCTTCGCGCTCGTCGCCACGGCGTACAGATTCAGACCCCAAGAGCTCGGCCTGCAGCTTGCGCTCTTGCTCTAGCTCGTATACACCGCTGCCTGGAGAGAAGTCTATATCGGCAATGCGCTGTCGAGCTGCCTCCATAGCCCGCTCCTGATCGGAGCGCTCACCTCTATACTCAGCCTCTCTCTTTTTACTCTCCCGATTGGAGAGATACTGCTGTCCCCCTTGAAGGCCAGCAGCGATGAGTGTGGATGCTAGTAATGCCATGTGTTGCGAAATTACAAAATTTATCGACGCCGCCTTCTGCTACCCCTGCGCCTGCTGGGCATTGAGGCAGCCTTACTGTGGTCATATGTTGTGGGCTCGTACTCCAAGTTTACAGCAAAAACCTCCCAGTCTGTACTACCGAAAGAAAACACCGCGTCGGCGTATTGCCCGCGAAGCATATCTCCATTAACAACCGTAGGGGTGACGGCGTATACGTAGATGTTGGTTTGATCTGGGAGCTGAGCCGAAAGCCCTATTGAAAGTGAATTGATTGTAAGCGTGTTGTCCCCGCCAAAGACTATTAAGTCAGGCACATCTTGAAATGTACCCGACAGGTCTACAGGATCGATAGTGTTGCTCACAATCTCAGGACCAGACTCAAGGTTTACTCCTAAAACATACTTGCCGCCATCTAGCACATAACCCTGTCCTCCATCATGGTATATAAACGTCCCGTTCACCGCATTCCCCTCAACAGAAAAAGACTCGTTGACTACGATTCTGCCTACTAAGTTAATGTTGGCTGTGCTGTTTCTGTTCAGTCCTTGTATCACCCCGTACATAATGCCGCCGTGGTCATCGAAAGCAATTACATCTGACTGCTTGGCTTGTCCCGCTACAGTGCTGTTGTTTGCCACCAATACACCAAGCGGGGTGGAGTTGCTAGTGCCCTCAATAGAAATGCTTTTAAGAATTTTGTTCTCAGAGGGTCTTTGATTGAAGCTAACAGAAAGCCCTGAGCGAACTGTTGAGTCATAAAACGTGTTGTAGCCGACAACATTGTGCCTGTAGAACGGATTTCTGTTTTCTATTTGGGTTTGAAAGCTGGCAAAGACTTTGTCCATATAAGCGTAGCAGGTAGAAAAGAAGCTGTATCTCGTCTTCCAATACCCGCCGCGATGAGAAAATGCAAAAGTTCTATTCGGCATCGTTAATCTTATTCGCTATGTCGTCCGTGTCTGTGATGTAGGTGCTTTGATCTAGAGCGGGTGGGAAGGAAGGATTTTCTGGCCCTGATATTTCACCAAATTCCTGAAGAAGCCTCAACAGGTCACCCGCCCCCACCAATCCGTCGTCATTTATATCACCTTCGTTAACGCTTAATCGTTTAGCCAACCTAAACCCTGGCGTTTGATTGCCTTCTGCGGCCAGCTCTTCTTCTGTTGTAGGTGCAGGAAAAGTTTTATTAAGTGGTGAATTCGTAATGTTTCTAAGTTTTGTCTCGTACTCACCTAGTATATCTCTAACTACATCTCCAGTAACTGATGTGCCGTCGTCATTGCTGTCGTCATCAACTGAAGTGTCGCCGTCGTCAAAAACATCGGTAACCCCGTCTCCTTCTCCCCCTGGGGCCACCCCGTCAGGGGCGTTAGGGTTGACAGCAAATGGGTTGCCAGTCAGGTTGAACGTAAGGGTGTTGTTGATGCTCGGTTGGCTGAATATGTTCGGCGGGATGTAGCCAATGGAGTCGATGTTTATGATCGAGACGATGTACTCGTCTTTGAGTGGGTCGTAGCCACTAACAACGCGTCCGTTTCCCCCTAGCAGTACATCTTGGAAGGCGTCATACAACTGTGCTGCCACCCCCTTTCTGCCAATGACTTCAATCTTGCCGCCTTGGAAGCGATATACCTCTCCATTGCCCTTGTGAGCGAAGTACACAGACTCATCGACCTTAACCACAGACTCTCTGTTGTTGTCCGCCCCGTACTTACCGCCGATAAACTTCTGCTTACCGATGATTTTGTCAGAGCTAATGAGCTGGTCACTGCCAGAGGCGTCAGCCAGAATGTTTCTGTTGATCGGGACTACACTAGCCTTGTCTTCTTGCACCACGAACAGGAACTCACTGAACTCTACAAGGGCGTTGATACTCCCGTGCTGGTTGGGGAGGTCTTTGAACGGGGCTTGGAAGGGGTTGAAGCTAGTAAACCTGACCCTTCGCGTGCTAAAGTCGTTGGCGTCACTATATGTAATAGACGACTCCCTGCGTACCTCTGCGGCCTCTGGAGAGTAGAACTTTCGCTTGCCATAGCCGTTTACGTCGGCACCAGCGAAGGTGTCTGTAAACGTCTTGCACTCCAGATACCTGTTCCTAAACCTTGGTTGGTAATCGAGCTCGTCGATCTCCTCGTCTTCGCCATCTAGTGTAATGGTTTCGCTTTCAGGAATAAGAGAAGCGTACTTACCTGTAGGTATGTCAAAATCCTGCAGGTTTAGCGGTACCCTTCTCCACCATACATCACCGTTACGCATGAAGATGATGGGGGTTTGGTGGACCAACGGAGATGGCCCCAGCCTCCCCACATTAAAAACCAATCCAGTTTCTTGGTACGCGCGTATGTCTGCATCGGCAGCGGCGCGAGGCCGAAGTATTTCAACCACACAGCGACTTGACCAATTGGATAGCGTACCCCCAAAGTCATTTCCTTGAGTGCTTACAGAGGTCCAGTTAAATCCATTAGCCTCAGGGTTGTCGCGCAACTTCAAGAAAGACCCCCTCAAGAACAAAGGCGTGTCGTCACTGCCGCCGTCCAGAGGGTTCCTCGTCTCTTCTGTTTCTGCGTCTCCGTTACCCGTAAGAAGGACTTGGTCTACTACATCAAAGACAAGTTGATTGGGGAAAACCAGAGGTTGGTTTGGGTCATTCTGATACGATATCACCCGAACTTGATCGCCTGGGACAAAGGTGTATAGGTCTTTGTTTCCGTTGGGATCTACAGCACCAAAGGCTTCAGCGTAGCTCACCTGCTTATCAGATTGCAAGTGGTTCAAGCTGATGTATATATTCCTTGCGGTATCGCCGTCACCTCTTTCGTCAACGAAAGCCCCACCCACAGAATACTGTATGAAGTCTTGGTATGTGCTGTTGCCTGCGTATACGATTTGGTACTGGTGCGCCCACGGCGGCGGGGCACTTGTTAGGTTTATCTGTAGTTCTACCCTGCCTTTTTCTATGCGCTCTTCGTTAGCATACCCAGCCACATATACTCTCGGGAGCTGGTTGACATTGCCTGGCCTCCCTCGATCGTCGTAGTACACCACCCCAAGGTCGTGGTAAGCAGAGGTCTTAAAGGACCTATATGCACCAGACAGGGTTACTTGATCTAAGAACCCATTGAAGTTTACCTCTACCTCCTGTAGCTGCTCGTCGTTTGTTTCGGGCATTACGAGCTGCAATGCACCTTGATACGGAAGGTTGGGATCCGTGGGAGTAAGGTCAGAAATGCATTCCGTTGACATACCAGCAGACAGAAATTCACTGTCATTTATGCCCTCCCCGCCAGTGCTAACAATTCCGAATTGAACGTTGGTACCCGTACCGCTTAGGTAGTTTTGAAAGTTTGGACCTAATAGCGCTTGAAAATATTTGTTTTCATTGGCTGAAAAAAACGGTGCTCCACCGTTTATCAAAAGGCTTACAATCAAATTTGTCCCCTGAAATGGAGGTCTGAAAATGACAGACCCGTTAAGAATCATCTGACTACTTACCGCCCCTTCATTGGCATCAACACCTTCGTAGTTAAGGAGAATAATATCTCCTATCGCATCATCCAGCACCTTAACTCTAGGGGCCTGAAACTCAAATCCCCCTTCGCTATCAACCATGCTAACCCCCACTCCGTTTACTGTAGACAGAACTTGGGCTACATTAAGGTTTAACTCGTCTCTTATCTGCTTATTAGTTGTCAGTATATCGCTGCCAGAAACAGAGGTCAGCTCAGATCCCGATGGCCTGAGATACCCCACAACCTTTCGTCGCTGAGCAAAGCCCGAGCTTAACCAGCTCTCCCCCAAAGAGGGGTCGTTAACATTACCAGAAGCAAGCTCGTGGAATACAGCGGAAGTAGTTTGCTCAAAGGTGCCGTCGAATGCAAAGTCAGAGGCGAGGTCCTGCCCAGTAAATTCATCTTCTACATCCAGAATAGCGTTAGCAGACAGATAGTCTCCATCGTAAACCCTCCACTGCCGCACCCGTAGGTCTGGGATGGTCATGCATGGGACGCAAGTCATGACGTCTACGTTGTTCAATGCCGAAACCTCAAGGGTAAGGATGCAGCGACCCAGTGGGTCTTCGGTCATATGCGGCTGATAAACCAGCTCCATCGCCACAGCCGCTTCGTTTACTATGACATAGCCGATCGGGGCAGGCTTAAACGTACTTTGGTTTTCAAAAACTGGGGTGATGCAGTCCAAAGCATCCGATTGCGAATCCGTGGGGACTTCAATGCCAAGCTCTGGATTGAACGTAGTGCCAGCTTTGCCAAGCCGAAACAGGCGCCCCTCCTCATCAGCTTGGGGATTGCGAAACTGATGATTGAAGTTGTAGGTCCCGATAATATTGCTTTGAATTATATCAAAGCCCTCTGGTACACCGCCACTCATAGCCACGCCAATGGCATCGGCAACCGATGTTTGTGCGCTGTCTATGGTTTCGGTAGACAAAAGCTCAATAGAGAAGTTGACTACCCCACCTTTAATTTTTAGCGGGGCGGCGGCAGAAACTCCGAGGATAGCATCGGTAACTACCGTACTGGTATCGTCGTGACTCTCAGTTTGAACCCACTCCAAAGCTGGGGCCACGCCAGCGTTAGACCCCACCGCAGCAAACCCCTTATTTGGCTGCACAGTAAGAACGCCATCTACCTCACTGAAAACCGTAGCGTACTCTTGATCAATATTGCCAGTGAATGAGTTACTAAAAGTTTGCGCAAGAGTATTTGTATAATACTCAGTGTCTCCCCTCCTACCACCAGTAGCCAAAGACCCGTGGAAGCTTGCATCAGAATTGTATATAGATATGTTTTTGCCTGGGTTAAAAGAAAAGCTCACGCTAATACTGGTACCCAAAGCCAAAGACTCTGGCAGGGAGCTGGTGTCTATGGCTACCCCCGCCGACCTTGGTAGGGTGCCGCCGTTTACAGGAGCAAGGGAGACAGCGTCTTTGTCATACGTAGCTACAATAGGGGTGGCTTGGAGCTCATAGGATTCAGACAGCGTAGACCCCTCCAAGTACACTGGCGTTACACTACCCTCTAGCGGAACCTCATCATACCCCTCTACATAGTTTCCGTAGAAGAGTCTGTTTTCTACTACCGAAAGAGCCTGCGCCAAGCGAGGGAGAGCATCAAATTGTTTATTCTCCTCCGACTCGGTGATGCCGATCAAAACCCTGTCGTTGTAAAAGTCGTAGGTGGTGGGGTTGTCACCAGAAAATGTGTTGCGATCGACTTCATCGACGACATAGAAAGGCCCGTCGTTGCCCCTGCGAACAAGGATCTTAAACGCCACGACCTCATCGCTGATACTGCGGATACCGAACGGGGCTGGATCGATAGTAATACGACACAGCTGAGGCAAGTCTATCTCCCCACTGATCGTACCCTGCCGAAGGTATTCTTCGGGGATAGCGATATCGCTGTAAGTGCTGAGCGCGGATTCCTCCCCACCTGCGTAGATACATTGATACGCAAACTGCACCCCAGGCACCTTCCTAAAGTCGCTGGACCTTTGGTTGGCCCCCTCCTCGTCAAAGAACTCAAACGTAGGGGGGATGACTGGTGACCTTGGGCATGCAGTTATAAAATCTTTATCGTTGATATCGTTTGGCGCATACTCAAAATTACCAGGAGTGTAACCTTGCTCTAAACACCTCAACACATCGAGTTTGCGCGGCTCGTTCTCGTCGTCAGTAAAGTACAGGATTGGGCGGAAGTCTACTTCTGCCCCACCGCTAACGTGGACTACATCCCCCACCACTCTTCCTGTATCGGAGAAGTTAAACTCTGGGGTGCAGTAGATGGGGCGCCACTGCCCATCCCCACCACCGAAGTAGTTGTATGCGTCCCAAGCATAGACCCCCATCTCAGTGGTTATGTTACTGAACAAGAAGAAGTATATGACCCCAGCCTTGCTGTCTTCTACTTTACCTATGACCCTGCGGGTGTTGTCTTCGCCCTCAGCCAAGACATCTGCTATGTCAAAGGTTTTGAGCGAGGCGGCGGAGTTACCCAACGCGGGCTTTATTACCCCTGTATCCCCATCATTTAGCCCAGCGTTATTGCTACCCGCAAAGTCTAGGTCGTAATCGGAGGTGACGGTTACGTTGATCGCATCCTTCATCTCCATGGCTCCTCGAACTCTGCTGTCTTTAGAAGAGTTCAGGACACGGGGGAACAGTTTATTGATCATCAGTACTTAGGCGATTGCTTGAAGTTCTGCCTGATGGTTTTCAGCGCCTCAGTCTTAGTGAAGTTGCTCATGCGACCCTTGGCCTTTCTGCGCTCGTTGTAGTACTCAGCTCTAGCCCTTGCTTTCTCTCCAGCGGGGACTGTAGACTTCCTTTCGATGAGCTTGTAGTATAGGTAGCAACGCAAAGCTTCTTCTGCATAGACATGTATAACGGGGAATGTATTGCGTGCCTCGTCAGATACATACTCTAGCACCACCTCGCTGATGGCGCTGTCCGTACTTAGCTCGATACGGTTTTGGTCTAGGTCGATCCTGTACTCCCCGCGCATATGTCCGCCGCCAGCACCATACAACCGCCCCAACCCACCTTGGTATAGGTAGTTTTGGAACACGTAGAAGTCAAAGTCGTTGCCCCCGTCCCCTGAGGTGCCTGCCGTATCAGCTACCGCCCTATCTCTATCCGCTATTTCGTTGGCCTGAATGTCGAGTGGACCAAGTTGACTGTCCCCCACCCCCGCATCGGTACCTGTAGCCACAGCCATAGACGTATTGAGGTTCTTGTTTTCACCAAGCACGTATACGATACCGTCGGTAACGACACCAAGCTTAATGAGATCGACGTAATCGTCGGGCAAGGTGACAGTATTGTTGCTTTCTATACTGCGCTTCAGAGACCTCACCCTACTGGTGACATCAAACCCAAACTCTCGGATACCGCGCAGGGCGATGTTCCTAATGGCTACATCAGAAGCATTGCTGATGTAATCGTCACCGTCCATGGTGACTATAAAATCGTCGATCACCTGGCGGAGACCGACGTAATTCATCGCTGCTGTTTCTACGTTCTGTCTTGGCATTACTCAGCTTTTGTTTCCCCCAGAGCATACTGAACTAGCATCGGATCACGGAGGCGGATCCCGATCAGTTCGCACATCTCGTACACCAGCTCAGAGATGTAGTGTGCAGGGAGGTCGAAGTTTACAGACGCGTCAAAGTCGGGGATAAACAGCCCATCTACAGCGTTTATTTCAGCTGTAATGAACGCGGGGTAGGCGGTGGTGTAAGTGGAGTTTTGATTCCTGCCCCTAGGCTGTCGATAGTACCTCATGATAACCCCCGCAATAGTTGAAGGGAAGACTTGATAGGTGTTGGTCATGGCCAGCGCCACAGGGAACTCGTCCGTAGGAGTAGAAATATTGCTATTCAACACCCGAGACAACTTCTCGTTATCGTACAGAATCTCTATCGAAGTGTTGGTCCCAGATACATACATCGATATCAGCCTACCAAAATCATCGGGTTCGGCAAACGAAAAGACCCCATCAGCACCGCCGTCAAGAAAAGTCGTATATGACGAAACAACATTATCTGTCTCTTCACCAACTAAAGTTCCGTCACTTTCAAGAGCCCCAACAATGTTTCCGTTCTCATCAAAATACATAGGGGCACCAAGAGGATCTGAGTCTGCCATTTCTGCTATCCTGATATAGGTAGATAGGTCCTCCTCCACCATCTTGTACGCAGACTTGTCTCGGCCTGCGTCACGGCGAGAGGCACGCAGGGCTACAGCCCCACGCAACTCGTTGAACATTTCGTTATATACGTTCTGTTGCGCTACCCTAGCGAGGGTGTTGAATACGTTGGGGGTAACGAAGCCCTTCTGGTCTTTGTTGCAGATGTCCCGCACAATCGCATAAACCCTCTCTACGTTGATCATAATTACAAATATAAAAAAGAAAAGGCCGCGCTAGGCGGCCCTTCCTCTTCTATACCAGCGGGTTACGCAAGCTTAGAGAGCTTTTCTTCGAGGTTGCTCAACACCGCAGCCCCTTTCTCCGTCATGCAGAATCGAGTCATAACATCGACTGGGTCCATACCTGCTGGTACGGATACAATAAGTTGGTTGCTGTCGAACCAATGCACCCCGCTTTCTTTGGTGGCGATGAACTGGTATTCCTTGGCCTGCTGCACAACCGATCTCACTTGCACCTGCGGACTATCGAAGGCTTCGATAAACTCCTGTGGGCTCCTCTTCGCCTTCTGCAAGAGGTTGAAGCGGATGTCGCTAGTAGAAGCGTTGATGTTATAGCCGAAGTAGATAGCTACAGGCAAGAGCTCTTCGATGGCCTTCTCTCTCACCATACTGATGGCGTCGTTGAGCAAGAACTCCCGATTCAACTCCTTCTCTGCATCGGCCTTCTTGTCGATCAAACGAAACAGTTTACCTCCGTTTGCTTCGTTGCCTGGGTGAATCTCCAAGAACTTCTTGAGGTTTGGCTTCTCCTTCGGAATAAAGATGCGGCTATCCCTGAAGATCACTGCCTCACGCTTGGCCTTGTCCCCCTGCTCGTCACTCCAGATGCTCGGCTCGTTAGGGCAGTAGCGGATCTCTCTTACCGTATCCTTTTCAGGATCATAAACGGTTACACCTTTCTGAGGTAGCATAGTAACGATGCCCCCAGCATTGATGATTTCATACTCTGCGTGGTGCTTAACCTCCTGCTTGCGGCGGACTACGGTTTTAGCTTTCGCCTGTGTCGGCGCAGTTTTCTTTGGGCGACCTGGACGTCGCTGTGTAGCTGTTTCACTCATATTGAATTGAATTTGCTACAAATATAATCAAAGGGAGACTTGATATTTTTCGTGCAAGTCTATCGCCAGCTTCTTTGCAGCCCCACCACCAATGTCTGTTGGTATAACCCCGACTCGAGCTATGTTGTGGCGGAAGTCACCGCCACCTATTCGGTTGATACTCAGCGGCCCGCTAGTGCGGAAGTTGCCCACTTCTTCTTGTTTTGGTATAAAGCCTACTATACTCCCCAAGTGATTGTGTAGGTAAAGGTTGTTGTCTTTATCTCTACGCAAAACAAACACGTAGGTCTGCTGCCCCTCAAAGGTGGCGGTGTTTACATCGTCATTATCTAGCAAGGGGTCAGGTATACTATACTCCTCTGTGTCAAAGTCAGTGTTGTTTGTGGCCACAAACGCACGTCTATACGTAGACCCTATCGCATGGTTTACATGAAACTCATTGGGTCGGGGGTCAGTAGTACCAACAGTTGCACCAAATCCAATATAGGTGCCTTGAGTAGAGTGAGCGAAGATGCTGCCACCAAACACGCTGTACGGCCCCGTTGTCCCCACAACCATATATGCAGTGTAGCTCCCATCTACCTCTAAGGCGTTAGCCAAGTGTAAGTCCTCAGATGTAGCGAACTGTACGGCAAAGTCAGTGCCCCCCATAATGCCGTTGTCCCTTTGCACATCTGGGGTGCCTGTATCGTTTGTGATATTGTATGTCGTACCACCAGTACCAGCGTTAGCCCAAGTGTT
>Ga0098038_1000139_pt1 | contig 30942 bp, 27 predicted proteins | sample 5B_taG_FD_75051 | JGI IMG/M metagenome (GOLD analysis project Ga0098038, IMG submission 75051) | Marine viral communities from the Subarctic Pacific Ocean - 5B_ETSP_OMZ_AT15132_CsCl metaG | ecosystem: Environmental > Aquatic > Marine > Oceanic | place: Pacific Ocean | collected 2015-01-08 | reverse complement strand
TGGCTTCTGTAATCGAATCATCTGCAAGTTTGCTTCCTGCGATATTGGCAGAGGCATTAATTTTTTCATTCGTTACTGATCCATTTTGAAGGATAGCCGTTGAGACTGTGTTGTTACTTGGAGCTCCAATGTTTACCGTCGATCCAATAACAACTGCGAAATAAGTATCCGTACTAGCTGGTGCAGCACCAAGTTTTACTGTGCTTCCACTTAACGCAAACCCTTCTGACGGTGTGGAACTACCTGCGTTTGGTTTTTGTATTACACCATTAATACTTAAAAGGATTTGTTCTGCACTAGAAGGCGCATTTGTAATTGTGAAATCTTGAAGGTTTCCATTAAATGCTGGACTTAAAGTTGATATATAGAAATTACCAATAGACTGAACTTCACCAAAGCTTCCTACTGGAGTACCATTATAATCTCCACTGTAGACATACATCTTTCCAACATCTTTAGCCCAGACCAAATCACCATCATGGTTCGTTGAACTATTAGCAGCAGGTAATGTATTTTCTACACGATACCTTTCACCGAAATCATTTATATCGCCGCTAAGACTTAAAAGATCAGCTTCTTTAAGTGTTGCTTTATGGTAGTTGTAAATGTGACCAGAGCCAGTAGAACTGACCATCATCGCAACACCAGCATCAACAGTTGAACCATTGAAGTTAGAAGCAATATTATTAATCGTTACTGTTGTACCTCCTGCTGTTCGTGCAGTCGTACTTGATCCACTAGCAACAACTAATCCACCAGCATCAGCAATACTAATAACTACTCCAGACGCAGGCTGTGTATTAGGAAACGATTGGTCATTAGCTATAACTTCAAGACCACCAATAGGTGCAATCTGTGCAGCGACATAATCAACAACTGCACCAGACGTAGGGAATGAAGCGTCACTATCAGAAATTGTTGTCTGCTTTGTTAATCCATCAACTTGGTTTAAATCTGCAATATCTGAAGTTAAGTTCGTACCAGCAGCCAGCTTTGAAGCTGTAGCTGAAGTCATCCCTGAAAGCGTTGTTAGCTCAGAATCAAGTGGTTGCTTGTTGTTGATCTGACTCTGAATATCAGAAGTGACATTCGTTGTGTAATTAATCTCTGTTGCAGTTGCAGAAATTGCATCAACTAAAGTTTTATTCGCATCAGTGAAAGCATTGGTATTGCTATTGCTTTCATAAGACGACTTGATTTCACTAGAAGATTGATCGGCGGTTGCGCTGGTTTCAATTCCAGAGAGTTTTGTTTTCTCTGCATCTGTGTAAGCGTTGGTATCTGAATTAGATTCGTAAGACGACTTGATTTCGCTAGAAGTTTGATCAGCAGTAGCCGAAGCTTCTATTCCTTCTATTTTGGTGTAATGAGCAGAAGACATGCTTCCTGCATTAGATCCAGAGGCAGCCTGCAACTTCGATCCTGATATTGCTGCACTTGCATTAACATCACCATCAACAATTGTTCCGTCTACAATCTGAGCAGAAGCTATGCTACCACTACGTTCTAGGTATGCTTTTGTTACTGCATCTTGTGCGTTAGTTGGATCAGTGACATTAATAACTTTATTATTTCCAGCATTTAGGTTTCCAGTCATCGGCACAGTGCCATCAGACTTGAACTGTGTACCTGTCAATGTAGTTACATTGCCAGTCGCAGCATCAGCAGCAGTTTTAGCGGCATCTGCCTTAGCAGCACTTAGCTCCTGGCGGTCTTCTAATTCCTGGGTACAAAAAAGAGTTTGTTTATCTGAGTTATTTAACGAATCTGCAATTAAGTTTGAGCCATCTGCATAAGGAACAATCTGATCATCATTCGGTGTCTGTCTTTCTATCGTAATTATTACTCCATCAGCAGGAGCAGTAACCATTGAAATCTGAGTACCAGCAGTATTAAAGGTGTAGTGAGTAGTCTCTGATTTTAATGTTCCAGTATTAGCAAGAATATCTCTGCCTTCGTAAACCTTTACGTGAGCCTTAAGGATATAGTTGAATCCAAGAGTGATAGGGCCAGTGGAAGACCCATTCCCTGTGAAGGTGACATAAGACTGGGCCATACGATCCTGTAATACTCAACAACCATGTAGCCCTATTGTGCCTTATTTTATGATTTTTTGCTAAACCCTATAGAGAATCTTCTATTCCCTCAACACTCTCTCCTGATAAGTCTGCTTCAAAATTAGTTTTCACCTGTTCATTGTTTTTGAAGTTCCTGTAAACATCTGCCGCTGGATGATCTGACATTCTAAAAGAATCTGCTGCAAGTATTCCGTAATATCTTCTAAGAGATCTCATTATTTTCATTGCATATTGCTCTTCTCTTACATGTGGAGGATGATCAGCAACACCAAAATCAGTCGTTGTATTTGGATTGTTTTGATATTTTTGGTATCTAGGACTATTGATAATTGATCTAGCTGCATCTATGAATTTACGACCTTTGCCGCTGCTATCTATTACATGCTCGTCCAATATTTCTAATAAATCAATTTCCTGGAAATCACTTCTATCTTTCTCGTATTCTCCATCTGTATATTTGAAGTCAAGATCAGAATCATCGTATTTAGCATATTTAAAAGTTTGTTTTTCCATCGCCTCACTTGGTAACTTATCAACAATCTTTCCGTCTATTGGTTGTAGACCAGGGCCAATAGATCCATATATCAAGTTATACACTTTCTGCATATCATCATCCATTGGAACACCATCTAGCTTCTTGTCATAGAGAACTGGTGGAGCAATTAAAAGACCAAGCTGTTTAAGTTCTGCGTAAACCTTATCTTTTGGATGCAACGCTGGTTCATGTCTGTTGAACAAGAAATCTTTAAGTCTCGTTCCCCAGGGATAACTAATATTCGTACCTAGCCAATCCTTATTCTTTCTACTTCCCCCTGGTAAAACTCCCGTTAATCCAGTGACATCAAATCCTGCATTTCTTCCAAGTGCAACAACATCCTTTATGTATTGCATTGCTTTGCTTGTTTGCTCTTCTGTAAATAGCTCCGCATCGTAAGACTTCACATCTGAATCTCTGTAGAAATTATATTTATTGCTATCTGTCACTCTTTCCGCTTGTCTAGTTAAACCAATACCAGGAGTACGACCAGCGCCAATATATCCAGCGAATGACCTGGCTTTACTAACAGGATTAGCAACATTGAAATCTGCATTAGTGAAAATTTCCATTATTTGACCTAATTGACCTACACCTGTATTCCTTTGAATGTGACCAACTAAAACTGTCCAAATAGCATCAGTAAAGAAAATATCATCGTGCTTCGATCTTGCTCGTAAAGCGTTAGCTTCATAAGCATCATGCAACAGGAACATCACACTAGCGACAGGTAAACCACCAACCAAAGGAATCCCATAAATAGTATTAGGTCGTTTCCCTTGTCTCTTTAAATCTGCTCTCCACATAGCTCTTTCTTTTTGATCTATCGGCCCATTACCAATTATTTGTCCTTGACTATCAGCAAGATTAAAAAGACCCCAAATCTGAGCAGTAATAAGCAAATCAGCCATTGCTCCTGCTCTTTGTTTACGAGTCATTTTCTTTAATCTTCCACTCACAAAATCATTAACATTGCCAGCACCTATTAATCGTCCGTCAAGAGAAACACCAGCAACAGGAGCTTGCAGATAAGGAACAGCTATATCGAAATAAGGATGATCTTTTCTTCCCTTATTAATAAATTCATACGTACCCTTTAACCAATTCCCTTCCTGGGGTACTGATTGAAACCTATTACGAGCAGAAAACTCAGAAGCTTCTCTTACTACATCGTCATCCATTAAAGGTACTGGCCCTGAATAGTTATCTCTTACTCTTGTCTCCACAATTTCATCAGCAACAGCATCATCACTCATCACTCCTTCTGGGATATTTTGTTCTTTTCTGTATGCCTGGATCTGTGCTTCAGTTGGATCTTCTTTGTAGAAAGCCTCTTCCATTCTTTCATTAACCCAATTATCAATATCTTTCTGATTTGGCTCCCTCTTTAACACCTCTTTCAATTCACGCTGAACTCCTTCTCTTCTTGCTTTCATTTCATACTCAGTTCTTAATTTAAAGTTCGTATAAAACAATCCAGCAGGGCCATCAGCAGCAGATAAGGCAGTAAAGCCTGGTCTTAATGTCATTGGATTTCCAGTCTTTTTATATAGCCATAAACGATGTGCAGCATGTGTATATCTAAACGCTCTTTCTGGATTAACCGCCCATTGAATTGTATCCCTCATTCCACTGGGTTTGTCTGGTGACAACAAGAACTCCAGGTCTTGCTTTCTTTCTAAAACACTGTCATTGAACTTGCCATAGGTTTCAACATTAGACGCATAGAAAGAAGACTTTCCTTTGTAAGTATCATTCATTGTTGCGATACCTCCTTCCTTCAATGCTTTAAACCCTTGGCGTAAACCTTTCCAATTCGCTTCAAAAGCTTCAAAAATACCTTCCTGCAAACTTGTTCCGTAAGGTCTATAAATACTATTTCTCAAGAACGTATGATATGGCCCATAAATTGCCATAACACTATTGGATTGAACAGCAAGCCCAATCGTTCTTAAATTAAATAATTGATGATCTTTAGCTAATAAATTTGTTATTCGTAGTTTCTTATTTCGTATCTCTTTTCTGCCGATAGGTCTTCTTTTTTGTGGATCAACACCTTGAATCTTGATATTGGCAATTTCAAGAGCTAATTGCTCGGCTGCTTCTTTTGGTCTGGTTACATTATCTGCGGCTGCTTGCCATATCCTTGCTGTTGCATCAGTTTCAGGATTTACATCGTCTAATGTTTTATCAAGTATTCCTAATGAATTGGCATAGGAAACAGGATCAGGATAATTGTCTGGATTAACGGCTTTTGCATCATCCATTAATTCCAAAACATCATCGCTAAACATATCCCCTTGCATCGCCTTACCTTGTTTGTGCCATTGGTTTCTATAGAAGTCATATTTAGATTGCGCCCAAAATGCAATCTTTTCTGTGTTCCACATCCTCCCCAACATCTCCATAGGAACTTCTTTATTTGGATTCGCTTCCATGAAGTTTTGTACTTCAGTCACGTTATCTATAAAAGCGTCTGTACCTTTTTCGTTTAGCCATCTTGTCCTCAATGTCTTCTCCAAAAGATCTTGAGTGCTATTTGGTACTGCTTGCAAGTTGGAGATAATATTCAATACTTCCGTTGGAGTCCTTGCAGTATTCATTGTTGATGAAATATGTTTAGCAGCCTCGTAAGGATCAGCCTTTAAAAAAGCATATTGCTCTGGAGTCCCTTCCTTTCCAGCCCTTAGAAATGCTTGAGATACATTTGCTATATCAACCACCATCTCTTCAGGATTTGTCCTCAACTTTTGGACAAAGTTAAGCGGCTGATCTGTAGGAATAGATGAATACCCTTTCTTCTTAGGATTATCCATTGCTTCTCTAATTCTCTTCGCTCCCTTCTCATCCTCCATGTATTTAGCAAGCTTATCTCTAATGTCTTGCCACCTTGATTCTTCAGGGAAATCTACTGAAGCTCTTATCGATTCAATACGAGCAATGTCCTCGTTGTTCTTTTTCTGTTCAGCTAATAAAGACTGACGCTTTTGGAATAGATCATCACATTTAGACATTAGAGGCATCCTCCTGAGTTAGCGTCGATGGACCATCTGTTCATGGCTTCATCGAGTTCTATTTTTTTAAAGAACAGAAATTCATTTATTCTTTCAGTTAATTCAGGTATATAAAGATGAGTATCAGCATCAATGCGATTTACATAAGAAGCTATTTGCTTAGGTGTCAAATTTTTAACCATCGTTTTTCTTGCGATATCTCCACTAGCTGCTAATTCGAAAACATCTATATAACTTGGATTTATATTTAATTTTTGTTTTAATTTTGCACTGAAAACATTGAGATACGTCTTGATTCTTTCAAACGCTCCTTTCAATCCTTTGTCTTTAAGTTTTATTGTTTTATCGTTTTTCCACCATCCAAAAGCTTCTGCCTGTATTTCTTTATTAGTCATATTTTTAAGCTTAGTTCCTCTGTTATTAGAGATGATTTCCCACATTTCACTTATCGCAGGTAATGTTTCCAATGCTCCTTTAAGTTTTTCGTTTCCTCTATAATCCAACCAATCCTGAACTGTGTGAAATGCTTCGTGGTAAAGAACTTGTCGATAAGGTCTTCCAGTTTTTAAATAGCCTGAGGCCAAACCTTTATAGCGATTCTGAATCGCTGGATATAAAGAAAGATATATCGAACCATCCATCAAATTCTCAGTCGAAGACTGAAGGTTTAGTCCTAAGAATTCACCGCCAGCCGTACGAGTTAGAGGATCTTGAGGATTGCGAATCATAAAGGTCGCTTTCTGTGGACTCCATTGAGCAACAGCACCAGCAGCAGAATCCACCCCAAACATTTCAATAACATCAATTTGATCTAAGATTTTTATATTTTCAACTGGAATACCTGCAATTTTAGAAGCTTCTTTCATTGCTTTTGCCATGTCGGTAGCATCCCTTATGCTTTGCCGCAAAATACCTTTAGTACTATCAGCTACTCTCCTTCCCCAATCTTGTAATCTTTTCGACTCATTCACTTCTCTTAAAGCCTGTTCTTTTGTCATGTTTGCTCTGGTGGCTGCCTCGTTATATTTCCCACCAGTGAAATCGTTATCTAAGAATCCATATTCTCTTGGGTCAAAAGCTCCTCTTACTACTCCATCAGAACTTCTTCTGAAACCCATGTTTGGAACTGTTAATTCTAGTCCTGTTGTGTTATCAGGAGAAGCAGAAGCGCTACCAGTCATTTCTTTAACCATTTCTTTTATCTTTTGATGAACTTTCATTCCATGAGCTTTAATTTCTCCTGGTGTTAATTCATATCCTTCAAGAATCTTGATTATCTCTGGTTCTCTAGCTGAAACTTTCTTTCCACTTCTAATGATGTAAGAAACCATATCAAGCTCCGATTCAAACTCTGGAACCAACTGCCCATATCTAGGCTTCATCCTTTTAAATTCATTTGGAAGACGGAAAACCTGCTTCGTTACTTTGGAACCTGTATATCCCTCTTGCTGATTAAGTGGCTTTCTTGCGTTTTGCAGTGATTGCATATTGAAAGATTTTTTCTTTGTAGGCCCAAGTAATTCATCTGTCTCTCTTAAAGTTCTTGCGTCTGATTCGGCTACTTTCTTTAAATTTTCTTTTAATTTTGTACTCAATAAACCATTGTTTTTCTTCTCTTCAAACGTCATGGAGTCATATCCAGCCGCATCTCTTTTTGTCGCAATTCGATCTGCTTCCATCGCATCATCTATCTTCCCGAATTGACGAGCAGCGTTTTGCTCTGCCTCAACTAAAGAACCAATCTCTTCACTAATTTTTCCTTCTGCTAAATCATCAATCACTTTTGAATAAGACAATCCAGTGTCTTCTGGTATTTCAAAGTCAGGAGTTGAAGGAGGTCTTGCATCTCCATCCTTAATTGCTTTCTTCAATATTTCATCAGTTAATTCATTATCAGTTGGCATCTTTCTTGCTATAACTGTTTGCTCTGCTTCAGGAGCTTTCACAGGAATTGTTGGATCTTCAGTAATTGCTTTAACAATTCTTGGATATATTTTTCTTGAAACTGGCCCTGTCTTTCCACCTTCTGACAGCATTATCGCTCCTTCGTTCAAGATCTTGCTGACTTCTGATTCTGCATACTTATCAGCATTAAATTGTGTACTTAGCTGCTCTGCTATAGCTCTTTGATTAGCAGCCTCGGAAACATCAACATCTGTACCAGCGGTTTTAAGTCTCTCAACATTTGAGCCAACACGACTAAATAAATTCTTATCTTTTGAAATTGTTCTATTAATTGCAGAGGCAAGCTTCGCCTTCTCAATCATCAAATTAAGTTGTTCAGTATTACCAAAAAGATCCACCTGACCATCAACAGTAGGAGCGTTCTTCGCCTGGAGTAAAACTTCTCTTAGTTGTGATTCGGTTAGTTCTGTATCTTTTAAAATCTTATAAGCCTGCTGCATTGCGTTTTCATCTAGACCGCTGCCTCCAATAGCTGCCCCCTTTAACTCAGTAATATTTCCTTCAACGACATCCCTGAAAATATTGTCTGGCAATTTACTTAAAGCTAAACCTTTGGTAGCTGTCCCTGAACTAAGAGGAACACCTAATCCTGATAATTGATCTGGACTTGTGATCCCTTCATTTTTAAAGAAATTAGCTGCATCAACTCCAGTTCCTTTTCCTCCTGAGATATTTGCTAAAGCGCCTTGCGATCTAGCTCCTCCTGCATCCATCGCATCTAATACTTCAACACGATAAGAAGGTATGCCTAACTTTTGACCTAAACCAAATCTGTTATGACCATCAACCAAGTTATAACCACCTTCGTTATCCTCCCAGACTTTTAAAGTCCCTTCCATTGTTGGGTTATACCTTTCAACACCTGCTAAAGAATCATCACCTAAAACAACTCCAGATTCAGGATCTACATTTCCTTTGAATTGGAATACTTCAGGGTTGACATTAATCTCATCACTTCTAAGAATCTTTCCTCCCATTAAACGGTTAGGCATCAAAACCTTGCCTTCAGCCTCAAACGATTTAACAACTTCAATAATGTCTGCTCTTGTTGCTTGAGAATAATCTTTGCCAGAAATATCTAAAAGTCTGTCTGCAAAAGCTGGACTGTTATTTGGATCAGCTAAAGATATTAAATTCTTTGTTGGTACTTTTCCTAACTGATTTGACCATAAAGTATCTCCTGTTGGATAAGACATCAAAGGAGCAGAGACATCTTCATATCTATAAACTTGATCTGGAATTTCGTTGGGTCTATTTAATAAAGTCTCAATAGATTCTGGGACACTTCCTTCTGAATCTCTTATTTGGATCTTGTCATCGTAAGAAGCAAAATTAGATAAAGCTTCTTCTATCTCTGTTGTTTCTGGTGCGTTTAAATTTACATCGCCATCTTGCTTGTAAGTAGCTCCAAAATCGGCTTTTCCGTTTTCATCTATTTCAATAAAACCTGAGTCGATTTGTCTCCTTACAACTTTATTTCTATTCCTTTTAAATGAATTTGCAATTTTAGATCTAGTTACGTTTTTAAAAGTATCGGCAATTAGTGGAGAGACTCTCTTGTGAACACCTTGAGCTATAGCTCCTGGAATACCAGTTCCGACTTTCAACCCAAAGAAAAACATCGTATCCGCAATCGCATTTGGAATTAAAGATTTAATTGCTGCTTCCGCATTGCCATCTGCTTCCAACGCAGGATCTTTTTCGCCCATTAACAAACTGGCGGCACTTCCGTAAGTGTTGTCTGAAAGCAATGTATGTGGAGCGCCTTCAGCAACATTTAAGGCAGCGGCTTTCGTCATAAATTCAACAAAACCCGTAAAATTTTTGCTTTTAACCATTGCTGGATTCATTGCGTTCATCGCCTGACCTAGCATCGGATATTTAGTAGCAAGAGCAGATGTCGCTACGCTGCCCGCCAACCTCTGCAAAATCGGCATCAAGTAGAAACTGAGCATCATTTGCGCTCTAGCGTTATCTCCTACCCTTTCCTCGTAAGTCATCTCACTTCGAGGCTTATGCTTTGTATTCGTGTAAATGTCCTCTTCAAACTTGTCGATACGACCACCCCAGGGCGTATCTGCTAGATCTTTTTCGTTTGCAAAATCAGCAACAGTTCTATAAGCGTCAGACAACAATCCTGCTGTTCCTAGCTCAATCGTGTTGCCAATATGTTCAGGGAAAAGATTAGAAGCGTAATGAATTAATTTTCCAGCTTCTGCTCCAGACGGCAAATTCAATAAGCTTCTACGAGTGAGAGGATCAACAACCCTTTCAAGTAATGACTTATCACGATCAACTTCACGTTGATCAGCAGTAATCTGCGCCCAATCCTTAGCTTCCTCTTTAGCCCAACCACCAAAGTTTTTCGCTCTTTCTATTGGGTTATATCCACCTGCTGCTTCAAATTTATTCTTATTCGCCATCAAAGCGGCTGTATATAAATCCATCTCAGGATTATTTTCTTGTACTTCTTCAGCATCATTTATCGAGACATGACCACCTGCTGCTCCTAATACTTTTGCGCCCTTAACTATGACACTATCGTTAATAAATTCCCACCAAGACTTTTCCTCTTCCTCCTCTTGAGGTTGATCTACATTAATTAATTCGTCAGCCATGTTAAGAAGATCGTAGGATCGGAGCTTCGCCAGTAAGCAAAGCAGTCATGTAATTAGTTGAATAAGACAAAGGCCCACCTAAAGGAGATGCCTTTCTTATTGACGACTGAAGACCAGTCATCCCATTCATTTTTTGTAGAGTTAATTTCTTTTGAATAGGATCTATCTCAATTTCTGGATGATGTATTTCTGCGTGTTCAAAAAGAAATTCAACTGCATTTCCGTTTGGCATTGCTCTTTTCGCTGTATTGATAAATGCAGTAGGCAAGCCTTTTAAGCTTTTACTTTTTATGACCTGTTCGATCATTTTCTTGGTATCAGCCTCATCGTAAATAGGTGCTACTTTCCAAGCATCGTTATCAATAAATTTTGGATGAACAGTAGAACTTCTTGAAAAAGTTTTATACTGTAGTTTGCTAGATGTATTGGTATCACTGGTATTTTCAGTATTACCTCCTTCGGGTGGTTTGTAATTTGGATCTTTGATTATTGGTAATTCAGGTAATTTGTCTTTTGTTATCTCGTCAAATCTAGTAATAAAATCTTTTTGAGTATCAGCAATAATTGCGCTTTGTTCTTCAGGTAATAACTCCGTTCTTCCTTCTTTCCCTTGTGCATCCCTAAAAGCACTTTGCAGCATCCTGTAAAACTCATCTTGAACTACTCCATAAGCTTGAGCTTTTATCGTTTCATAATTTGCATAATAAAATTTCTTATCTAACATCAGCCCTGGATTCTCTTGTCTAAATTTTCGATTAATAGTTCCTATTTTTTCGGGAAACAAACTTCCGACCTTTGCTTCTGTCACTCTCTTAACCGCAGTTCTAACTTCAGTGGCGTTCGTACCTTTCGTTAGTTCTTGTTGTTTCCTCTTGCTTAGATCAGAAACATCTTTCATTGTTTTCCGATATAGCTCTGCTAATTCTTGTTTTCCATATCCCTCTGCTTTTCCTCCAGCAAACAAAGATTGCATCCTTGTCCTTGCTTCTGCGGGGTCGTAGTTGATAGCTAATGTGCTTTCTAATTCTCCATATACATCATCAATTCTCGATACTTTGAAATCAAATAAAGCAATATCTGTATCCCTAGCATCTATATCTTTTAAAACTAATTTTTTCTCTGTTTGACTTAATCCATCACTATCAGCCATGAAAGCTGCAACAGCCTTATCATATTCAGGGCTACCCTTAACTGTTCCTGTGATTGCATCTTCATGCTTATCCATCGCTGCCTGCTTATTAATCTCAAAATCTTTTTTATTTAGCTCATATTTAGCTTTTGATACTCTTACATTCTCTAAAAGCATTTCTGTACTAAACCAATCACCAGCGTATGTTGTCTCTGTTTCACCTTTATCATTCTTCTTTTGACCAATAACTATCTTTGCAAGTTGAGAAATAATTTGATCTTTATTACCAATATCACTTCCTCTAACTTTCCCAACTAAACCAACAATTACATCCTTCTTAAATTCAGTAGGCTCCAATGGAAGACCAAGCTGTATAGCTTCTTGATTAAGAATATCTCCTAATAATGAAGGTAAATTCGTGTAATTCCCTGGGTTGGCTTCCAGGTAAGTTTGTGCAGTAGTGAATAACTTTGCCTGAGTTTGTGCGTTCTGTTTGTACTTAAAATATTTGACATTAGCTTTTAAATGTTTATCTGAAATCTTCAGCCAACTCTCATTTACAGCAGGAAGGAAATTATCAACAAAACCTGCCCTGCTTTCATTCAGTAAATATTTATTAGACAACTCATTAACAACTTTTGCTTTTATTGCATTAACTCTTTGATCTCCTGGATCAAGACCAATAATGTCTTTTGCGACAGCGTTGTACTGCCGAGTCATTTCACTATTAACTTCTAATCCAGCAAGTTCGGAGAGCCTTTTCTCCATTGCAACCCGCCTAAACGGATTGACTTGATCCATCAGCAAAGCAGATTCCAGATTATCCTTGGCTACCTTTTTCTGAGTTTCAGTCCATTCCTGACCACTTTCTAATTGCTGCTTTTTAAGATTATAAATTGCTTTATCAACTTGATTTTTTCCTTCAGTTTCTTGAACACTTTTATAAACCTGCGCTCCAGAGCTAATAGCTCCAGAGACTTGTTTCATAGAGTTCGCCCATTCAGTAAAGCTGGTATACCCTTGAACATTTTGGACATTTCCACGCTGAATAATATTGACTCCTTTTACCTGCGGAGCCATTTGAGGCTGCGTTGGCACACCAGGTTGCTGTGATCTAAAACTAAGGAATTTAGATACTGGCTGTGCAGCAGGCTTTAATTGATTTTTAGGAAGTTCTTTGACCATTTACGTTAAAGCGGCGTAAGTACTAGCACCAGTAGAAACACCACCAGCGAGCGAACCGACAATCGCCGCCCCCAAGCTTGGAGCGCTACCAACCATTGAAGGTGGAACAGCAGAAATAAGTGTTGGTAATGGTGTAAATGGCTGGATTGGATCTTGATATTCTTTTTGCTGGTAGAACTGTTGACTGTTGTATTGATTTAAATATTTAGTAATAGCACCTGCTTGCTTATTCGTGTATTGCCTTTCCTTGAATCCTTGATTGATATTTTGTAAAGTTTCAAAATCACCTACTTGACGGCTGTAATCATTAATTAAACGGTCAATAGATTTACCACCAGTCGCACCAGCCGCTACAGCACTTTTCGCCTTTAATGCTTGAACTTTGTATTGCATAAGAGAAACAGCATCAGCCATTGCTTCTTGCCTAAATGCCTCGTTGTATGCGGCACTTTCTTGCATGTAATCCGCACCAGCAGACGATCTAACCCTTCCAACTTCTTCTGCACTCGCTATAGCTGTACTTAGTTCGTAGTTTCTTAGTTGATTTGTATAAGCAAGTTGTTGTCCATAATTAATTCTTTCTTGCCAAAATTTATATTGATTATTTAAGTCAGTTTGAGAAGCTTGTTGTCTTGCTGACCATCTGGCGTATTCATCGGAAACTTTCTTGTAAGCAACCTGATTAACGTAATCCTGCTTCTTCCCTTGATACGCAAGAAGTCCACTTAAAACACTTGAACCTCCAGCAGCGAAAGCAGCAACAGCAGCAGGGCCAGCCATTATGCAGCCCTCCAGAATTGACAGAACTCTGCATCAAATGGGCCAAATGGTTCTGGTTTTGCAACCGTGAAACCTAAATACTTAAGCCATCTAATTGACATTTTGTTTTTAGAAAAAACATGATTACCGATTGGCTTGCCAACCTTTTCTAAACAAGAGTCTACCCATTTACGACCCTGTAGACAAAGTTGTAGTCGGTGATTCTTTGTGGCTGCTATTTCTTCTGTTCCAAGCATCCAAATTCTATCTCCAGTAACACCTGTTAATCCTACTGGCATACCATCGTCTCCTTCGATCCCACCACAGATTTCGCTATGAGCATAACTGTAATGTATAGCTTCTCCTGGAGTTATACCATGACTTAGCATTATTTCCTCTTGATCTTCTAATCGCATGTGTAGAGCAATATGCTCTGCAAAGCAATTTGTAGGGGTTGGAATAATTCTCATCTCAATGCACTTGCCTTTCTTGTAACTAATGCAACCCACTCACAAGTAGAAAATTTGCATGGATGAGCAGTATCATTTTTTATCTCAACAACACACCTTTCTCCTTTGGACATAATCGGAATATTAAATACTCCTTCCTTGTATCTATCGTCATCGCTGCTATATCCACCAGCAGGCAATGTACTGGTAACTAATGATTCCCTAACCCCTAAAACTGTTCCATCAAATTTATAAGTTGAAGTGTCTCTTCTTTCAGCAGTTACTTCAATATCAAAATAAGCAGTTTCGTGATAACGAAGTTTTGCATGTCTTACTTGAGTACGTTCAACATTGGCTGCTGCTTTCCCTCCACCAATCTCTTTATAAAGTTTAAATCTGGTAAATCTATATCTAAATTCATAAGCCTCACCAAAATAAATAGGCTTATTCCTCCAGTCACCATTGGCAACCATTGTTGTCCCTGAAGTGATCGTAGAAAGTAAAACTCCACCAGTAGAAGAAGAACTAAATCCACTCCAGGCTTGTGTCGTAGCTTCTGCCGCATAAGGCAGAGTCCATGTTGTTGTCTGAGCATTAGCGTTATAAGTTCCATTAGCAACTCTCATTGCTGTTGGAGTTTCAGTCTCAGTAGAAACTCTTCGATCTAAAAGCAATGGATAAGGAGAACCAGTAGGAGGTTCAGGACTTCTATCCTGCGCTGGCATCCTCTCTAAATAAATCTTCGTGCCATATCGAACAAGACAAAACAAAGTCTCCCTTACGCATAAGATTTGCAGAATTTCATCTGCTCCTGCAAAGTCCCAATATGACCAGCTTGATTGTGCTCTCTCTACACTATTTCCAGTGTTTCTTACGAAATACTTATAGACATAAATACGATCTTTAAACCCTGTCTTATTACTAACAGCAAACAAAGCATTACTTGTATCATTAACAGTTACTTTGTGAATACTACTTGGCACAAAAGCGGAGACATAACCACTTAAATCTTGTGCATCAGCAGTTAATGCCGTACCCGCACCTCTGACACTAAATTCTCTAAACTGGGAGAAATCACCATTAGCTTGAGTAAAGATAATACCTCCACCTGCCAGTTGTGGTCTAACATTTGTATCTATTTCAAACTGAGTTAGAACTGTTATCTGCGCTGTTGCTGGAGTTAGAACTGTCTCTGCTGCGTTGAATCTAAACTGATATTGTGAACTAAAAAGTATTAACTCGTCCTGGTAGGGAACTGCATATTTAAGAACTGATACTCGGTTATTACTGGCAACAACGTCAATCGGATCAGTATCTAAAACGGCTGTAACTGTTTCAGGAAAGAAATCAAAAAACGATCTAACCCTAGAAAGGATGACGTTTTCATCAGCAAGGAAACCTAGCCTGTTCTTGTAGATAAAGATGTCATTAATTGCATAGCCAATAAAGCTTGGATCTGGAGCAGTTGTTGTATCACCCGAAATCCGTTCACCCCAAGTTGGAATTACTACTGTGTTTTGCGTTGTCCCATTAGCAGGGCCGAAGTAAAAAGTACCGTTAGGAAGCCTGATCAAGAGATGAGGCATTAGGTCTTTATTGATCTTGTACTTATCTCCAGGCTTTACCGTTTCACTCCAAGTACCTTCTCCAAATGTTCCACTCTTAGGAAGGAAGGAGACATGGTAATCATCAAAAGAGTTTCCTGGATCACCTTCAATTGTTACTTGATAACCAGTTGGAGCGACAGTTGGTAACTCTGTAAAAGCCTGAACCTTGTCAAAAATTGCACTTATATCTGCACCACTACGAGCATCAGTTACAGATATAGTGATTGCGCTTGATGAAGTGACATGTATAACCGCACCACTACGAGCGAAAGATACGCCAGATAAAGATGCAAACCCAGTAATAATATTTTGGGCAATATCCTCGGAACTAATTCTGTTTTCTGTAACTGAGCTTCCATCACTAACGACTGGGGCGACTGCTGTTGTAACCGTGACTTCTGTTCCATTGACATTAACTCGGTAAGTTTGACCGTATGTCGCTGCCCTCACCCAAATTAGGGCTTCATTCGTGGCAGGTCTTGCAACAACAGGAGCGGTATCGCTCGTCATTGCTGGTACTTTTAGGGTATTGGTAATAAACGTATAGTCAGCAATTGTTACTGCTCTTATCTGGGATTTCGCATCAGTTACATTGCTTAAGTAGCTATATCCACCTGGAGCACTGACGGTTTGCTCTGCTCCATCTAAATCAAATACCTTGATACTTGAACTGGTAATAACTGCTAAATATTCCTCTGTGTTATCCCTTAAAACTTCATGGATAAAACAATCACCAAAATCTGAGTTAGATACAAGCGCTAGTGTTTCGCTTGGATCTCTTTTTCTTAACCCCTCAACAATTGAAGATGTCCCATTAACTTGTATCTCACCTTGAGATGGATCTCTTTGAGCGTCAGGTTGTTGGCTGACACCCTGAACAAGATTAGGAATGTTATATGAAACTAAGCTCATAGCCTGTAAGCAGTACTAATGCGTCTAGTCGCTAAGCCATAAGCAGGCTCATAAGTTGGGAACGGTAGATAGTTTCTTCCGCCTGTCAGTATGTTTGGCTGATCGACTTGCTGCTCCATTCGCTCAAGAACATTCAATGCGTCTTGCTCATCTTTTTGCGTATATTTAAAGAGGGCTTCAGATCCCAACATCCGATCTGCAAATACTCTTGCTGATCTAATAGTTACCCATCTATTAAACGGCTCTGGAGCCTCATCCCACGGAAGAAGCCAGATAACATCAGCCTTTACTTCTGTAACCGTAGATTCCATTGTATATAACCTTTTTTCTGTGTCGTATAACTTCTCTCCTCTTTGCACATAACGCCCTGCATAAAGATATGGATCTATCGCAAACTCAGAAATATTGGCAGGTATTCTTATTTCATTCGTTGTTGAATCTTTAGTAAAGGGATAATTGAACTCTGTATTCCAATGCCAACCTTTACCTTGGCCTTCTTTATGAAATTCAAGGAGAGTTCTTTCTGCAACCCTGGCATCCATCACCTGTTCGGTTTCAAGACTGTTGATTGGTTGCTCACCTATGTTTTCCAGTAGAACATTCACTGCATTTAAGAGCGTTGTTCTTCCAGGCGTTACTGCTTGATTTGCTATTCCCATTTAACTATTACAGGGCCGTTGCATACATCATAAACGACAAAAAAATAAGAGGCCAAATTAATGACCTCTTTTTCTTTTCTTTCCTTAATAAGTTTACTAAGGAATAACGATTTTGGTTGCAGATTCTGCTCTAAGAACTCCCATTCCTAGACTTTGCCTTGCGACCATCAAATCAGCTTGGTGCTGGACCTTGTACTCATTTCCAGTCATCTGTAGTTGAGGACTGAGAAGTGAAACAACTCCAACTGCTTCTTTGTTGAAGATCAGACCCTTACACTTGCTCAAGTTCTGAGCATAGTCAGCGTTGTGATCACCAGCGACAGCAGTGTATGCAGCTTGCGTAACGTGATTACTCGAATACAGTTTTATTCCTGCAACTTGTAAAGTTCTACCGTCAGCAATCGTTCCAGAACCACCGAAGTCAGCATTTATTGCACGACTTGATTGTGAGATTAAATAATAATCTTCTGGAGTGAATACAGCATACATATCATCGATGCCTACGTCCTTGCCTTCAAAGGCAACTCTTGCATCGAAGATTGCGTTAACTAGAGCATCACCTTTTTGCTGACGAGTAGCAGAACCACCTGTGTAGTCAGTACCAAGAGTAATACCGTTACCAGTTTTACCTGTGTTATGAGAAAGAGCTAAAGGCTCAGAAGAAACACTGGCAGCAGCGAAGATCATTCTCGCTACACGCTTGTCATACTCTTTAGCTAATGCACGACCAAGTTCTTTTGTATAAACCTGGCGAACATCGAAGTAAGACATTAATTCGTCTACTTCTAGTACCGCAACATCAGCAATCATCAATGCGTCAAGGCTGATAACCTTCTCATTTAAGTCAGAAGGATCATTACCCGTCCCGTCGATTGTGGTGCCTGGTTGGTGGTACCGAGCTAAAAGTTTACCCGTCACTGGAAAGGCAATCGATTTGCCTCCTCGGATGTTCCTTTCCCTAGTCTTACCTTTGAATACGGTAGCCGTTTCAAAAGCATCTAAAACCTCGGCAGCACCGAGTTTGAGCATCAAAGCTCTATCCGTATCTAGGCCAGAAGCTCCCGCTCCCCAAGTCGCAGCGGAGCCACGAATTTGACCAGTACGGCTGAGAACAACAGCCATGAGATTGGTTAGTTAAATTGAAAAAATACTTTTTAGATCGCTCATACCATTGCTCTCACAGGTTATCCGCCTAAGCGGGCCTGGTGCTTTGGATGCTATCTGCTTACTAAGTTATCAAAAAACATCAGAATTTGCCATTGTTCTTGCTATTTTTTCCTGGTAAGCAGAGTCAACATCGTATAACCTTTGCCCTTTATCGTTCTTTTTATTCATTGCATCTAACACTTGCTGCTTACTTGTGAACTTTTGAACGCTTGGTTCAGTTCCACCCCCGTATAGCTTTGGCTCAACAACAGCATTAGGATTACCCATCATTCCCTGCATTGCTCTTAACGCCCATATCGCCGCATCTTTATTGCTATCAGCAATCTTGTTGTATTCATCAAGCATCCCTTTATCTAAATTCTTACCTGCCCATTCAGTTACATCCTGGAACGCCTGATCGCCTCCAATTGCACTCCTGACATCTACGCCATCTTGCTCGCTTAACGCTGGTGTATCGCCTTGTGATGCCTGTGCAGACTGAATGTAATTATCTATTACGTCTTTCGATACATTAAAGACTTCAGCAAGAGCTTCATAAGATTCACTGACATCTTCTCCAGCATCGGCTTTCTGCATAACAGCAGCCATATCTACTCCTTTTTCGGCAAGAGCAGCTACGTTTTCTTTCCCATAAAATTCACCAGCGGCTTCTGGCGTATAAGAAAATTCTTCAGTGGTTTCTGCTGGCTCTTCAGAGGAAGGAGTTCCAGGAGCTTCAGCCTCTTGAGGCTGCCCCTTCATTTTCTCTAACGCTTGATAAGCCTTGATAACATCTTCTCTTGAGGCGTTCTGAAACTTCTCAGGTATAGAAGACTCGCTTTCTTGAATTTGCTCGACAAGTGTCTCTTGTCCAGGGGCAATCATGCCCTCTTGTTGTTCTGGTACTGAAAGTTGTGGGGTTTCGGTCATGGTTGTTCAGGAGGTTGTTCTTGGGACATTTGCATGTCCTGTTGGGTTTGTGCCGCATTGGCAAGTTTTTGGGGATCTGCCATCCCGCCCTGCATTGCCTGAGCTATTAATGCTTGCTGCTGCTGTTGTTGCATTTCTTGCATTAACTCTTGCTCTGACTTAACAAGGCCGACAATATCGATACCCATTGAGTACGCCAAACGCTTAATCATTTCTGATGGCTTGACGTATTGAGCCAGGGCTTCTGGCCCCATTGTCTGTCCAAGTGTTTGGACAAACCTCACTAACTGTTCAAGATCATTTCCTCTGCCAATAGCGGCTAAACCAACCGTCATAACTACCTTCACATAGTTCTCATCCATCTTTGGAACTTTGCCTTCTCTCTCTAAAATATTAAGCTTTCTGGAGACATAAGGATATTGAAATTCGCTCGTTAAAATAGAGTAAATAGAACCCAAAGAGTTCTCTATTTCCAAGGCTTGCAGTCTTATTTCTTCGGCTGTAACTCTCTCTGCATCTCTAGGATTAGATAACATAAATGCCTGAGAAAGTCTTGCCTCTATTTGTTGTTTAGCCTGCATCGCTACTGACATGTCCTGACTTTTTTGAACTTGCAAAGCCAGTACATCATTAGGATCTCCCGTCACAAAACTTCCATTAGGAGCCTTTGCTAAATCAGCGGCCTTCGTAACCCCTGAAGGCTTAGTCAGAAACAAAATTTTCGATGAGGCTAAAGCTGATTCCGCTACTGCTTGCTGTAATGCCTCTACTGTTTGAAGATCAGCCAGAGCAGCAGATTCCACATAGCTCACCCCGTAGGATGCCCCATCGATCTTCGTCATCCTCAATGGGATCCAAGGAGAGACATCCACAGGAGAACGGCCCTCGGTACCAGGGATAAGCCTGTTCTTTGCTTCTTGATGCCAGCTAACTTTTCCTCCTTCCCATTTGATATGTGTATAGATACGACACCTTTTTTCACGATTTGCTTTTCCAGGTAACTGCTCTTGGCTTTCAATTCCCTTAAGTTCATCATCTTCCTCCGATAGCATTTGTTTTACGACATCAGGCAATACCTCATAAGCCATTTCTTCAGCAACAACTGCCTGAAGTGGATTACCCATTGGATCTCTCTGCACAACAAACTTGTTGAGATGGAAGACCCTTAATCCTTCTGAAGAGACATAAAGCAAAGCATTGCCGCTGACAAGCAGATGTAGAAGTGCTTCATGGAAAACTGTTCGATCATTACTTGCTTCAATCTCTCTCAATACCATCCTTTCGATCTTGCTTAATGCTTCTTCTGTCTCTGATCGTTGCTCTGGTGTAACTCCTTCTTTTGCTAACTGACCTTCATCAAGTGAGAACCTAAAGAACTGTTGTGTTGGGGGCAGTAATGCCAACAACATGCGTGACGCTAAGTTCAAAACACCTCTGGCACCGATTCCATTCCAAGGAACTGGATAATCCTCTTTTGAATCACTAGAAAGATCATCAGAATCCTTGATTAGGTAGGGAATTGTTAGACGAGAACAACTCCTAGCCCGATCAAGGTAATAATTCCTTTCAAGCGACAAAGATTCATATATTTTTGCGGCATAAAACTCAGTTTGTTTTGATGCTTTCTTGGATTTGGAATAAGCCATTTAGTTAAACAGAGATGTTTGTACCTGCTCCTCTTCCAGAAGCACCTTGAGAAGCAATTCTCAAAGAAGCTTGTGTTGTTTTTGCAGACTTAGTTCTACCTTTCTTTGTATTGACCGCTGCTGTTGGCGCTGACTTACGTTGCTGAGAAAGAATTTTTAAAGAACCAGTTACAGCCTTACCTCTTGCTCTAATACCTGCAAGTTTCGCTTCGTTTTCTGCTCTTAAACCTGTTGCCGTTTCATCTTGATCGGCTAAAACCCTTGCCTGATCTGCTTCCATTTTAACTAACTGCGCTTGTTGTTGAGCAGCAGTTGCCTGCCTAGCTTCTGCTAAAGCAGCTAATTTCTTTCTTCTTTCCTCTGCTTTACGATCTGCTTCTTGCTGCGCTTTCTTTGCTGCATTTTCAGCAGCGGTTACGCCAGAAACATCTTTTACTGTATTCGTAACCTTCTTTACTCCATAGCCAACAACGTCATTAGCAAGATTTCCAACACCTTTGAACACATCTGTCACAGTGTTTACAACAGGAGCGCACATTACGCATAACCTCCACTAGAAATATTGAGGCCAGCACCAGCAGCAGCAGGAGCGGCGGACTTACCAATCTTTAAAGTCTTAGTTCCAGTCTTTTTCTTTGTTCTTGCCGCAGTTGTTTGAGCGCCTTCTGGCATAGCGGTTTCTTGAACTGTTGTGGCATAAGCCGTATTTTGTTGAGCGGCAGAAGCAGCAGCGGCAGCAGTTGCTTCGCTAGCCAATCGTGCCTGTAAATCTTCCGTATCTTGATTTGCCTGATCAATTTGAGCTTGTAGCTGACTTTGGAATTGACTTTGTTGATCAGAGATCTGCTGCTGGAAAGCGTCTAATGATGCTTGGTTTGCATCAATATCTTCCTGACTTGGCCCCTGATAGACAATATTCGGGGCTTTTGCTCCAAAACACATGATGAGTCCTCCTTAAGTGATGTTTAGGCCAGCGCCAGTAGCCGATTTTTTGGCGACCTTGCGACCAATACGCAAGCTTTGCTTTCCTTTAACTTTTTGCAATCCTCTATCTCTTGCTCCGATTGTGAAATTTGTTGCTGATTCTTCTGGTGGTGGTGGGCCAGCCATTTCAGCAAGCATTTTTGCCTGACGATCTACATTTTCCGCTCTAATTCTTGCTTGTTCATTGACTTTTGTAAGAACAGACTGCTTCTCAAGCCTTGCTGTATTTAATTGTCCCTGGACTAATCTTGTTTCATTATCAATCTGACGTTGAATCGCTTCTTTCTGCAAATTAAATTGCTTATCGTAAGCGTTGTAATCAGGTTGAGTAATTGTTGCTGCCTTTCCACCAAAGCACATCAGACCACCTCCGTCCCTAATGGATTTTGAGCCTGCTCTTCATATTGGTTTTGAAGCCAACGAACAACAGAGACTTGCCCTGAGCGATACCACACTTCTTTTTCAGACAAATTAATATCAGGAGCTTGATCAGGAAACTTTTCCATCAAAGCAACTAACAGTTTTTGATCGATTGGCGGAAGGAAAGCCACTCTAAGGGGTTGTAATACTTATAAGAATATCGGTAAAAACGCTTTTTTGTAACCTATGTTTATGATCTAATTAAATATATACGCCCTTGTAGAATGAAAGACATCACCGAAAAGCTTGCAGATATACACGAATTGATAGTCGATCAGGTATTTGAAGACCTACAAAATGGAGATCGAAAGGCAAGACAAGAAGCAATGATGCTTCTCAAGCAAAATAATGTAACTGCTACAGCAGCAGAAGGTACGACACTAAGAAAACTACAAAATAAATTAGATTTTTCTGGTATGGCAGACAAAGTTGTACCGCTTAAACTCCCAGACTCCGTTTCCTAACTCCTCCATAAGATCTACCTGCTGCTTGTTTCTTAGTCCAACCCATACAAATTGAATCAATAGATCCAATAGTTTCATCTCTCCAGGCATCTAGCTCTGCTTCTGCAAGAGAATCTGCTCTAGCTCTTCTTTGAACTTGCTGATCTAACGCTGCGCTTTCGACAAAAAAACCAACTGCTATTGCTAAAGCATCTAAACGGTCATCAAAAGATAAACAAGCTCTTTCTTGAGTAAGTCTTGAGCCTTGAAAAAATAAAGAACGACTATATCCATGTTCAGGATCTTCATCATGCAATCGATAATCCTGCTTAACGACCTTACTTGTAACAATTAATCGGTGTTGTTGTATCAAAGGGCCAAGAGTATCGCAGAGGCGTTGTTCTTTACGGGTGTTATGTCTGACTTCTTCAATAGTTACAGGATGTTCTCTCATTAAGTGTGGTTTTAAGAGGGCGGAGAACATTCCATCACCCATATTTGATTCAGCCACGACATAATTGACTTCCCATTTCTTAGCAACCTTTGCTAAGTGCATTAAAACTTCATCGGCATAACCAAGAGTGGAACCCCCACTCTCTAAAAGAAACATATTTCCATTTAATTCTGCTAAAACTGACCAAGCTAACTCGTCCTGTCCTCTTCCAGCAGGATCCACCGATAACACACAACGCCAGTGTTCATCACGTGTTACCCAACCATTATGAAAGATTGGCTTGTGATAAAACCTATCCGCACCCATCCCAACGCATACCAAATCTTGCAGTCGTTGATCTGGTTGATTAGACCAAACGACAGTTTCAGGAAGGGCTGTTCCATCTATATCCATCACCATCAAATCACCAAGACGAATAGGGAATCTATCGAGATTAGCTAGTCTCGTATTGAGCATGAACTGCAACTCAAAAGAAGCCTTTGTCATAGAGGCTTTTCTTTGGAGAATATCTTCGTGACCAAATCTTTCTGGATCCGTAGGCTCCTCCTGGAGAGCGATGTCCGAGATGACCTCCTCTTGGATCGCAGGATCGAGGTTGCCCTCGTAGCAATCAAAGTCCTTGGGATACAACGCAGGCCAGTATCTAGCCGAATAGTTCCTTTCTCTTACAAGACGAAGATAAATTGATGTCTCAGTATGAGGCGTACCTAGATAAATAATCTTCCGAGGTAATAACTGACCTTCATCAGGTTTAATGATTGATTGAATTTCTTCTACAGCATGTGCAACTCTTTCTTGCTTTAACTGTGTAATGACATTAGCCAATGTCTCTACATCATCAAGAATTGCACAAGTACATCTTTGTCCAGTTGTCTGCCCCATAATCCCCATCGAACGAACAGACGGAGACTGTTCCTTACTACCAGGACCAACATCAAAAGCTACATTTGAAAACCTATCTGTTGTCCCAGGCATAAGACACTCAAGAATATCTACTTCTCCAATACACCTCAACATAAATGCAGAAAAGTCTGTTGCTTTCACTGCAGTTGCAGAGACAACAAGAATCTTTTCATTGGGATCTACTCTTAAACGCCATAAAGCATAAAAAGACGCAAGAATACTTTTTCCTAATCCCCTAAACGCAACAGTCAAACTCTTATCAGGACCATTCTGCATCCAATCACATACAGAAACCTGCTGCTTAGTTGGATACTCAGCTAAAGCCAACTCCCGCAGCAGGTAACAAGTGAAATTTGGAAAACTATCCCTTAACTCTTTAGGTAATGGTTCCCAAAGTTGATTCATTCTGTCTCTTCTTCCTCTTTCTTCTCTTCTACTACAACAGGTGCATCCTGCACATAGTAATTAGCAGGCTTCTTTGCTTTTAATGTGTCATCTTTCACACAGCAAGCCCCTTCAAGTCCTAAATCCAATCTTTGATTGTTGGTGAGATAAGGCATAGTTCCCCATAAAACTATTTCCATTCTATAGACAAATACAACAAAACCTCCAATTAAGGAGGTCTGTCTAACCCACGCTGACCACGACCAAGCAGCAAGCTTCAGGGCTAACACAATAATAACTCTTTACTTAATTTTTACTTCCCTAAACACAGAATCACGAATACTAGTCCTTGGCTCCCTCTTCTCTAACCATCTACTAGGTCTATTCTTTGCATCCTCTAACCTCCTCTTCTCTAAATATTCCTTCATACCCTCCCTATCTGTCCTTAACCCATCAGTCAACCCATGCTTATCCCATCTATCCTTCCTCATCATCTGCTTATATTCATACCTCTGCCTCGCATTAAACTCCATCCCTAAGACCCCGTAGAAAATATGTACTTGCCATTCTATCCGAATATGAGTAAGTTGGAACCGACATCAGTTCCTTAGGCAAGAACTTACATATATTCTTACTCAGGTCTAACCATCTACTTATCGAGAGGTCTTAGAGAGTTCTCTCCAGATCTTACCTCGATATATTTCTCTGGCGTATCTCAGGAGTGCACTGTTAAATCTTCATTTTGGGTCTCACGATTAAGTACCCAAATCGATATGACCTTAACTGTTTTCCCCCTTGCCACCCCTCAATCGGACTATTTAAACGGATTTTTTCCTGATAAATGACACTTTTGAATGGGTGCCCCTGGGGTGGCTTGGTATCACTGGGACTACATCACATTGTTAATGTGTTCTGGTCGGTTCGGCTCTGGTCGCTGGCTTCCTGCTGGTCGGTTGGTGGTCGAACACCTAAAGAAGTACCCGCCTGAGATTTACAGAGAACTAATTAGGTTAAGTTTTATTACTTTTTAACTCTTCAGATATGCAGAGTTCAACGGCTTAGCTAATGTAGGTTATCTCTGGCAATTACCACGACCACCAGAGGATGCACCATGAAAACTAAAAACGTATCAAGCGCAGTCTTGTTAAAGATCATCTTTGAAGCATACAAGGATGATGCAGACGGCCTTCTCTCTGATCTTGAGTTAACTGTGGATGCTGAGCAAAGTCTTTTAGAGTTTGCCCAGGAAGCAGTTCAATCTTTAGAGATGGACGAGGCAGATGCTAACGACATTGAGTTTGAAGAAGACCTGAAGAAAGTGCCTGCACTAATTCAGACTTCATTGGTTTGATTCCATCCTGGAGGCCTTCGGGCTTCCATGCTGGATTCTCCAGCTACCACGACCCTTGAAAATTTAATTATGTCTGCAAATCTTTGCACTCCTGACGCATTAAGCGTCTTGGCTACCTATTGGGAGAGAACATGCGGCCCTAATCATGAGGCAGCATTAAAAAGATGTATCTTCAATAATGCTTTAGACCTGAACTTCACAAAGGATTGGAGAGAGTTAGATAAGTTTGTTAATGACTCATTTGTAGTCTTAATGAATGAAACCACAGGGAGTATCCCTGAAAAGATCTTTGATTTTTTATTCAAACAAAATATTAAATCTTTAGATGCTCGTTACCCTGACTCTAATAACAATCCTGAAGCCTGGTTTAGCAATAAAGAAGATACAGTCTTTAAGTTCAAACGGTCAGCAAGTGTCAGTAGATGGTTAATGAATGGCACACCTGGACAAATTCACTCAATTCTTAATTCTTACATGTACCAATCATGTGAGGACGACCAGTGGAGATTATCTCTTGCTTATCAAATCTGTAGGCAACTAGAGGGAAAGCTCCTGGACGAACTAAAAGAAGATGAGGAGGAATTAACAGGAAGCTGCTTTAGAGAGCCTGCTACTGATTACCCTGCACCAATTCCAATTAGTGAGCTAATGAGTGTTTGACAACATCCTGGAGGGCTTCCGAGCCTTCCATGATGTTCTCATCATTGAGACATCAACCACGACCTTTAATTGTTTTATTTATGAACAATTTTCATGAGCAGGCCTTAACGGTTCCTGTATCATTAACCCGCTTTGAAGTGGGTAAGAGATATGGACACAGATGGATAGGAGATTCTGATCTATTTACTACTTACACAGTAATTAGCAGAACAAAGCATTTTATTCAGTTAGCAGAAAGCGAATCTGACAGAACCTTCAAAGTTAAAATATTTAATTATGAAGGATCAGAGAGATGTTATCCGAGAGGAAAATATTCAATGTGCCCAACCTTATCCGCTGAAAAGGAGGTGAAATGATGATAAACATCACACCTAAATCCACTAAGCCTGAGATTATTCAGGCTTCAATGGAATACATCGACTTAACTGATAGACAGATCAAGCGCCAGAAGGAGATTAATTTATTTTTATTTTGGTGTCTTGGTGTCGTATCTGTTTATGCCTTGATTTTTTAAACCTTTATCGGGTCATCTACTGATGGCCCTTTTTTATGACTAAAAACTTATTTATTCCTTTGCTTGAGAAGTATAAAAAATACGAGAATGTAATGGAGTCGTCTTCTTTTAGTGAAAAGAAATCAGAAGTTTGGTTCACTCCATTAGATCCGAGTATTGATAGCAGCAGGGAAGCTGTTTATTTTACATGCACTCAAGACAAAGTAAAAGTAGACAACATTTTTAAATGGCATGCTGACGACCCTGAGGAAAAGCAGTGGTTAGAGGAGCATGAGATGACCCATGAAAAATGTTTTGAATACTTAGATCAATTACCAAAACCCTGGTATAAATTCACAACTTCAGTTTCTTATCCAGAGGCAAACGAAAATGACTAAATTCGATAGCAATATGGAGCGGGACATGAATAGGTGTGCCGTGGCCCTGGAGAAACTAACCAAGTTAGTCACCCTTCAGAATGAAGTGATTGAATTAATGGCTCAGCAGAAACCAGCGCCAAAGCCAGCAAGGAGGACTAAGAAATGAAAACAGAAGAGATAGAACAAATGCTGCAAGCTGATTTAATCACTTCGCTTGCAATGCAGATGATTAAGCAAGGTGTTCCAGACTCAACCGAAATACTTGGAACGGGCTTAACAATTGGAACATTTAAGAAATGGATTGAGGAAGAGAAAAATGAAACTTAAGCAAGCGATTGCAGGCCACGCCCTCCTATTTATGGGAGGTGCGTTGGTATTACCTGCGATTATTTATGTCTTTGTTGCTATGACAGAACCCTTTTTTCTGTTATTGGTAGGAGGATATTTGATATGGGCAGCAGTTAAGGAGGAAGCACAATGACTTATCAAGTTTCGGAAGGTCTTCAAAAAGATTTAGATAATAAAAGAGAATGGAGAGACCTAACTACATATTTGCGAAATCAAAGCAATAACAGGTTAAGGAAAATAATTAAATTCTCTACTGAGGAAATCCAAGAAAGAAAACGGAGGCAATGATGACAGACATCCAAAAGACTGCCAGGCTAATCAACTTATTAAGGATTAATGGTATTCAAGGAGGATTATTAGCTGCGGAGGTCCTGAGCTTTATCGCATCAGGGCCACGCACTTATAAAGAATTAGAAAAATACACTAATTCGTCTAATGGAGAGATCAGCAAAGTAATCAACAAAATGACCCCAAGAGAAAAAGATGGGGAAGTGCTGGAACCAAGACTCCCTTTATTGGTCAGGAAGAAACAAAAGAACGGTAGAAGTTATGAATTAACTTTGTCACGAACTGCTCACAATATCCTCGTTGAAAGTGGGTACTACGGCCCTGAGAATGTCTTATCCGAGTGACTTTTTATACATGAGTCAGAGAGGGAATGACTGTGTCACTAGTTACATCTTGACCGTGAAATCTACGGTGTCGTAATAAAGCAACCTTTAAGCTACTATTGCTAGATTGAGTATTTCTACACACGCTATACCACCTGATGCCCGAAGTTGTTCAAATTGTTTCCGTTGTACTGCCGATCCACAGTCATGGGCTACATTTGGCAGTATATAGGGAACACTACGAGGGCAAAGAGGCGGTATCGTTTCAAGCCATCGTCGAAACAAAACCACGACTGTCTCAAGACCAATGGATTTACGTCAATTGGCACATGCTTTTGAAGTCTTCGGGGCTCTTGACCCTGGAGCTTTGCCGCTACATCACGCACAAATCTTTCTCTTTATTGCGGAAGAGGGATCCACCACATATAGAAAAATCGAAGAGAAATTTGCGTTGAGCAATGCGTCAGCGAGTCGAGTAGTTAACTCGCTGAGCAATGCAGCTAGACATCGACAAACATCACTTGGTCTCTGTGATGTTTATATCGATCCAGAAGAAGGGAGAAGGTACAGAGTGAAGCTAAGCAAGAAAGGCAAAGCTTTATACCGATCCCTAGAGGCCATTAAATAAACCCACAAAACCACGACCAACAATGGGAATTAAATTAGACCCCAAAACGGGGCAATATCTTGCCGACTTCAATGTTGAAGGCAGAAGAATTAGATGCCAAGGAAAAACGCCAGACATTGCAGCAGAGAACTGCGAACGAAGACTTAGAAAGATCCTCAGTGAAGATAGATTAATAAAGAAAGTATTGGTAAATAAACCTCCAGGAGGTGATTCTTTCACTTTTGGAGAGGCTTTAAGAAATAGCGAGGTGGTTAGATGGCAGCATTTACCATCACATAGAACTGCCGTGGGATATGCGAAAACAGTTGTTGATCACTTCGGTACGCATACAGCCATAGATAGCATTGTCAAAAAAGATATTATTAACATGAGATTATCTTTTTTGAAGAAAAAACCAAGACCTAATAAGCCTTCAACTGTTAATTACAAAGTTCAATCATTGCGGAGCATGATGAAAGATGCTGCCGAAATGGGAAAAATAGAGCCACAAAATTGGGACGCATTGTTCCCTCCATCGTTGCCTGAAAACAATACGAAAAACAGAGTCTTTTCTAGAGAAGAAGAGAAGCAGTTTGTTGAATATTTTTTCGCAATTGGTAAACCAAAGGCAGCACATTTTTTCACCTGGCTAATAGAAACAGGTTGCAGATTTACAGAAGGTGCAAGCGTAATAGCTAGAGATATTGATATAAGAAGGAAAAGACTTGTTATACCAAAAACTAAAAATGGTTTTCCGAGGACTTGTCCTTTAACTGCAAAGGCAATTCAAGCAATCAAACCGTTTGTACCCGAAAGGAATCCAGATTCTTTGATTTGGAATTACGAATATACACATTTTGAAAATATTTTTGATTGCGCTAGAGCAGCCCTTGGATTAGCTCAAGACAAGGAACTAACTTTGCATTGCACCAGGCACACATTTGCTACAAGGTTAACTGCTCAGAAAGTAAGTTTGGTTCAACTAATGCAATGGGGTGGATGGAAATCTCTCAGGGCTGTTCAACGATATGCTCATGTAGATATTCAGAGCCTTGAAAGAATTGCTGAAGAACTTGACCTGCAATGTGATGGAATGTGTCGCTCTCTCTGAAGTAAGCTAAAAACTGCCAGAATTGCCAAAAAAAACGTCCAATGACCAGTCTAGGAGTGAATTTAGATCACATAGCAAATGTGTTGTAATAGCAATTACGGGGACGTAGATCAATGTGATTGAGTGAGTGACTGCAATAAGGGCTGGCGCTACGGGTATGTATGTCTCACAATAAGCGGGAGAAGCATAATGTGGCATGACACAAATATGGCAGCCGCCAGATGATCGACAAGTTGAACAATTAGCGAGGCAATTAAAAGCTCAATTAAGAGCAAAACAGACTCAATCTTCCATCGAAAGAAAGATCAAAGAAAAAGGGAAAGAATCAGCTCTTCCTTATGGTCAAGCTATATATAGTTACTCCTTAGAAATACTTGCTGAAGCATTAGAAATATCGTTTGAAGAGTTTATCCAGGATCCAAAGAAAGCAAGAGTAAATGGAGCGGCTTATCCATTCTTTGATTCATTTGATAGCACTTACCACATTGCAGCAGTAGCGCTTGTTGCCACACTTGACCAACTCAGCAGGAAAACAAGGATCGCTACTTTCTGTCAGAACTTAGGAAAAGCAATTGAGGATGAAACAAGGTTGATGAGGCTGAATAAGAAGTCACCAATTGAGTTCAGGCATTTGACCAGGAGCGGGGTGAGCAGAAGAAGAATTGCCAGTAAAGAAGTAATGAAAAAACTTGGTTGCCCAGTTCCTATGTGGACAGATCTTTCGAGACTCCATGTAGGACGTTTTTTATTGGATCATATTGCTCCAGTTACAGGGATTGTTCATGTAATTAAAAGGAGAGTTGGAAAGAGTACACCCAGGTTTGTAATACCAACGGCTGAAGCAGAAAGATTTATCAGAGAGTGTCCATCCAGGAACTACAAGACCACTTATACAGCAATGGTTTGCAAGCCTAATCCCTGGAATGGTTTATATGGCGGCGGGATGCTGGACAACATGGAACCCTTGATGAGAGTTCCTATCCAGGACAATGAAGAGAAGCACACAACTGCATTAGATCATTACCGAATAGCAGATATGAGATTGGTCTTCCAGGCCGCTACTCATTTACAAAACACAGCCTTAAGGGTTGATGGAGACATGGTTGACCTGCAAAGAACCGCCTGGGAGAGCGGTGTTGCTGGTCTTTTCCCTTGCGCCAG
>Ga0098038_1000138_pt1 | contig 31050 bp, 41 predicted proteins | sample 5B_taG_FD_75051 | JGI IMG/M metagenome (GOLD analysis project Ga0098038, IMG submission 75051) | Marine viral communities from the Subarctic Pacific Ocean - 5B_ETSP_OMZ_AT15132_CsCl metaG | ecosystem: Environmental > Aquatic > Marine > Oceanic | place: Pacific Ocean | collected 2015-01-08 | reverse complement strand
ATCAACATTAGGTTTCAAAGATATGAAAGTCATAATCTTGGACGAGTGTGATTACATTACACCAAACGCTCAAGCAGCACTTCGTAATCTTATGGAAACTTTCTCAAAGAATTGTCGTTTTATATTGACTTGTAATTATGTCGAGAGAATAATTGACCCGATACAAAGTCGTTGTCAATCATTCCAGATAATTCCACCAGACAGAAAACAAGTCGCACAGCATTTAGCAAACATCTTGAACAATGAAAACATTGAGTATGATGTCAAAGATATAGCGACCATTGTAAATGGTGGGTATCCAGATATCAGACGAGTTATCAATGGTTCTCAAAGACAAGTTGTAAATGGTAAATTAGTAATTGATGAAAACACTATAACACAAAACGATTACAAAACGAAAGTCTTGGAAATCTTGAAAACACAAGATAAGAAATCATCATTTCAAAACATCAGACAATTATTAGCAGACTCAAAAGTATCAGACTTTTCAGATTTGTTTAGATTAATGTTTGATACGATTGATGATTGGGGGACAGGTCATATTGCAGAGTGTATATTGATTTTATCAAAATATCAACAATCAGACGCAGTCGTGGTGGACAAAGAAATAAACATTATGGCTATGTTTGTAGAAATAATAGGGACAATCAAATGAAACAACAAGAACAACCAGGAGTTCAGATAGATATTTCAAAAGCAGATACTATTCAATGTGAGGAGTGTGGAAACGCATCTTTCATACAGGCATTTTTCTTGAAGAAAATATCTGCCTTGATGTCGCCAACAGGTAAAGAAGCTATCGTTCCAATGCAGGTATTTAGTTGTGGGAATTGTGGAACTATTCCGAAGAATATGACAGATATAGGAGAGTAAAATGGGATTGCTTAATAAACTGATGTCAAGTGTTGGTTGGAAACCACCTTCAAGTAAACAAAGTGGTATTACAAGTGCTGATACATTATATAATGAAATGACCGTTAAGTATGTTGATTTATATTATAATGAAAACATTAGAGTTATGCACGCAGATAAAAATGGTAATGTTCCAGAGGGTATTGACCATAGATTTTCACTAACTAATGGTGATTTAAGACCAGTTAAAGTTGACTTAACAAAAGCTTACTACCTACAAGGAAGTAGAGTTGAGGACCCAAAATATAATGATAAAGACGCACCATTACAAATACATTGTTTTGGTGATAGTTGGACTTATGGTTGGGATGTTGAACAAGAGGAAGCATTTCCACACTTATTAGGAGATGAATTCACTTCAGTATGGAACTATGGAGCTGGTAAGACTGGTTTAGATTATACCGTGAAGAAAATAACAGAAGTATATCGTGATTTCAACCACAAAGAAAATCAAAACTTTATTTATGTTATTACTATTCCACATAGTTTTAGAAGAATGCATTTCGAAGACAATGGATTGGCTCGTAGGTGTTGGGATAAACCAAAAGCTGCAGAACAAAATGAGTATAATCACTTTCTATACTTATATCATCACTACGAAATTCTAAATCGTTTAATCGGTAGAGATAAAATCATATGGGGAACTTGGGACGATGAGATACCAGCGGATATGATAGACATTTATTTTGACTTACACGATTTAGCAGGTAGACACCCAGGTCCAAAATCTCACAAAAAATATGCTGAGAAAATCAAAGACATTATGAGAGAGAGTGGTTGGTATGATGAGCAAAAAAGTTGAAAAGTTTTATTATGAAAACTATCGTGTGTATCCAAACGGAAAAAAACAAGCTCTAAATATATACCAAAACAATATGGGTAAATTTGAGGGTGGACGACAACACGACCCAATCTACAATGATGAAAATGCCAGAAGACAAATCTATACCTTTGGTTGTAGTTGGACTTATGGTTGGGATTTAGAACAAGAACAAACTTTTACTCATCTATTGGGTGATAAAAACACGGCAGTTCATAATTACGGAGCAGGTGGAACAGGTTTAGATTTCGCAGTCAAAACATTATCAGAAGTTTACATCCCAGAATCAAGACGACAAATATTTATCATTACGGTCCCACACTTTTTCAGACGAACTTGGTTTGATGATGACGGAGTGATATTGAGAGCTTGGCAGGTAAAAGAAAAAACCGATATAAACGAGTATAATAATTATTATAATTTTTTACACAATTACGAATTACTTAATAGATTTGTAGGTCGTGATAAAATCATATGGGGAACTTGGGATATGGATTTACCAAAAGATAAGTTTGATGTATTCTTTGAAAGAATCGATTATACAGATGACGGATTACATCCTGGTCCAAAATCACACAAACAATATGCGAACAGAATAAAAGAAATATATGAATCCAAACGATAAACAATGGAAAGAAAAGAAGTTAAATCATTATGATAATAGAATATTATTTGATGAAAATGACGACCTTTATGTAATGGGAGATTGGGAAGACCCAATTATGAAAGCCCACGCAGAGATAACTTGTCGTAATGGTGGACACGTTTTAGAAGTTGGATTTGGTATGGGTATTAGTGCAAACTATATTCAACAACAAGATATAAAATCGCACACGATTATTGAACTAAATGATGAAGTTTATAAAAAAGCAGTTGAGTGGGCGAAAGACAAACCAAATACAAAAATAGTTTCAGGCGATTGGAAAACCGTAAAACTTGATGAAAAGTTTGACGCCATATTTTTTGATGCTTATGTTCAAGATAAATTATTTATGTTGTTTCCAATACACATATTAAGATTTTGTAAAGTGGGAACGATATTGACTTTCTTTAATCATTTGTGGAAACGAACTACATTTTGGTCCGACAACTTTTTCACAGATGAAATAAAGTTTTACGAAATAGACGGCAAAGTTCCAAACGATAAACAAAATGGATACATAGAGGAGCACGATATCTATCACTTACCAGAGTGGGTAATTAAAGAAGATGATACTGAGGAAAAATATAGAAAATGTATTACAAGATAGATTTAAATAATTACGAACCACGAGAAGTTCCAGCGTATCAAGAGTTTAATGATTGGGAACAAATGAAATGGAACGAGGTTCAATTAGATATTTTAAGAGAGTTGAACGAATTCAAAGACTCATTTGGTAAAGATTGGGAAGAGTGGAATATATCCGATTTAAAACATAGACTACAAAACAATTGGTCATTTTATATAGTTGAGGGTGGTTGGTGTTTTATAGATTGGAATAGACAATATCCTTACTTGTGTAATCGTTATGTAATTCCAGAACATAGAAATAAAGGATTAGGAAGTGATTTGGTATGGTTAAGATGTAATGAAATTAAACAACAAGGATACGATACTGCTATGATTAAGTTAGAGGATTGGAATACACCAGCAAAATCAGTATTGAAAGAGAAAATATTTACTAAAATGGAGTAAATTGATATTTATTCTTAGGAGAAAATTATGTCAGTTCAAACAAAAATAGAAAATTATTTAAATTATATCACAGGAAGTGGTGGAGGTTGGCCAAGTAATACTAATATTGGTATAGTGGGTGGAGTAGATTATATCATTGAGAGTGGTTCAGACGATATATACTTTCACGAAATGAATACCGCTTGTGGTATTTATGGTTCATACTCAACACAAATGTCAATGTTTAACAAAATGTCTGATTATGCAAACGAGCAAGGTTGCACAACCGCCTACGTTTACGGACAAGATGACTCGGTAAAAAGAAATCCATCATCAATACAAGAACCATTAATTAGTTCAAGTTTTGCCAGACATAACATTTCAGTAAATTTTGAGTATTCTCAAAACACTTCACTAACATATTTTGCACAGAGAGGAAACACAGACTACTCAGATAAGTTTCATTTATTTATGCAAACACCTTGGTATAGTGATGATAACTTGTTAGAGATTGTTAGTGGTTCATTTAATAAAAACTCATTTAGAACAATTTTATCAAGTTCACCAGTCAGTTCTTCTTTAACACCTTTATTCAATACAGGTTCATTTACAACATCTAATCCATATCATCCAGATTTTGTGGTGAAAGATGCGAGTAAAGACGGAACCGCACACCAATCAACAGGTTTAGAATTTTACAAATACAATTCATCAAATCCAACTTATCAAAATGCGGTTAATAGTGGTTCATTGATAGAAACTTATATAGTTCCAAGTGGTAGTACATTAAGTAATACAGGATATTTAAGCACAAGAAAAATGAACTATATGATGACACCTACAAAACAAGTATTACTTGAAGATAAAGATGAATTACCTTTATCAGAAGCACCTAAGTTTACATTATCGGGTGATAGATATCATTTAAGTAATGCTCTATTATATTCAAGTGTAAGTGGTAGTGAAATACAAATGTTTGACGGCTCTACGAAACAAGTTCAAGATGTCCAAGTGGGAGATGTGGTTAAATCATACAAGCCAGTTGGATTGCCAGATGAATTCTTTTACCAAGATTGGTTATCATACTCTACTGATGATTTAAGTGGTTCAGTAGCATCAGGTTCGGTGGTGGTTAGAACTTTTGAACATAATCACTATGGACACTATTTGGTCAATGGTTCGATAAAAATACCAGTTATGAACCAATCAATGATGAAAGGTGCCAGATACTTTTTGAAACAAGGAGACACTTGGACATTTGCGAAACCAAATGAAATATCAGTTGGAGATTATTTATTTGATAAAGACGGAAATGAAGTTGAAGTTACATCAGTTTCAGAAGTCGGAGAGGATAATCCATATTATTCATTAGATGTAGAGGATATTGATACATACTTTACATCAGAAATTTTAGTTCATAATATTCCACCGAGAAAATGTTTCACAGGCGATACGATGATTACATTATCAGACGGAACTTATCACAAAATCAAACACATTGAATTAGGTTCAAAAATAAAAACCTATGATGTGGAGAGTGGTAAATTACAAGACTCAATAGTTTTAGAAGTTGTAAAAGTATTACACGACAATTTAATTAAATATAAGTTTGATGATAATACTGAAATTACAGCCACAGATGACCACCCGTTTTATGTTGCGAGTGATTCACACATAGATTCAGATTACAGACCATTAGAGGTCGGTGATGAAGTTTTAAATGATGGGTTAAACAAAATTAAAGTAGTTAGTGTTGAAAAAATTGACGGACTTATAGAAACATACAACATTAACAGAACAAATAACGGCAAGAATTATTTTGCGAATAGGGTTTTAGTATCAGATGAGTCAGACATATAACGACAATTTTAAATTTTCAATTCAAATACCTAACTTCTTCTCACCAGAAAAGTGTGATGAGTTATTAAAAGACATTATGGAATCAGAACAAGATGTGATTGGTTGTGTCGGAGATGAAAACGGAACAGCGATATTGCCAGAAATTAGAAAAACTAATGAGTGGTATTTATTTGACCAACCACACAATGAATTCAGACCAGACAAAACCAATAAAGATTGGAAATGGCTACAAGACAAAATGTTTCAAATGGTAAACATAGTTAATGATAGTGTTTTTCACTTTGATGTTGACGGATGTGATGATGAATTAAAATTAATAGAATACACAAAAGGTGGTTTTTATGGTTGGCACACAGACTTTAACGCAGGTAGTTGTTCCAACAGAAAGATTGTAGGAATTGTCCAACTTACAGACCCGAGTGAATATGAGGGTGGAGATGTTCAATTCGGTATCCAAGATAAAGATACAAAAGAGTGGTATACGATGAACAAACTAAAAGGTTCATTAACATTATTTCCGGCATTTCTATGCCATAATGTAACGCCAGTAACAAAAGGTAAACGATATGTAATTCAAGAATTATTTGTCGGAGACCATTTCAGATAGGAGTAAAATGTATAAACCAATTGATATGGATACTTTGAAGTTAAACCAAGACTTCAAATGGGTGGTGGAAAAGAAAAACTTTTTCTCTCAAGAAGATTGCGATTATATGATAGACTATATTAACAAACAATCTACGAGAAAAAAAGGACACTACACAGGTGGAGAAGCGGAGGTTATGGACGAGAGTGTTTGTATGTTAAACATTAGTGAAGCTTACAATCAAAAGTATCTTGATAAGTTTTGGAGTGCACTTCAAATTGCAGACCTAACCACATACAAATATAATATCAAAGGAATATATAAAAACAGATTACAAGCACATAGATACAATGTAGGAGATTGGTATAATCCACATTCAGATTTTCACCCGATACAACAATTTAGTTCAGTTAAATTAACTTGTATCGTATTTTTAAATACAGATTATGAGGGTGGAGAGTTTTCAATATTTGACGGAACAAAAATAGAGCCAGAAGTAGGTAAATTAATTATACACCCATCATTTGCAGGACACGGAGTCACACCGATAACAAAGGGAGAAAGATATTCTTGTGTTTGTTGGGGAGTGGGAGATACTTTCGTATGATACAAAGTGATAATTTTAAGTTTGTGGTTCATAGGGAAGACTTTTTATCTATTAGTCAATGCCAGAAACTAATGAGATACTTAGAAACAGGTGAACCAACTGAATCAGAACTCGCAGGTAATTACAATGAGAATATTCTGAACAAAGAGGTTCGTGATAACAAAGAAGTTACAATCAATAATGAGAAACTCAATAACAAACTAAAAATGGTTTTCGAATTATCTAATCAATCCATTTGGAAGTTTAATATTAAAGAGATGGAAAAGGTAAAAATACTAAGATATGAAAATGGTGGTAAATACAAATGGCATACTGATTGTGGTGCGAGAGAAACTTCATTGAGAAAACTAACCGCAATTGTTCAGTTGTCAGACGAGACAAAATATGAGGGTGGTAATTTGGAATTTGGTATCACGGATAAATCAGGTAAAAATAATTACACCGCACCTAGAACCAGAGGTAGTATTACAATATTTCCAGCTTTCTTATCACACAGAATTACACCTATAACAAAAGGTAGGAGATTTTCATTGATAACTTGGATGCTTGGTGATTGTTTCGTATGAGATTAGCGCTCGTAATATGTCCACAATGGTCTATTGAAACACCTTCATTCGCAATAGGTAGTTTAAAATCACACATCAAAAATAAAAATACATTTGTAAAACAATTTGATTTAAATGTCGAAAGCTCGTTGTATGTAAAAGAAATAGATAAAGACTTGTTTTATGATTGGGGAAATGATAAACCTTGGAATTCCAAAAGGACATTTGTAAATAATGTATTACCTATACTGAAAGATTTTTGGGACTCTCGCATTGAGGAGTTAGTTAAATATGATGTGGTTTGTTTTACCACTTACACTTCAAACATTATGGCGACTGATTATATTGCCAGATACTTAAAAGAAAGAAATAAAAAGATACAGATTTGGTATGGTGGACCACACTCTTGGTATTCTGATTGTGGTGGGTTAGTTGAAGACGGAAAGTATAGAGAGTTTGTTGATGTCGCTTGTGGTTCAAACGAGGGAGAAACAATAATAGCAGATTTAGTAAACTCATATGAAAAAAATAAAAATTATGAAAATATAAACGGAATATATCGTTGGGACAAAATCACACCAAGTTTCCCTACGGTTTTACCAAAGGGTCGTAGTGGTAGAACACCAGTATTTAACGGAAATGCCAGACCAATAATACTAAATACTTTAGAAAGACCGAGTTGGGATAAAGAGGTCATACAACACTATGATAAACTAAATCAAGACACAACACTTCCGATACAAAGTTCAAGGGGGTGCACTTTTAAATGTACTTTTTGTAGTGAAACCAGATTGTATAGATATAAGAACAATGACAAACTACTAAATGATATAAAACATTTAATCAATGATACTGAAATAAAAAACTTCTGGTTTACAGATTCATTAATCAATGGTTCAATGTCAAGGTTCGAGGATTTTGTAAATGTGTTGTCAGATGAGAATATCGATAATATAAAATGGGGTGGATATTTTAGAATACATAAAAAACTTAATCACAGATTATTAAAGAAAGCAGTAAAGTCAGGTTTAGATTATATGAATGTTGGTATGGAAAACGGTGTACCAAAGATTTTAAATTTAATGGAGAAAAGACAAGAAACAGAAACAATAAGTATGTTTTTGAAATCGGCGTATAAAAACAATGTGCATTTTAATGCTAATTGGATACCAGGTTTTCCAAAAGAAAATCACATAGACTTTATGACTGGTCTGAAGTTTTTATATGATAACAAAAAATATTTTGGTAGAAATGGTGGGATATTTTTAATGCAATCTACCGACATCATAGACAATACACCACTCGATATATACAAAGAAAAGTTTGATGTCTCAGATGATAAAAAAGTATTCAAAAGTTGGGTTAGTAATGATTTGAAGAATTTTTTATTGGTTAGACATTTAAGGTCTTATTTAACAGAGGTATTACTGAGAAGTTCCAACATCAGATTACAAAGTAGGATATTAAGAAATGCACTTGAAGTAAAAAAATGTGATGTAGATTTTAAACGATATAAAAAGTCAAACTTTTTCGACACAAGTTTTTTAAGTCAATCATATTCAGATGATACAAAACAAATTATAAAAAATGAAATAGAATTAAACATAAAAACATTCGCTTGGTTGATTGCAAATGTATCAAGGCAGTCAGACATTTCACTAAGTATCAATGATTATTTCAAAACATATGATTTAGAAGATTCTCATTTTTTGTGTAATATAGATTTGAAAACTAAAAACAATAAATTAAATCTTGTTGTTGATTACAAAGTTAGATTAGATAAGAAAGATAACGGCCTAATGAAAAATGATAACGATATAATTTTAAATGAAAAATTTGAGTCATCAATTGATATCAACAAATGCGGTAAGGACGAAGTTAATCAAACACTATACTTAAATAGTTTAAATTATGAAAAATATAATATATCATTACCAAGAACAAGTTTAACAGGAACATATTAAAAAAAATACATTTTGAGATTTAAGTAAGATACTTATTTATATCTAAGGTTATTCACAATGAAAACAAAAACACTATTTGACCACATAAAAGAAATTACAAATTCACAGAACCCAAATTATTGGGACGACATTTCTGATGCTGATAAAAAGACTTGGTCAAATTATATGGTGCATAGATTTCTATCAATGAAGCCAGAGTGGATTGAAGTTGTAAATGAAATCCAAAGATATTGGGAGTTAGAACCTAAATCAGTTTATCAATTCTACACCAATGTAATTCCAAAAAGCAGAACATTTCTAAGATACACAAAATCCAAGAAAAAATCAAAGATAGAGAGTTGGGCTATGGATATATTGTGTGAGTATTTTGAAGATAGTTCAGAAAATGTTGAAAAAACACTTGACATTATGGGTAAAGATGTTGTATATTCTATCGTATCCAAATATGGTGTAGATGAAAAGCAACTAAAAAAAATATGGAGTAAGTAATGATTAAAGATTCACCCACAAAAGAACAAGTAGAGGCAGTAGACACACAAGATGTCGTAAAATATATGGAGAGAACTTACCCTGAAATGACAGGTGAGTTTCTAAAAATACAATCAGAACAATATGAATTGTTTTGTAGAAAACAATATGATTACGGCCCACAAAATATCGCAGTGGGAACAATATTAAAAACACCAGAGGATATTAAATTATCATTATTAGGATTGTGGTTCAGAATGAACGACAAGATAGAAAGAATGAAAACATTATTATTGAGAAACGGAGAGAACTCAGTTGAGGGAGAACCCGTAACGGATAGTTTTTCAGATGTATCAAATTATGGGGTTATGGCGCAAGTAGTAGCGAGAGGTAAATGGGCAAAATAAGTTATAGTCAGTTCGCAATGTGGGACAAATGTCCTTATACTTGGAAAGCAAATTATGTGGACAAAGCAGAAACTTTCAAAGGTAATATCTATACCTTGTTCGGTAGTGCTATTCACGAAACTATTCAAGCATATTTAGTATGTTATTATGAACGAACAATCAAAGAAGCTGATGAATTACCACTTCACGATTTCTTAGTATATCGTATGAAAGAACTATATAAAGAATCCAAAGATAGATATGGTGACGGATTTGAAGTAGACCAGAAAGAAATGGTTGAGTTCACTAATGACGGATTCAATATCATTGATGAATTCTTAAAAAGAAAAGGTAATCATTTCAAAAAGAAAGATACTGAGTTAGTCGGTATCGAGATGAACCTAAATTACAAACTACCAAAGAATATGAGATTTGTAGGATTTATGGATGTTGTTCTACACGATAAGAAAACTGGTCGTATGAAAGTTATTGATATCAAATCATCTACTATGGGTTGGAACAAATATATGAAAGCCGACAAGAACAAAACTAATCAGTTGTTATTATACAAACACTTTATGGCAAAACAATTAGAGATATCAGAGGATAAAATAGATGTCGAATATTTAATATTAAAGAGAAGATTATATGAAAATATGATGTATCCACAAAGACGATTACAGGCATTTTCACCAGCAAGTGGAAAACCAAGTATCAATAAGGTTATGAATAGGTTACAAGAGTTTATGGACGAGTGTTATGATGACAAAGGTAAAATCATTTCACACGACTATGAAAAATGTGAAAAGCACAAGAAGTGCAGAAGTTGTAAGGACTTAGAATGACAGAACCAAGTTTAAGATTAAAGGTAACGGACTTTTTAGCAACAGATTTTGAGCAAGAAGTATTTCAAGAGTTGATGAAAATCAAACAATTAGATTATTTAAGTGGTGTTCCATTTCCATTATACCTTTGGTATGATAGAGAGACTGAAATGGTAGACTTAAATACATTAGAACCATTTATTAAGTATTGGAAAACTGAGGCTCAGTTTAATACTAAAATAATTATTATTCCAGAGTTAACAGATGACCAAAATCACTTTATCACTTATGATATCAGACCAAAGGGAGTGAAACCAGCAAATAAAGATTATATGGAAAACTTTAGATTTGCATATGAATATGATAATCCAAGAGACATTATAAATGGATTAAAACATTTCGTAAAAACATATGAGTTCGTTAACAAAGACGAACTAAGCCCGGAACCAATTAGAAAACAAAAAAGAAACGACTAGTGAAAGTAGCAATCATTGGTAGTAGAACTTATAGTAATAAAACAAAAATGAAAAGTTTTATGTTTCGATTAAGAATGGAACACCCAGAAGTAGAAGTTGTGGGTGGTGGTGCGAAAGACGGAGCAGATAAATACGCAAAGAAGTTCGCATTAGAGTTCAAAATACCTTATAGTGAGTTTCCACCACAACACGAACCACATAATATGTATTGTGTAATGGAGGCTTATAATTATGGAAAACCTTACAATGTTGGTTATTATCACAAAAGAAATAAAGACTTGGTTAAATATTCAGACAAAGTGGTGGCATTTGTTAAAGACGGAGAGATTACCAAGGGAACAAGGTCAGCACTAGAATATTGTGAGAAAATTAAAAAAAAGTATGTGATTTTGGATTAGAGTATATATTTATATATATAGAATTATGAAAGAAGAAAAACTAACATCAGTAAAAGTCATTGACGAACTCTACAAGAAATTTAGAGAAAAATCTATCCGAGATGACTTTTCATTACAAAAATTAGTAAACAGGACATTAGATATGTTTGTTTATGATGAGGACTTCCAAAAGAAAGTTTTGGAGTATGATAATATAGAAAAAAGTGGTTCAAAATATTAAGAGGTTGTAATGCAATTACCAAAATTAACAAAGGTTTCAGAAAATAAAAAGAAAAAAATAATTTTACTATCAGACGATTTGCGTATGTCAAGTGGTGTCGGAACAATGTCAAGAGAAATTGTAATGGGAACTCTTGATGAGTATGATTGGGTCCAGGTTGGTGGAGCAATCAAACACCCAGACAATGGTAAAATTATCGATATGAACGACTCAGTTAGAAAAGAAACTGGTGTCGAAAACGCATCATTAAAAATTTATCCAATTGACGGGTATGGTAATCCAAACTTATTAAGACATTTGATTAAATTAGAAAAACCAGATGCGATTATGATTTATACAGACCCAAGATTTTGGGGGTGGTTATACAATATGGAACACGAAATCAGACAACATATTCCTATATTTTATTACAACATATGGGACGACTTACCTTATCCAAGGTGGAACGAACCTTATTATGAGAGTTGTGATTTAATGTTAAACATTTCAAAACAAACACACAACATAGTTCAAAATGTATGTCAGAATAAACCAAGAACAGATTGGGACTCAACCTACATACCACACGGAATAAATGAAAAATACTTTTATCCGGTTGAAAACGAAAAAGAAAAATTAGAGATGAACAAGATGAAGTCAGAATTGTTCCAGGGGAAAGATATAGAATTTTGTTTATTTTACAATAATAGAAACATCAGAAGAAAGATGACTTCCGATACTATTTTGGCTTTCAAAACATTTGCAGATAAACTACCAAAAGAAAAAAGAGATAAGACTGCATTTGTTCTACATACTCAACCTTCTGATAATAATGGAACCGACCTACCAGCAGTGGTCCAGGAAATGTGTCCAGATTTAAACATTATATTTTCAACACAAAAGTTAGAAAATAAACACTTAAATTATTTATACAACATAGCAGATGTAACAATCAATTTAGCATCCAACGAGGGTTTTGGATTAGGAACTTGTGAAAGTCTAATGTGTGGAACACCAATCGTGGTTAATGTTACGGGTGGACTACAAGACCAATGTGGATTTAAAGTAAATGGAGAATATCTAACTTATAAAGATTACGGAAAGATTGGTTCTCTACACGATTGGAGACTATGGGAAGACAACAAAGCTCTAACTCACGGAGAGTGGGCGAAACCAGTATGGCCTAAGAGTCGTTCATTACAAGGTTCACCACCAACACCATATATTTTTGATGACAGATGTGATTGGTATGAAGCAGCTGATGCTATTGAGTTCTGGTATAATATGACAAAAGAACAAAGAAAAGAGTGTGGATTTAAAGGACACGAGTGGGTTTGTAGTGATGACGCAATGATGTCAGCAAGACATATGTGTCAATTATTTAAAGACCATATGAACACTGCTTTTGAAAAATGGACACCAAGAGAAAGATATGAGGTATACAAAGTATGATGAAACCAATAATATTAGTAACGGCTCCAGTTGAAACTCGTAGTGGATATGGAAACCACGCGAGAGATATTTGTAGAGCATTGATTGAAAGTGATAAGTATGATGTTGTAATCCAATCAGTTCCTTGGGGTTCAACACCAATGACTGCGTTAGATAAAAATAACGAAAGTCATAAAGAGATACAAAAAAGAATTTTAAGACAACCAAATCTGGCAAGACAACCAGAACTTCATTATCACATTGTAATACCTAGTGAATTCGCATCCATAGCAAAGAAAAATGTAGGTATAACTGCGGGGATTGAAACTACAATACCACCAGCAGATTGGATAGAGGGTTGTAATCGTATGGATAAAGTTATATTTACATCTGAGTTTTCAAAGAAAGGTTTTTCAGAAACAATCTTTGATAAGTTTGATAATAATATGTCTAAACAAACTGGTAAAATGCAAAAGATTGGAGAAGTTACATTACAAAAACCAAGTGAAGTCTTATTTGAGGGAGCAGATGCTAATCTATACAAGGAAACAAAAGAAATTTCAGATGACTTGAAAAAACAATTTTCTAAGATTGATGAGGACTTTTGTTTTCTATTCGTAGGACATTGGTTGCAAGGTAATCTCGGAGAGGACAGAAAAGATATCGGTATGATGTTAAAAACATTCTTTACCACATTCAAAGATACAAAAAATTCACCGGCACTAATTCTTAAAACAAGTGGTGCTAATTTCTCAATCATCGATAGAACAGCTCTAAAGAAAAAAATAAACGATATAAAAACTACTTTTGGTTCAGCAAAATTACCTAATGTTTATTTATTACACGGGGATTTATCAGATAAAGAAATGAACCAAATGTATAATCACCCGAAAGTAAAAGCACACATTACATTTACACACGGAGAGGGATTTGGAAGACCATTGTTAGAAGCATCATTTAGTGGTAAACCAATCTTGGCACCAATTTCAACAGGTCAAGCAGATTTCTTAGATTCTCAATATACTGTTGAATTACCACACACGATGACAAAAGTTCCTACAAATGCATTTCCAAAAGGATATACAACACCGGAATCAGAATGGAGTACGGTAAATTATGGAATTTCTAGTAGATTAATGTTAGATGTATTTAAAAACTACAACAAATATAAGGTTCGTGGTAAGAAACAAATGATAGTTAATCGTGAAAACTTCTCATATGAGGCGATGAAAGAAAAACTAATCATTATCACAGATACTATGTTAGAGGGTATTCCACAACAAGTTGAGTTAAAATTACCAACATTGAAGAAAGAACCTAAAAAACTTAAATTACCAAAATTAAAAAAAGGATAATATGGCAGAGATAAAAATAACTTGTCCACATTGTTTAAATGATAATAATTGTTTTGAAGAGAAAATAGATTTAGAGAAATTCAGTTCATATATTTGTTTCAATTGTGGATTTATGAGTAATTCAACATACACGAGAGATTCAGACGCAGTTAAGAAAATGGAAGATTCTTCAACAGAACTAATGAGAGATATAAAATTCTTTGATTATGAAAGAGAAATCTTTTGGTTTCCAACGATTTTAAATATGGGTAAGTTTGGTATGATTTATCCCGAGGGAACAAAAAATAACTGGAATTGGAAGTTAGCAGAGGTTCGTAAACTATCAAAGGAAGAACAAAAAGACCCACAATATCAGGGACACGAACACACTTTGGATGTTGAAAACGCAACCGAATACGGACAACACGAATTTTTAGATGCTTGTAAGAAAATGGGTATCGTTAAGGACTTATGAAGAATACCAATTGGCAAATAATACAAGCTGGACAAATCGTAAGATTTAGATACAAAAATATGAAAGGTGAGAGTTCAAATAGAACTGCTTATGTATTGGCACCAAGATATCGTTATAGAAAGAAATCCACTAATAGAATTGTAGAGTTTTTCATAGGATTAGAAATAGAAAACACAAAAAAACAATCTATCAATCCATTGGTATTGAAACAAATGTTTGAACAAATTAATGATTACTTTGAAGCAACAGACAAAAATGCAGACTACACAGATGAAAGAGCAATACAAAGAATATATGAAAATTTACAAAAGTTTTTAGACAAGACACCTATATTCAGAACATATTTTTTACGAGAGTGTAGAAAGAGAAGAGTGTTTTTAGTTGAAGATAGTAAAGATTTGATAGGTCAAACACTTGGTAGAGTTGTTGACTTGATTTTGGAAGACAAAAAGGACGCATTAGAAAGGGCATTGCCAGATGAAAATTAGTTATGGAATAACGGTTTATAATGAATATAAAGAATTAGATAACTTATTAGACCACTTATCTAAACACATTAGAAAAGAAGATGAAGTGGTAGTCACACGAGATATATCTAAAGTCGGTGATAAAAGTATTATGCAAGATGAATTTTATGCCCTTGATAAAGTATTAGAAAAATACGAGTATCATAATTGGTTTCAACCAAGACAATTAAAAGTAAATACATTTCATTTTAGAAAAGATTTTTCAGCATTAAAAAACTATACAAAAGAACATTGTTCAGGTGATTTTATATTTCACATTGACGCAGATGAAATACCAAATGAAATACTTCTACAACAATTACCAACGATATTAGAGATTAATGACACCGATTTAGTGTGGGTTCCAAGAGTTAATATCGTCAATGGTATTACAGACTTTCATTTAAACCTTTGGAAATGGAGAACAACAGAAAAGGGGTGGATTAATTTTCCTGACTATCAGGCAAGAATATTTAGAAATGCAGACCACATCAAATGGGTCAAGCCAGTTCACGAGGTAATAGACGGAGCAAAAACTTATTCACATTTACCACCACACGAAGAATTGACTTTAAAACACGAAAAAGATATCGTAAGACAAGAAGTTCAAAACAAGTTATATGAAGATATAATATAGGAGTAAAAATGAATATAATGGTTACAGGTGGAGCAGGTTTTATCGGAACAAACCTAATCAAAAGGTTATTAAAAGACGGACATAATGTAGTTAGTCTTGATAACTATTCAACAGGAACAGAAGAAAATCATCAAGAGGGGTGTGAATATTTTACAGCTGATGTTAGAGATGTAGTTGATTTTGGTTATTATATGGAACAACCAGATATCGTATTTCATCTAGCAGCATTTCCAAGAATACAACCATCATTTGAAAACCCAGCCAATACATTTGAAATCAACACAATGGGAACACTCAATATATTAGAGTGGGTAAGGGAAAGAAAATGTAGAATGATTTATGCAGGTTCTTCATCAGTTCACGGGGGTAAATACAAAAACCCTTACACATTCACGAAAGATTTATCAGAACAATTGTGTGAAATGTATAATACATTGTATCAAGTTGAAGTATCAATATGTAGATTTTACAATGTTTATGGAGACCATCAACCACTATCAGGTGAATATGCAGCAGTCGTTGGTATATTCTTAGAACAATATAAAAACGGGGAACCATTAACAATAACGGGTGATGGATTTCAAAGAAGAGATTTTACACACGTTAATGACATAGTTGAGGGTATGGTTTTAACAGCAGAAAACAATTTTTCTTGGGATATAGTTGAATTAGGAAGTGGTGTAAATCATTCCATTAATGAATTAGCATCTATGTTTAAGTGTGAAACCACATATATTGACGAAAGACCAGGAGAAGCAAGAGAAACTCTTTGTGATACTCAAATAGCTAAAAGACTGATTGGATATGAACCAAAGGAAGACTTAAGAAAATACATCAAAGGAGAGATTGGTGAGTAAAAATTTAATTTATATGGTGGCTATTGACCACGACACTTCAACATACAGAAACTACGATTACGCTCAATATGCAATAAAGTCTTGGAAATATTGGTGTGAAAGAAATAATGTTGACTTCTTGTTGATTGATGAACACAATCCAAGATATAAATTTCCAGTTTGGAATAAAGATACGATTTTCGAGAAAGTCGGAGATACTTATGATAAAATAGGTTATGTCGATAGTGATAGTATGATGAAGTGGGACGCACCTAATCCATTTGACTTATATACAGATGAGTGGTGTTGGTCCAAAGACTATTCTAATTTAAGGTGGAACCATAAAAGCGCAGGGTTTTACCAGAAATATTATCCAGACCAAACATTAGATATTTACAATTATTATAGTTCTGCGATAAAGTTTTTTACCAAAGAACACAAACCAATATTTGACGGATTGATAAAGTTATATGAAGAAAACTCAGAACAACTTGATGAAACAGCTAAAATGGGTGGTGGAAAAGTTCAAACGATTTGTAATTATGAAGTTCAAAAACAAGGTATTAAAACGAAAGAGTTTGATATTAGGTGGAATATGTTTCCAATGCACAAAAGAGAAATGTTTAGTCATAACTGGCAAGACGGAGATGATAAAACACCATTTTTTATCAAGTATAGTTATATCTGGCATTTCACAGGATTTCCAATTGAGGATAGAACAAGATTAATGAAAGATACTTGGGAGTTAGTGGAGAAAAATTATGAATAAAAATGTAGTGTTTATTATTGCAGTCAAAAAAGACGGACAACTAAAACCAGAATACGAAATCGGTATCGAAAGTTGGAGAAGGTGGTGTGATAAAAATGATGTAGAGTTATTTTTATTAGAGGAACCAGTATTATCAATGGACGATATGCATATCATTTGGCAAAGATACTTCTTATTTGACATCTATGACGCTAACGAAATCAAAGCAAATCAAACTCTAATGGTTGATGCTGATACGATTATTCACCCAGATTGTCCAAACTTTTTTGATGAAACAGACAACAAGTATTGTATGATACACGATGACGGGAGTTATGACTGGGTATTAAGAGGTATGGAACACTACTCAAAATATGTATATAATGGAGCTTGGATTGACTATTGGACTTACGGGAATAGTGGTTTCCAAATCGTCAATGATTCACACAGAGAGTTCTTTCAACATATGAGAGATTTTTATTTTGAAAACATAGAACAAATCAACACAATCCAACAAAAGTATGGTATTGGAACAGACCAAACACCATTGAATTTTAATTTAAAATTACAAAATGTTGATGTCAAATTATTACCTTACAAATATAATATGGGTTGTATGTTGAAAAAAGAAGTTCTGGCAGAGGATATGTTATTTACTGATATAGGTTGGATATATCATTTTAACGGACTACCAAATAAAGATAAGACGGTTCCATATTGGATGAAAAAAACATTTGATTATTTGTATGGTTAAAGTAGGACTAATAGGAAAAGGTAAGTGGGGGAAAGTCATTGATAAGACTATCAATGAATTGTCATTATCCGATGATTTTTTCAACATTAACTTCGTTGAACCAGAACAAGCAGATTGGGTTATTATTTCAACACCTAACGATTTACACTATGAACAAGCAATGTATTGGTTAGGACAAGGTAAAAATGTATTTTGTGAAAAACCATTAACATTAAGTTATGAAAGTGCTATTCAGTTGTTTGAGTTTGCAGATGTTATGAATTGTAAATTATATGTTGATGATGTGTTTAGTTGGAGAGATGACTATCCAATTTATGACGATATGAATTACTTTGTTTGGACCAAACCAAACCAAACAGATGTAAATTTTGTAGATAGACTAGCATATCATCATTTCTATATGTGGGTTGGAGATACAGACTTTGATATTAAATCTATTGAGGGTGTGTCTGATGACTTTAAAGTTGAGTTAGAGGACGGAAGAACAGCAATGTTTAAATATGGTTTCTCTGATGAACCAATGCATTTCGTAAATGAAACTGACTTGGTAAATTATGGTGGAGAACCATTGAAAACATTATTTAGTTTCTTGTTTTCAAATGCAGGTGATTATGAATTGAATAGAAAGATGTCATTAAATGCAATCAGACTATCTGAAAAGGTAAAAGAGGTAGTCTATCCAAAGGCATTAGTCGTAGGAGCAGGAGTATTTGGATTATCAAGTGCTATGGCATTAATGAATTATGGTTTTAAAGTTGATGTCAAGGAAAAGTCTGATGGTATTATGAGAGGAGCTTCTTCAATCAATCAATATAGATTACACAAGGGTTATCATTATCCACGAAGTAAAGAAACTGCTCAAGAGTGTTTAGACGGATTATATTCATTTAAAAGAAAGTATCAAGATTGTGTGATTAATGGTGGTATAACTCATATGTATTCAATAGCATCTGAGGATAGTTTGGTAAATGCAGATGAATATAAAGAGTTTTTAAATGATATGAACTTACCCTACACAGAAAGAGAACCAATGCCTAATTGTGATTTGACAATCGTAGCAGAGGAAGAATTGTTCAATCCAACTTTACTCAGACAAAACCTAGACAAAAAGTTATGGGGTTCTAATATAGATGTGTATTTAAACACAGAGATAACAGATTTAGAACAATGTAAAAAAGATTATGATGTGGTGGTAATAGCAACATACTCAAATATCAATCAGTTATTAGATGATAAGAAATGGTATCAATATGAGTTGTGTGAAAAACCAGTTGTGAAACTACCAAAGATTTTTGAAGATACGAGTATAGTGGTAATGGACGGACCATTTATGTGTTTGGACCCATATGGAGATGAGTATCACGTTTTAGGTAATGTGAAACACGCAATCCATACTTGGAACGAGGGAACTGAACCATTTTGGGATAGTGAATATACGAAATACTTGAACAAAGGATTAATTACAAACCCAGACCCAAAACTTACAAAAATAGATAAGTTTATAGAAAGTGGAGTAAAGTATTTTGGAGATGAGTTTGCAGACTTAGAACACATAGGTTCTATGTATACATTTAGAGCAGTTCTTTCAAATCGAGACCACGATGACGCGAGACCAACACTAGTTAATCACGAGGGAGATAATGTATATAGTTTATTTAGTGGTAAAATAGATACTTGTGTAAATGCAGGAAGAGAATTGATTAGGAAGATAAATGAATAAAGTCGAAATAATGAGAAACTGGCTTCAAAGTGAATATCATATGTCAGATAAAGTTCACACTATCATAGGTGATGAGGTAGATAATTCTATGGTTGAGGAAATAGCTCTTATTATACATAGACTATCAGAAATGCCCTGGACAACACAAAAAGATTTATTAGACGAGTTGAATATCAGTAAAGACGAACTCAGAGATTTAAATAAAGTGATTTACAATAATGATTTCTTTCAACAATTAATAGTGAAAGAGGGATTAGGTAGAAAGTATTGGAACACAATGATACCTTATATCAAAAATGGGGTAAATGAAAAGGTTGTTAATTACGAATATCAATATCCATTTAGATTAGCATTGTTTCCAGGTTTATCGTGTATGTATTATTGTGGATTTTGTGGTAGAAATCAGAACGCTAAGTATAGAGGTAGTGTTATGAAAGAGGGGAACCAAAGATTTAAAGACATCATTTCAAATATGCCAAAACACTCAACACTATCAATATCAGGTGGACTAGAACCACTAACTAATTCGGGTTTAAGTGATATCATATCACATGCAAAGTCTGAGGGTGTAAGAGTTCCATTAATTACAAATGGACATATGTTAACCAAGAAGTTCTTGGAAAGAAATCCAGGTTTTTGGGATTTAGACTCACTTCGTATTTCATTATATGGAACCAATGAGGAATCGACATATTTTGTAACAAGACACAAGAAAGCATATCAGTTAGTTAAGAAAAATATGATAGAGTTTTTAAAAATGAGAAATGAAAAAAACCCAAACTTAAAGTTTGGACTAAATTATATTATTCTACCAGAGAATATCGATACAATCTTAGAACTACTAGATTATGTTAATGAGGTTAACTCACAGGTGGATAATGGTAGAGGAGTTGATTTCATAACATTACGAGAGGACTTTGGAAGTGTTACAGAAATAAATGATGATGTAGATAAACAAGTTGAGGGTAGAAAATATCATTTAGAGGGTCTGATGACAGACGAACAAAGAACACAATTGATAGATGTGTTCAAAGAATTTAATGAAAGAAAAGACAAAGAATGTCCAGATATGCATGTGGATTTTGGATATGCTATGGTCGCACTTGGAGACGGAGTTCTTGGTAAACCATTAGCAAGGGTTTCAGGTAAAGAGATGAGAAAATCAGGATATCCACAAATGTCAGTTGCTATTGATAGTTTAGGGGATATATTCCTTTATAGGGAAGCAGGTTTCTTAGACAGACCAGGAAATCAAAAGTTCGTAGCAGGTAGAGTGGGAGAAAAGTCTTTGGAAGACACATTAAAAGATTTTATTGATAATAAAGTTGAAGTAGATAGAACTGATAGTGATTGTAGGTTTATGGATTCCTATGACCACTTAATGACATTGTTAGTAAATCAAACGGAAAGTGATATGAATTTTGGTGTAGGTTCACCGGTTCGTATTGAGAGAGAAGAACAAAAAAACCAAATTAGTAATAATTGGTATAAAGATTAGGAGAAATAAAGTGATTAAAATCGAACAAGGAAAAAAATACTTAATAACCGGAGGAGCAGGATTCCTTGGTGGAGAACTGATTGAGAGAATTCTACAACAAGGTGGAGAAGTAATTACCGTATCAAGAAACGAGGGTAAACTAATAGAATTAAAATCTAAATATAAAGATAGCAAACTAGAAATCCATACCGGAGATATTTGTGATGAGTTTACACTACCACGATTAATGAGAGGTATCACAGGTGTATTTCATTTGGCTGCATTCAAGCATGTGGGATTAGCAGAAACACAAGGTAGAGAGTGTATCAAGTCTAATGTAATTGGTAGTATGAATGTATTGGAACAAGCAGTGAAAAATGATGTGGAGTTCGTGATTGGTATTTCAACAGATAAAGCAGCTCAAGTTAGTGGAACTTATGGAGCAACCAAATATCTTATGGAAAGAATGTTCACACAATTTGAACAAGATTATCCACAAACTAAATTCAGAATAGTTCGTTATGGTAATGTGTTATATTCAACTGGTTCAGTATTATGTATTTGGAAAGACAAACTACAAAATGGTGAAGAGATTATCGTGACAGACCCAGAAGCAACAAGATATTTCTGGACACTTAATCAAGCAGTTGATTTAATATTTGATTGTATGGAAAATGCTACGACAAGTCATTTCCACTTTCCAAGTATGAAGTCTATGAGTATGGGTAATCTACTTGATGCTATGGCAGAAAAGTATTTACCAGAGGGTCAGGAATTAAAAGTAAAAACTATTGGACTACAAATTGGAGAAAACCTACACGAGAAGATATCAGAAGACGGGTTATATTCTAATGAGGCAGAACAATTCACTATTGAGGAAATCAAGGAGTTAATCTAATGGATTTGGAAGAAGTAATGGGAATACAAGAACTTGAAAAGAAAAAAGACAAGTTCAAAATAATGTTGACTTATGTCGGTGGTATAGCTGGACAATCAGTTATCAAGATGATTAATCGTTCTAAATATAGAGAACAATTATATGTCATAGGAGTTGATAGTGATGAAAATGCAGTAGGACTACAATGGGTAGATAAAGGTATTGTGGTTGACCAAGTTCCAGATTGTTTTAATCAATATGATGAAATAATCAAACGAGAACAACCAGACTTAATTTTACCAACAGGTGAAGAGGATTTAGCTTATTTATCAAAATATGAAAACTCTTATATGTGTAATGAAAAACTAATAAAGTTATGTCAAGACAAATATGATTTCTACAAACACTACAAAACATTTTATGGTAGTCATATGCCACAAACAGAAATGAGTTGGGAAAATTTAGATTTGCCAATGGTTCAAAAGCCAATCACGGGACGAGGTAGTCGTGGATTTGAATTACTTGAAAATGCGGGACATATAGCAGCAGTTGAAAATAGACCAATGAGGATATATCAAGAATACTTACCAGGACAGGAGTGGACCATTGATGTTTTACTAACAGATAAAACAAAAGTAATCGTTCCAAGAAAAAGAGTAAATGTTAAGGGTGGTAATTCTACTTGTGGTAAGATTGAGTTGAATAGAGATATGATTATGTTCTTAGAGATGTTTTTTCAAGACCAAAGTTTTCGTGGACCATTATGTGTTCAGATGAAAGAGGACAAAGATGGAAAGCCAAAACTAACTGAAATCAATCCAAGATTTGGTGGTGGTTCAATATTCACAACAATAGCAGGTATTAATTTTGTTGATGTGATATTAGCAGAAAAGTTTGGTGATAAACTTGAACTTGAAGAACCAGACGAGATAACCATTACGAGATATTGGGACGAGATAGTATTGTGAAATATTGTTTCGACATAGATAATACGATATGTAGTGGTGGAGTTCCATATGAAGAAGCAAAACCATTTTCAAAAGTTGTAAAAAGAATAAATGAGTTGTATGATGAGGGTCATCACATTATTATTTCCACTTCAAGAGGTCATTGGTCAGGTGAGAATTGGTTAGAGTTTACTAAACAACAACTAGACGAGTGGGGTGTAAAGTATCACAAAATAGAGGTTGGTAAAAAACCAGGTGTTGATGTGTTCGTTGATGATAAGTCTATTCCAAAAATTAAACATATAATGGCTATCGGAGCACACCCGGACGATATAGAGTTTGGTTGTGGTGGAACATTGATAAAACATAAACAACGAGGAGATAAAGTTATTTATGTTTGTATGACTGATACTCAATCAGTTGATAAAACAACTGGTAAAGTTATTCGTTCTCACGAACAATTAAAAAAGGAAACACAATGTGCGGCAGAAGCATTAGGTGTTGATGAAATACATTATTTACCATTTACAGATTTAAATGTTCCATTCAATTTAGAAAGTGTATCAGAGTTAGAGAAACTAATCAAAGAATACGAAATAGATACTATCTATACTCATTGGGCAGGAGATAGTAATCAAGACCATATAGCAACTTTCAGAACAACAATGGCTGCTGCAAGATATGTTCCAAATGTATATTGTTATGAACAAATACCAATACCAAGACAATCAGAAAATCCTATGAACATAAATTACTTCGTGGATATCGATACGACATTTGACCAAAAGATAGTATCAGCTGAGTGTCATAAAAGTCAATTTGAAAAGTATAAAAAGGTTGGTTTTGATGTAACAAAAAATCTAAAACTAATGGCACAATATCGTGGTATCCAAGCAAATTGTAAATATGCAGAGGGATTTCATATAATTAAAAAGGTTGAAAATGATTATTAAAACTAATCCTGAGTTCGGAATAGAATTAGCATTAACCATACCTTATGCTTATTATAATCGTGATAAAGTAAAAACAATCATAACATCAAAGGGTATGAGACCATTCTATTTCTGGTGTAATGATGTAAGAGAAGCGTTTGACGAAAGAACAATAGATAATAGAATAGCAGGATTAGATACTCTACCAAATAACTGGATACACGGAGTTAATCCAATAGAGGAACCAGGTGTTTTGAATTATGATGAGTGGGAAGTTCCACAATATAGGGAACATTACAAAAATGATGAGTTCAATATGGGTAAAATGGTTTTCATATCAAACAAATACAATTTAGAACACGCACACGAACCATTTGGTTATTTTGATATTCAGTCTTTATATGATATGTTTTCATATCTAACAGAAAAGGGTTATAATGTGATTTACAAAAGACCAGTCAATTCAGGAACTTTTGGTGGAGAGTTTCCAATGGACCAAAATGAAGTAAGCACTATGCAATCGGGACTGGACATTAGGGCAGATGTTGAGGAAGTTGGGAACATATCGGATAGAGATTTACCAAAGTATTTTGATAATGTTCATTTATTTGATGACTTAGTGGATAAATATGATTACAACACAACACAACTAATGTTAATGGCAAACACGGATTATTTTATAGCACCTTGTGGTGGTAGTACGGTTTTAAGTTGTTTGTGGGACAGACCAGTAATATCTTATGTAACTCAAGGAAAAGAACTAAGACCAAACTATTTTGGAGAGAACTCATATTTTCAAAGACTATCAAATAATAAATGTATTCCAGTATTTGATATCATTGGTAAGATAAATGAAAAGACATATGAACACAAAGTAAATGAAACTGGTGATAATGACTACACAGAATTATTAGAGGTAATTAAAAATGAAATTAAATAACAAATATATCATAGGGTGCCACGTTATGTTCTATGAAATAGAAATGGTGGAAGAGTATCTAAAATCAGTTCATCTGGCATTACAAGATATTGAGAACAAAGAAAATGTCAAGGTAGAGATGATGTGGAATATGTCAGAGTATTTTGAGGAGAGCACAGCTCTACAATCTATTTATGCCAAGATTGAAAAACTTGAAAAGAAATATGATTTCGTAAGTTTATTCTATGAGGATAATGATAAACCATACACAATGGCAGACTATCGTAGAGAACTAAATAACCAATGTAATGAGTGTGATTATATTATATGGGGTGAATCAGATTGTTTAATGCCAAGACAAATGTTCGGAATATTAGAACAACTTATGGAACACTCTAAGTCTAACAATATCAACAGATTTATAGCAACATTTGGTATTAGAAAAATGTGGGACGATAGTTGGAAAGTATTAGAACACCCGGAGTTTACAGATAAACCATACTATTCAATGGATACCCCAGAGGATACAAAATTAGCAGAATCATCACCTTGGAGTATCAGATATACTATGAGCCAAGAGGAAATGGACGAAGTTAATTCTAAGACAACAGAATTAGATGTTCAAATGATAACCTATCCAAAGTTTGACGGAAGTGGACTAATAATATCATCAGACTTATTGAGAACAGGTGCAAATATTCCACCGGCAGTATTTATGAACGGAGACGATAGTGCATTTTTAGAAAGTTGTAGATTACATATGGGAGAAAACTACAAACAATATGTCATCAAAAATATATTGAAAGTTCATAATAGAAATCATACCAGAAAAAGAAATTATGTCAAAGATGAGGACCAATCTAAAAACACACACTTCAAAAGGTCAACAAGAGGTTGGTATAAAGAATATAATGAAATATCAAAGGGTAATTTAAATAAGTTATTCTACTCACAAGAACCATTTAACAAGAAAGAATTGAAAAAATGAACTTAGTTGTAGCGATTGATGATTTGCACCCAGAACAAGGTTGGGGATGCGAGGGTGATGTCCAAGTTGATTATTTGCGTTCGTTAAATGACGAATTTGGGGTCAAATTTACCCTATTCTGCCCAAGTTATTATCATCATAAGTATAAGTTGACAAAAGACTGGGTATCATATTGGAAACAATTTGACTGGGTTGAACTGGCAAACCACGGACATTATCACGATGTTCAGAAATATACATTTGAACAGATAGGAGACCAGGAGTTCTTAGAATTGAACTTCGTAGAGGCAACCGAAAGAATTCAGGAGTCATTAGACTTATGGGAACAATGTGGACACAAACCAAAAGGATTTAGAGCGCCAGGTTGGGGTATTCAACAAGAAGCAGCCACTGCTATATCAAGTTATTTTGATTGGGTGGCACAACACGAACAAATAAACCAGGGTATTCAATTTGACACTCAACATTTTGTGGGAGCAGACGGGATACACGAAATAGATAATATCAATTTGTACGGGGAGACTTTTATGTTTCAATCACATATCCAGGGGGATTGGAACGACAATATTTGGAGTGAGAAAAATTATTTACATTTTCAACAAGTTGTCAAATATTTATTATCACAATACAATGAGTTACAATTCAAAACAATATCGGAAATAAAATGAAAGTAGTATTCTTTTCAGAAAGTGGTATCGTAGGAAAAGTAGAGAGAACATTTCCAAATGCAAGAAATGATATAGCTTGGTCAATAATGATGGACGCAGATTGGTGTCCTTACGGAAAAACACCGACAGAGAAATATGATTTAGGGGTGGTCACGATACCAAAAACAAAACCAAACTTAGATGTTGATTGGTTCAAACAACATTGTGATAAGATTGCGATAATGCAAGAGGGACCACATTGGTATTTCCAAGATTACTCAGTTGAACAACAATTTCAATTTGTTGAAAATCTAAGAAAAGCAGATTGGGTTTGGTGTCATAATGAATCAGACATCAAATATTATAAAGGATTAGGTTGTAAAGATGTAAGAGTGATGAGAACTCTTATGTTGCCAGAGGGATTAGAAAGTGCTCAATATTCAAATGATAAAGAGGGAATTATATTGGGTGGTAATTTTACGAGTTGGTATAGTGGGTTGGATAGTTATTTGATAGCTCACGCAGTAAATCAACCAATCACAAATGTATCAATGGGTAGAAAACAACAAGAGGAAGATATGATTCCAGATATCACTTATCTACCTTATCTAAGTTGGAGAGAGTGGATAAAAGAGTGTGGTAAATACAAAGTTGGAATTCATATGATGAGAACACATGCAGCTGGAACATTTAGTATGAATCTAAGTTGGCACGGAACACCTTGTTTAGGATATGGTGGATTAGATACACAAGATTTATTACACCCACAAACTACGGTTGAGGTAGGAGATATACAGGGTGCTCAAAGAATATTAAAAAAACTATATGAGGATAAATTCTTCTACAATGAGTGTTCAGAACAAACGAGAGAATTATTTGATAAACATTATTCAGAGGAAGCTTGGTTAAAAGATTTCCAAAAAGTAAACAAGGAATTTAAAAATGGATAAAACAATATCATTTATACAACCTTCAAGGTCAAATCTAAAATATCTCAAATGGTCATATGATAGTATTAGAAAAAACCTTGGATACAGACACGAGATTTGTATGGCAGATGATTTTTCAGATGACGGAACTTGGGAGTGGATGAAAGAGATAGCAGAAAAAGATGCTAATGTAAAAATACACAGAAACGAGGGACCAAAAAGATTAGGACACACTATTCTATACGATACATTAATTAATGATTATGCTACAAATGATATTGTGATGATATATCACGCCGATATGTATTCTTTACCAGGATTTGATAAGGAGATACTAAGACATATCAAACCAGGTGTGGTTGTGAGTGGAACAAGAATAGAACCACCACTACACCCACCAGGACCGGAAAAGGTATTAATAGACTTCGGTATAGAACCAGAGGAGTTCAAAGAGCAAGAGTTATTAAATTGGTTCAGTAATGATTACAAGCCAGAACAAGAAACTACTGAGGGTATATTCGCTCCTTGGGCTATCTATAAAGAGGACTTCCAAAAGATTGGTGGACACGACCCATTGTTCGCACCACAATCAAAAGAGGATAGTGATATATTCAATAGATTTATTTTAGCAGGATATAAAGTAGTTCAGACAAGAAAAGGTTGTGTTTATCATATGACTTGTCGTGGTTCACGATTTGCAGACGGAGCAAAACGAAATCCTGACGGACAAGTGTTTATGAAAAATAGAGAAACTGATGAGTGGTTAGCACAAAATGAAAGAAGCACGAGAAACTTCATAAGAAAATGGGGAACTATGGTTGAACACGACCCATATCTAAAACCAATCATTACACCACATTATAGTATTGGATTTGAATTAACAGAAGCTGCAGATGTAGAAACCATTAGACAATTAGAACCTTATTGTCAATATATGGTGGTTCCTGCCAGAGAGGAGATATTACAATATATCGAGAAAGAACAACCAAACACAGATTATCAATTGGATAAAAAATTGCATACGGACATTCCAAATAATCCGATATATGATATTAAGGTTGTGTTTAATCCCTGGGAACTAACTGCACAAAGTTATCAAATACTCATCAACTTACATAAAATTATAAAAGATAGTGGTGAAGAAGGAGCAAGATTTCAATTAGACATATTTGATATATGGATAGAACAAATGGTAGAACATCAAGAGGACAATATAGTATGCGATTCAAATTAGTGAATAAAAGAACAAAAGAAGTGGTAGACACAATCGAAGTGATAAAAACATCAGAACAAGTAGCAAAAGAGGTTTTTCAAAATAAGAAACAAATGGACAAAGAAACCTTTGACAGATTGTATGAGGTAAAGGAATATGACGGAAATTGATTTACACGGATTTAAACACGATGAAGTAGAGGATAAGTTAGCAAACTTATTGATTCTACATTACAATATGAACAACTTTCCAGTTAAAATTATAACTGGTAAGAGTGAAAAGATGAAACAAATAGTTCGTGAAACTTGTGAAGTGCAAGGATTCACGATAGATGACTTCTGGAATGATAATCCAGGAGCCATTATATTAAGGAGTTAAAATGGAAACATTACAAATTTTAGGTTGGGTATATTTAGGAATAATGTTAGGTTCAATATTTGGAGTTATGGCATTATCATTATTCGTAGGACCAAAGATAAAACAATATACGGTAGATATTGATGAATTAGAAGAAGAGAAAAGACTTTTGAAAGCTCAATTGGACAAATCCTACAAAAGAGGTAAACCACAACCCAGAAAAAGAAGAAATTGGAAGAAAAAACCTTTCAAAAAATAAACGGATTTTATAATTAGTGATATTTATTACTGATATGAATAAGACCGACAAAGAGAATTTAAAACTAATAGAATATCGTTTGGACGAACAAGACAAGCGAGTTGACCTATTACATCAAGAGTTTGACTCAAAGCTCGGTGATATTCACACAGATATCAAATTTATCAAAGAAAATCTATTCAATCCCGAAACTGGTCTATGGGCAGAAACCAAACAAAACTCAGCATTTAGAAAGAATACTACAATGTGGAGAGGTATTATTGGTGGTGGTTTAATCGCAGCTCTCGTAGAAAGTTTCTGGGGTATGTTCACAAACTAAATCAAAAAAAAACAACGAAAAAGCTTGACTTTCTCATTTATTATTAATATATTGTATTGTAATGATAATGATGATAAGGAAAAATTAATATGGATATGGGAACATTTGCAATAGGTTGTTTAAATTATGAGCTAGCAAGGGATGCTGGTAAATTACCACAAGACGACATTGAGTTCCAAGCCGAAACTGGCATTGGGCCAGTCTACAATAATGGTAGACCACAAACAAGACAAGAACAAAGAGAGGCTCTTGAGGAGGACGGAAGAATGACACCACAAGAAATAGAGGAGTGGTTAGATTCTTTGGAAATGTAATGATTATTTTACAAATTTACAATATTTTACTTGACTTTCTCATTTATTATGATTATATTGTATAAAGAATTAAAGGAAAAGGAGAAAAATTATGGTTTTATACGGAGAAACATTAGAAATTAACGAAAACACAGAAAACACAAATCAAGCAGTTTATGATTTGTATGAGATGAAAAGAGAAACTTTGGCTTTCAATGAGAGTGGTAATAAACAAGGTTATGAGGACTTATTAGATGATACTGACTTCTTCACACCAGAGGACTTTACAGACACTTACAATGTCAAAGGTTTTACAGATGAACAAGTTATCGCAATGTGTGAAAATGGTGGTTTATTATGATAGATAGAATTAAAGAATTAATAAATACATTAGAACAAGAGATTAATGACGGATATAATACTATGTTGGACGACGAAATAAATGATGAGTCCAGAACTTATATCAATAGTGCTCAAGCCACATTGTATGAATTACAAAAACAGATAACAGAATTAGAACAAGGATTAGTGGCAGGTCAACTCTATGTGGGTTTTGTTCAAAAGGAGAATAAATAATTATGGCTAAAAGATATTGGGTTAATATGACTATGGAAATATATGTAGATGAACAAGGTTGTGGACCAAGGTCTACTATAAATGAGAATGGGGATGCAAGGTGGTTTGCCGATACTATCGCATCAAAAGTTCCAAAAATGGTCAATAAAGAATTTAGGCTTTCTGAAAGAGAGTATT
>Ga0098038_1000133_pt1 | contig 31189 bp, 27 predicted proteins | sample 5B_taG_FD_75051 | JGI IMG/M metagenome (GOLD analysis project Ga0098038, IMG submission 75051) | Marine viral communities from the Subarctic Pacific Ocean - 5B_ETSP_OMZ_AT15132_CsCl metaG | ecosystem: Environmental > Aquatic > Marine > Oceanic | place: Pacific Ocean | collected 2015-01-08 | reverse complement strand
GATGTAGACAACCGTTATATAAAAGCAAAAATAATATCGTGTGGTAATTTAGTTGAAGGATTAAAAGATGGTGACACGATATATTACGATAAACATGCTGGACACGACATATCATGGAAAGACACTCTGTATAGAGTTATTCGTGATGGTGACGTTGTTCTAGTAGATTAAGCCTAAACCATAATCCAAAACCCTTAAACTTAAAAACGAAAACAAATTATTAATTAAAAGAACAAAAAATGAAAGTTTTACGATTCAAAAAAGTTGCGACTAGCACAAACGACGCAAATATAGAGTATTATGTTCCTGCTGATAGAATCCTAGCTATGGTTTCTTCATCTACAAATAACACTCTAACTTTACGATTAAAAGCAATTGCTGGTACAAGTAACGACACTGCTGGTGATACAATTGTAATCACTGCAACAGGTGCTGCTGAAACAACTGGTGATTTAATCGCTGAGCATTTATATGGTAATATGGCCAATGGAGCTTCACCAGTAATAGATGCTAATTTTAACAATAGCGCGATATCAGCATTGGTATTGACAGCTGTCTAATTATTAACCCTTAAATATATATTGATATGAATATTTTAAAACTAAGAAAAGATGCTAACGAATGCACTTGGTTGCCTGCTGATAAAGTAGAGTTTATAGACGTTGTTGATGCTAATACTGTTGATCTTCGATGTCTTGGTACTTCAGATGATTTAGCTTTTGACGAAGTTGCTATAACAGCGACTGGTAAATCTAGCGAAGTAGCTGAAGTAATAGCAGGACACATACATCAAAGCGCTATCCAAAAAGGTGGTGTTATTAATGTAGCCGCTATAGATGGTGTAACCAGTATAGCTGCAATAGCTGCTGCTTAATCTTGAATGAGATTAACCGCGCAGGATCTGCGTGAATTAAACATCCTTAAGTATTACAGGCTCACTAGAAAGTGGGTCTGTAAAACTTACGGGTTAAAAGATGCAGATTTGGAATTATTAATTTATTTAGATTGTAAAGGAAGATTTACACGAAACGATTTTATCAACGGAGTTTACACATATTCGTGGGATAAAGCAAGGTGGGAAAGATTAAGGGATGGAGGTTGGATTGATGTTTGGAGGCATAGAAATAGAACAACTATTATGTACTCTGTATTTAAAACTTCTTTCAAATGCTCTCAAATGATAAGTAGAATTTACAGAATACTTCTAGGTGAGGAAGATCTTCCTACATCAGAAAGAAGTGTATTTTATAACAACAAGTCATATACAGATAAAGTTTACAATAAAGCTATAGATGATATGATTAAAGATAAAGATAGATAAAAATATGTATGATAAAATAAATGCTTTGGCGTCACAAATGCGTTCACCTGTAAGACGTATTACCGACCCTAGCACAAGTCAACAAAATAGACCTCTTGAAACTGATAGTTCTTTATCAGAGTTTGATAGTTTTAATTTTGACGATTTATATGGTGTTACTCCAGATGGTTTTTATGACACAACCGGAATGGGTTATAATTACACTATTGCTGCCTACGGTGATGATTCTGAGAAAAAACTAAAAAAAGGCAGGTATTCATATACTGAAAGAGTTTTAGTTTTAAATGAAGAAGCTAGAAAAATTTTAAGAGAAGATATAGAATATTTTGAAAACGCTGATGATATTGATGATTTTAGTTATGCTAGAGTAATGGAAACTCACAGCCCTGTTAGTACAGACAGGATGTTTGATGTTATACAAACAACTAAAATAGAAAATAAAGATGGTGATTTAGAACAAGTGATTGTTAAAAGTAAAAATAAAACAACAATATATACCTATGATCCAGAAAGTGGTAAACTACTTAATATAGATGACCAAGATGTAGATAACGAATCTGAATTAAGAACTAGTAGGGGTGAAGTAGAGTATGTTAAGGGTGAACTTGGTATAGGTACTAACTAAAAAAAAGTAAATGGCATTTAAACTAGGATCAGAAAAAGGTAATTACGCTGTTAACGGTGAAATAAAAACAAAAATGCGTTTTGGCCAGCAAGCTGGTGGAGACGCGTCTGTACCTGGTACTCCAGTAATTAGAGTACCATTAGATGAAGGTGTTATGGGTGAAGCCAATATGGATGGTAGTATATTTATTAGTGATCAAATAACACCTGGTAGTCAAGAAGAATCACAAGTAATAAACCACGAAATGAGACACGCTACAGACATGAAAACAGGTAAACTAGCGTATACAGACGATTATGTTATGTATAACGGAGATAAATTTATGAGAAAAAATATTAATGGTGTTGATGCTATATTGGTAGATGGTAAATGGAAAGAAGCTGGAGACACTGGTTTTCCTTGGGAAAACGATGCTAATAATGGTCACGATGAAGGATATATTTAAAGATAATAATGATTATAATGAAAAATCTGTTATAGGATTTTTAGCATTTGCAGTAATGTGTGTGATTATGTTAGTAGACGTAATAACGGGTTATTTTGGTAAAGACCTAGTAATTAATGAATTTATATACGATTCATTTGTATTTGTAGTGATTGGTTGCTTCGGTATAAGTGGATTAGAAAAATTTGCAAAAAAGAAATAATATGTTAGATAAATTATTTGGAGGTGGCGCTGCTGACCTCGTTAAAAGTGTAGGTGGTGTTATAGATGGTTTACATACATCTGACGAAGAAAAACTCGCTGCAGAGTTAAAAGTAAAAGAGTTAGTAGCACAATACGAAACTCAAATGGAAAAAGAAATAACTTCTAGATGGCAAGCAGACATGAAGTCAGATTCATGGTTATCTAAAAACATCAGACCATTAGTTTTAGCATTTTTAGTAATATCAACTGTACTATTAATATTTATAGATGCAGGTGCTATTAACTTTGTGGTAGAACAAAAATGGACTGACTTATTACAATTAGTATTAATAACCGTGATCGGTGCTTATTTTGGTGGTCGATCATTTGAAAAAGTAAAAAAATAAAAAAATGGGAATAAATTCAACAGAAGTCTCTTATGGCTTTGGACAATTAGGTAGCGTATACACCACAGCAAGTAGTGACGCTATAAAGCCACCAACAAATAAAGTTTTTGTAGCTATAACAATGTTAGCTGATACTGTTTTTGATGACTCAGCTGGTTTAGTTGCTGATAATCCAACTGTTAGAACAGCTGTAAATACTACAGCAGTAGCCGCTGTTTATATAGGTACAGAAAAAGCCGCTGGTGATTTAGCTGCTGGATCAGAAACTACAGACGAAGGATCTGGTGGTCTTATTATTGGTGGTAGTAGTGAAGCAGACGCCGTTACGTTTCCAAAAGGAGTTACTATTTACGGTAGATGGACTGAAATAGATGTTCACTCTGGAGCTGTGATAGCTTATATAGGAGACTAATGTTAGGATTAGGTAACAGCGTAACTTCTAGTCAATATGTAGATAGCTGGACACCAGCAAGTTTATCAAACTTAACGTTGTGGTTAAAGGTTAATCAAAATATTACTGCGGATCAAGATAGCGGTGGTACTTCTGTCACTCATAGTACAGCGGCTGGAAATATGGCAGATCAAGACAAAATTAATGCTTGGAACGCTTTTGGTTCTACAAGTATAAACGCAGTGCAAACAGATACTGGCGACAAACCTCTTTGGGAAACAGATGCGGCAGATATTGGTGGTGTAAAATTCCATAATCAAATTAAATTTATGGATCTTTCTGAAGAAATTGATTTAGATGCAAACACAGATTTTACAATAGCTGTAAGATTTAAAGCTACTGATTTAAGTGCTGCTCGTGGTCTTATGGGGAGCGCCGCTACTGAGTTTTTAAGATTAAATAGTAACACAACCTTAAGAGCTAAAGTAAACAATGTAAATAGAGATTTCGCTTTAGCAAGTGGAACTATAGCGACCGATGAGTACTTTACAGTTCTTATTGTTAGAAGTGATGGTTCTACAGGGAATTTAAACGTGTTTATTAGAGGAAACGAATCTCTAAATGGTACTGCTACAGGAACACAAATGGGTAGTCAGTTAACAGACGCCGGTGAAATAACAATAAGTGACATAGGAGCATCTTTTGACGAAAGTGGTAATTTTGTAGGATTTTTTAAAGATGTACTTATATGGGATGGAACAGCTGCTAGCTCAGGAGATAGAAAAGAAATATTTGACTATATAGAAGGACAATAAAATAAAATTAACTTAAATTAAATGAAAATGGCAAAAAAAGAAAAGGTTCTGGATCTTAAACCAGAAAAAATAACTGATGAACAACTAGAAAAAGTTCAAAAAACAGTAAACAACATGAATAGATCACAGTTAGAAATAGGTTCTATGGAGCTTAGAAAGCATGATCTTTTGCATGGTATAGCTGGTCTTAGAGATGAACTTACTTTGTTACAAAAAGAATTTGAAAAAGAATACGGTACATTTGATATAGATATTCAAAGTGGTGCTATAAATTATACAAAAGAAAATGGCGAAGTTAATTCGTAAAATCTCAGTAGGGAAAGATTACAAAAACGACGCCATGCACTATGCTGTTGGACAAGAAGTTTATGGAGGTCATACTATTTGTGATATATTAGAAGAAGATGAAAAATATTCTATATATATCAAAAAAAACAAAGACGTTTTACCTTGGAAAGACTTTAACAAAAACATGGCTGTATCTATAGAATATAATCTAGAATACTAATGAAAAGTGTTTACAACTTTGTTGTAAAACCAAAAGGAGAAAGATACAATAATAGCAAAAAAATTGGTGATAAAGAGTTAATACTTAACACTGAAATATTTAATCATCAATATGTAAACAGAGAAGCTTTTGTTGTATCAACACCTATAATTGGTGATACAGATATAAAACCAGGTGACACAGTGATAGTTCATCACAACGTGTTTAGAAGATGGAACAATGTAAAAGGTATAGAAAAAAATAGTAGAAGTTATTTTAATGAATCTACTTATTTTATAAACCACGACCAAATATTTTTATATAAAAGAAAAAAAGAGTGGATAGCTCCAAGAGGTTATTGTTTTATAAAACCTTTAAAAGCAATAGATCAGTTTAATATTGAATCAGAAAAACCACTTCAAGGTGTTGTTAAGTATACAGATGGTACGGTGAAGATTGGCGATCTAATTGGTTTTAGACCAAAAAGTGAATACGAATTTATAGTAGATGGTGAAAGACTATATAGAGTTTTATCAAATTTTATTACAATTAAATATGAATACCAAGGAGACGAAGAAGAATATAATCCAAGCTGGGCATAAGGCCGTTGATGAATTAATCAAAGTTGCTAAAGAACCTATTGTAGACTCTGATGATGATATATCAGCAGATAGATTAAAAAATGCCGCGGCTACTAAAAAACTAGCTATATTTGACGCATTTGAAATACTTAACAGAATTCAAGAAGAAGAGAACCTGCTTGAGGGCAAAGCACCTGAAGAGAGAAAGGAAAAAATCTTTAAAGGATTCGCAGAAGGCAGATCTAAGTAATGTACGAGCAAAATTTAGTTAAAACAATAAAACCTATTAAACGCGCGACTATAAGTCGGCTTAACAAATCTAAAAAATGGAAATATGGATACAATAAAGAACATGATATCATTGTTATATCAAAAACTGGTCAAATTGGCGAAGTGGTTGAAATCCAAAATTTGCGAATTGCGCTGCCAAGAGTGCCAGGGCAAGTGTACAAACATGAATTAAATAAATGGGCTAAACAAGATTATCCTAAAGAACTTGCTAGGTTAAAAAATATATTTGACTGGAAAAACCATCCAGAAGAACAAAAAGAACAATGGTTTGACTATATAGACGAAGAGTTTAAAAGAAGAGATGAAGGTTTTTGGTTTGTTAACAATAGTAAACCAACTTACATAACAGGTACTCATTATATGTATCTACAATGGAGCAAGATAGATGTTGGGGCTCCTGATTTTAGAGAAGCTAACAGGTTGTTTTATATATTTTGGGAAGCTTGTAAAGCGGATAAAAGATGTTATGGTATGTGTTACCTAAAAAACAGAAGGTCAGGATTTTCGTTTATGTCATCTGCAGAAACAGTTAACTTAGCCACACTTGCAAGTGATAGTAGATATGGTATACTTTCTAAAACAGGTGCTGATGCTAAAAAAATGTTTACAGACAAAGTTGTACCGATTAGTATAAACTATCCGTTTTTCTTTAAACCTATACAAGACGGTATGGATCGACCTAAATCAGAGTTAGCGTATAGAGTGCCCGCTAGTAAATTCACTAGAAAAAAGATTACAACAAATGAAAAGTTAGAAGACATACAGGGGTTAGATACAACTATAGATTGGAAAAATACAGGTGATAATAGTTACGACGGTGAAAAGTTAAATTTATTAGTGCATGACGAAAGCGGTAAATGGGAAAGGCCTGATAACATACTAAACAACTGGCGAGTTACAAAAACTTGCTTGCGGTTAGGTAGTAGAATAGTTGGTAAATGCATGATGGGATCTACTTCTAACGCTCTTGATAAAGGAGGTGATAATTTTAAAAAACTATATAATGCAAGTGATGTCACAAAGCGAAATAGAAACGGCCAAACAAAATCTGGTTTATACTCTTTGTTTATCCCAATGGAATGGAACTATGAAGGATTTATTGACGAATACGGAGTTCCAGTATTTACTACTCCTGACGGGGATGTGCTCGCACCAGATGGTGAATTAATAGATATAGGTGTAATAGACAGTTGGCAAAACGAAGTTGACGGATTAAAAGACGATCAAGATGCTTTAAACGAGTTTTACAGACAGTTCCCGAGAACTGAAGAGCACGCGTTTAGAGATGAAACAAAAAATAGTATTTTTAATCTTGTAAAAATATATGAACAAATAGATTATAATGAAGAAATGTCTAGAACATTAGGCATTACTAGAGGTAATTTTCAATGGGTAAATGGCGTAAAAGACACGCAGGTTATATTTTATCCAGATGCAAAAGGTAGATTTAAGGTTAGCTGGGTGCCACCCCAACAGTTACAAAATAGAGTTATACTTAAAAATGGGGTAAAACATCCTGGAAATGAACACATGGGGGCGTTTGGTTGTGATTCATATGATATATCAGGAACTGTAGATGGTGGTGGATCTAAAGGTTCTTTACACGGTTTAACTAAGTTTAGCATGGAAGACGCTCCTGCTAATAGTTTTTTCTTAGAATACTTGTCAAGACCTCCAACAGCAGAGATGTTCTTTGAAGACGTATTAATGGCGCTAGTATTTTACAGCATGCCAATACTAGCAGAAAATAATAAACCGAGGTTGTTGTACTATTTAAGAAGAAGAGGTTATAGAGGTTTTAGTATGAATCGTCCTGATAAGATTTGGAATAAATTATCTGTAGCAGAAAAAGAAATTGGTGGCATACCAAATTCAAGCGAAGATATAAAACAAGCACATGCCGCTGCAATAGAAATGTACATACAAGATCATGTTGGCATGAAACAAGATGGAACTTTTGGTAATTTATATTTTAATGAGTTACTAAATGATTGGAGTAGGTTTGATATTACAAAAAGAACAAAGTTTGATGCAACTATAAGTAGTGGTTTAGCTATAATGGCAAACAATAAACATTTATATGCGCCAAATGCTAAAATCGAAAAACCTAAACTAAATATAAATATATCCAAGTATACTAATACTGGAACTAATTCAAGAATAATTAAGCAATAAATATGGCATATTCTAGCAAAAGCTATTTTCCTAGTCAAACTGTTAGTGACGCTGAAAAGCTGAGCTATGACTATGGTTTAAAAGTTGGTAAAGCAATAGAGCAAGAGTGGTTTGATAATGATAGAAATATTAACAGATACAGAACTAACCACAGTGATTTTCACGATTTAAGATTGTACGCTAGAGGCGAACAGTCTATTCAAAAGTATAAGGATGAATTGTCTATAAATGGTGATTTGTCCTATTTAAATTTAGACTGGAAACCTGTACCTATTATATCTAAATTTGTAGATATTGTTGTTAATGGTATAGCGGAAAGAACATACGATATAAAAGCTTATTCACAAGATCCATATGGAGTTTCTAAAAGAACAAAATATATGGACGCTGTGTTAAAAGACATGAGGTTAAGAGAGTTTAATCAAACTGTTCAACAAGATTTAAATTTAAACGTTAGAGACAGTAACGTACAAGAACTACCAGATACAGATGAAGAATTAGCACTTCACATGCAAATAACTTACAAGCAATCAGCTGAGTTAGCAGAAGAACAAGCTTTAAACGTCTTGATGGAAGGTAATAAATATGAGTTAATTAAAAAGCAGTTTTATTACGATCTTACTGTGTTAGGCATAGGTGCTGTTAAAACCTCTTTTAACACATCTGAAGGCGTTGTTATTGACTATGTAGATCCAGCTAATTTAGTATATTCTTACACAGAATCTCCATATTTTGAAGATATATATTATGTTGGAGAAGTAAAATCAATTCCAGTAAATGAACTAGCAAAACAATTTCCATTTTTATCAGAAAGTGATTTAGATGAAATAATGAGCAATAAATCTAATAATAGATCTAATTATAACTCAAGACACAATTACGACAAAGAAGATAATAACACTATACAAGTTTTGTATTTTAATTATAAAACTTATATGAATGAAGTTTACAAAGTAAAAGAAACTGGAACTGGCGCTGAAAAAGTAATACCTAAAGATGACTCCTTTAGTCCGCCAGAAGGTATGCAGGGTGGTTATGGCAAAATGTTAAGATCAATAGAGTGTTTGTACGAGGGCGCTATGATACTTGGTACAAATAGACTACTTAAGTGGGAAATGGCAAAAAACATGATGCGTCCTAAAAGTAATTTTACTAAAGTAAAAATGAACTATGCTATTGTAGCTCCTAGAATGTATAATGGTAAAATAGATTCTTTAGTTAAAAAAATAACTGGATTTGCTGATATGATTCAATTAACACACCTAAAGTTACAACAAGTATTATCACGTATGGTTCCTGATGGTGTTTATCTAGATGCTGATGGTTTAGCAGAAATAGATTTAGGCAACGGTACAAACTATAATCCACAAGAAGCTTTAAATATGTTTTTTCAAACAGGTTCTGTTATCGGTAGAAGTTTTACTTCAGAAGGCGATATGAATCCAGGTAAAGTTCCTATTCAAGAAATAACTAGCGGTAATGGTGGTAATAAAATGCAAGCGCTTATAGGTAATTATAACTACTATATGCAAATGATTAGAGATGTAACTGGGTTAAATGAGGCTAGAGACGGTAGTATGCCAGATAAAAATGCTTTAGTGGGCGTTCAGAAATTAGCCGCTGCAAACAGCAACACTGCGACAAGACACATATTGCAAGCTGGCTTGTATTTAACAGCTGAAACGGCAGAATGCCTATCACTAAGAATATCGGATATACTAGAGTATTCACCAACAAAAGAAGCTTTCATACAATCAATAGGCGTGCACAATTCATCTATACTTGAAGAGTTAAAAGAACTTCACTTGTACGATTTTGGTATTTTCATTGAACTACAACCAGATGAAGAAGAAAAAATGATGTTAGAAAATAACATTCAAATGGCATTACAACAACAGGTTATAGAATTAGCCGATGCAATTGATATTAGAGAAATAAAAAATATAAAGCTAGCTAATCAACTTTTAAAAATAAGAAGAAAGAAAAAACTTGATAGAGATCAGCAGGTACAAATGCAAAACATGCAACAACAGGCTCAGTTAAACCAGCAGTCTGCTCAAGCAGCAGCTCAAGCTGAGGTGCAAAAAAACCAAGCAATATCACAAAGTCAAGCTCAATTAGAACAAGTGAAATCTCAATTAGAATCTCAAAAAATGCAACAAGAAGTTATGCATAAGAAAGAATTAATGGAATTAGAATTTAATTACAACATGCAACTTAAAGGCATTGAAGTTGAAGGACAAAAAAGTAAAGAGAAAGAAAAAGAAGATCGTAAAGATGAAAGAACTAGAATTCAAGCATCTCAACAATCAGAATTAATTGATCAAAGAAACAACAACAAACCACCTAAAAATTTTAGTCAAGCTACGTCTATGATGGATTTTGAATCCGAGGGTAATGATTTATTAAGTGGTGGATTTGGTTTAGGACAATTTGATCCTCAATAAATTTATTAATTATTATTATATTATATTATGGAAAACAAAAAAGAAGAACCTACAGTAGATAATACTGTGGAAAAAATAAAGGTTAAAAAACCTAAAGCAAAAAAATTTGCAACACCTAAAGACAATGTTACAAAAGTTAACATTAAAGATAAATCAGAAGAAAAAAAAGAAGACGTTACCAAGGTTGATTTAACTAAAGAGCAAGAGCCAAAAGAAAATGAAGTTAAAAAAGATAACACTAACGACGAAGGAGTGGTTGCAGAGTCTAAAGATGCCGAGTCCACACAGGAACAAGAAAAAATACAATCGGAAGAAAAAACACAACAAACTCCAGTATTAGAAGAAGTAACAGAAGATTCTACAGAGCAAGAGGTTGCTAAAGTAGAAGAAAAAGTTGAGGAAGCTATAGCTGAAGCAGAAGCTACTGGAAAACCATTACCAGAAAACATTCAAAAGTTAATTGACTTTATGGAAGAAACTGGTGGTGATTTAAATGATTACGTAAAACTTAACCAAGATTATAGCAAAGTTGATGATAATACTATTTTAAAAGAGTATTATAAAAAAACAAAACCACACCTAAATAACGAGGAAATTAACTTTCTTATGGAAGACACGTTCTCTTATGACGAAGAAGTAGACGAAGAAATAGAGATTAAAAGAAAAAAATTAGCGTTAAAAGAGCAAGTTGCCAACGCTAAACGCCACTTGGACGGGCAAAAGTCCAAATACTATAAAGACATTAAGGCTGGAAACAAACTTACAACTGAGCAACAAAAAGCTGTAAATTTCTTTAATAGATACAACAAGGAGTCAAAAGCAAATCAAGAAATAGCAAAAACAAACTCTGATATTTTTACTCAAAAAACTAATCAAGTTTTTAACAGCGAGTTCAAAGGTTTTGAATATAACGTTGGTGAAAAAAAATATAGATTTAACGTGAACAACGCTGAAGAAATTAAAGAAACTCAAAGCAATTTAAATAATTTTACCAAAAAGTTTTTGGATAAAAAAATGGCTTTAACAGACGCTATGGGTTATCATAAATCTCTTTATACAGCGATGAACGCAGATGCTATTGCTAAACATTTTTACGAACAAGGAAAGGCAGATGCAATAAAAAATAGTATTGCTAAGTCTAAAAACGTTGATATGAACCCAAGACAAAGTCATGGCGTAGTAGAAGCTGGTGGAATTAAAGTAAGAGTGTTAGGTGATAATTCTTCTGATTTCAAGTTTAAAATTAAAAACAAAAATAAATAACAATTTAAAATTAAAAAATTATGGCAATTACTCCAGGAGATAATTTGAATAGCGTTGCTGCTCCACAAAAGCAAGCGTTAAACACAAATTATCTAGACTTAGCTACGGGATCAGCAGATACCCTAGGCTGGGCACAACAATACGTACCAGATCTTATTGAAAAAGAAGCTGAGGTTTTTGGAAACAGAACTATCTCAGGATTTCTTTCACAAGTAGGAGCTGAAGAGAGCATGACAGCTGATCAAGTTGTATGGTCTGAACAAGGTAGATTACACTTAGCTTATAAATGTACTATGATCGATGCTGATCAAGGTATTGGCGGCGACAATCCAGGGTGTGAGATTGAAATATTAACTGACATGGATGGTCAAGATCCAGGTTCTGATCACGGTGTTCGTGTAAATGACACTGTAATTGTAGCTGGTGGAACTGGTGTTACTTTTAAAGGTCTTGTAACACAGGTAAGTGGTACAAACATTGAAGTAGCTAACTATGAAGATGCTGATGCAGCTGCTGGTATAGCTGATGCAGCTTCATGTACTATATTAGTTTATGGTTCTGAGTTTGGAAAAGGTAGATCATACCAGACTAGCGCTGGTTATGGTACTGACGGTTCTTATGGAACAGCTACTGATTCAAGAGGTGCTAACGAGCCTAAGTTCAAAACATTTACTAACAAGCCAATTATATTAAAAGATTACTACGAAGTATCAGGTTCTGATGCGTCTAGAATTGGTTGGGTAGAAATTACTAGTGAAACAGGCGCTTCTGGATACTTATGGTATTTAAAAGCTGAGGCTGATACAAGAGCTAGATTTACTGACTACTTAGAAATGTCAATGATTGAAGGTGTTAAAGGTTCTGGAACTACTGATGTTGATTTAATGGTTGGCGGAACTAATGGCGACGCTGTTGGTACTGAAGGTTTATTTGCAGCTATCGAAGATAGAGGTAATTTAACCTCTGGTGTTACTGGTGTTAACGCTGCTACTGATTTAGCTGAGTTCGACGCTATTTTAGCTGAATTTGACAAGCAAGGTGCTATTGAGGAAAACATGATGTTTGTAAACAGAGCTACTTCGTTAGCAATGGATGATATGTTGGCTTCTATGAATTCTTACGGAGCTGGTGGTACTTCTTACGGAGTGTTTGACAACTCTGAAGACATGGCGCTTAATTTAGGTTTTTCTGGATTCCGAAGAGGTTCTTATGACTTCTACAAATCTGACTTTAGATACTTAAATGACTTTGCTACAAGAGGTGGTATTAACGCTGTTGCTGGTGCTAGCGCTATTAGAGGGGTTGTAATCCCAGCTGGTACATCAACTGTTTATGACCAACAATTAGGAAAAAATCTTAAAAGACCTTTCTTACATGTTCGTTATAGAGCTTCTCAAACTGACAACAGAAAGATGAAAACTTGGGTTACTGGTTCGGTTGGTGCTGCTACATCTGCACTTGACGCGATGCAAATACACATGCTTTCTGAAAGATGTTTAGTTGTACAAGGTGCTAACAATTTCATGTTAATGAAGTAAGCATTTATTATATTAAAGAGACTGGGATTAATTTCCCAGTCCCTTTATTTTTATTAATTTTATTATATATTATATTATGACAAAAAAACAAGAAACAAAAAAAGTGGTTGCAACACCACCAGTTGAAGAACAACCAAAAGTTGTGAAACAAACAAAAGTTGAAACACCGGTTATGGAAAAACCATTACTAAAAAAAGAAACTTGGGAATTAAAAAACAGAATGTACTATTTGAAAGGTGGTAAAAAACCTGTTAGTAGATCTATAAGATCATCAAATATATATTATTTTGACGAAGAAAAAGGATACGAAAGAGAATTGAAGTATTGTTCAAACCAAAGAACACCTTTTGTTGATGAAATGAAAGGCGATCAAAGACTAGAACATATTATATTTAGAGACGGTGCTTTGTACGTAGGAAGAGAGAAAACAGTTTTACAAAAGCTATTAAGCTTATACCACCCACATAAAGACACACTTTATTACGAACACAAACCACAATTAATAGCAGAAGATCAACTAGAAAATATTAATTTAGAAGTAGACGCTTTAGTCGCGGCTAGAAACTTAGATGTTGATATGGCTGAAGCTGTTATGCGTACTGAGGTTGGTTCTAAAGTGTCAAACATGAGTTCTAAAGAACTTAAACGCGATTTACTTATATTTGCTAAAAGAAATCCTAGTTTGTTCTTAGATTTAGTAAATGATGAAAATATTGTTCTTAGAAATTTTGGTATTAGAGCCGTTGAAGAAAAAATATTAGTGTTATCACAAGATCAACGAACTATTTCATGGGGTTCTAATAATAGAAAACTATTAAACGTTCCTTTTGATGAACATCCGTACTCAGCATTAGCTGCTTGGTTTAAAACTGACGAGGGTATGGAAATATACTCAAGTATTGAAAAAAGATTAAATTAATCTAACTGTAGAGCGGTCGCCCTACGGGGCGATCGTAACTACTAAAATATAATAAAATGGAAAACAAAAAATCAAAAGGATTAGGCGACTCAATAGAAAAATTTATGAAAGCAACAGGAATACATGATTTAGCTAAAGCTGGAGCAAAAGCTATGGGCAAGAAAGATTGTGGGTGTGGTAAAAGAAGAGACGCTTTAAATAAAAAATTTCCTTATCAAAAATAAAAAAATATTATGGCAATAAGTGTAGATGATGTTTATCAAAAAGTTTTAGCTATAGCTAATAAAGAACAGAGAGGTTATATAACTCCACAAGAGTTTAATTTGTTTGCCGATCACTCTCAAAAAGAAATATTCGAGCAATACTTTTATGACTTAAATCAGTTTAATAGAATACCTGGTAATTCAATGGGTCACTCTGATATGAAAGACATTATAGAAAGTAAAATAAGTGCTTTTGAAATTTGGACAGACATTGCTAACACTGTTTTTGATTCTGATGGAAATATAGATTTAGGACAGTTTTCATTATACAGAATAGTAGAAGTAATGGTTGATTACAATTCTAATAAAAAAAATGTAATTGCAGAAGAAGTTACCGCTAAAGAGTATACAAAATACAGTAACAGTCCTTTAGCTAAAGAAAGCGAAAAAAGACCAGTTTATATACACGATGCTTCTGGTTTTGATAGAATTAAAATAATTCCACCTCCGCCCGTAGAAGGTGGTGTAAAAATAAATTACATTAAAAAACCATCAACACCTAAGTGGGGATATATAGTTTCTCAAAATAGTAACACAGCTCTTTGGAATCCAGGCGCATCAACAGATTTTGAATTACATCCGTCAGAAGAATCAGAATTAGTTTATAAAATATTAAAACTAGCTGGTATATCAATGGTAAGAGACGATATTATGAGAGCTGGTCAAGGTATGGAGTCAGTACAAATTCAACAAGAAAAACAATAAATAAATGGGATTATTAGACAACACTACTCAACAATCATATTACCAAGGTGATGATTACGGTAATTATCAATTTACGTCATTAGATAATATTATAACTCAATTTAAAATTGCTTATGTTGGAGAAAGCAAATTAATATCTAAAATAAAAAGAGCAGACATATCATTTTTTGCTCAAAGAGCTTTACAAGAGTTATCGTTTGACACGTTTAAATCTTGCAAGTCACAAGAAATTGTTTTGCCACCTAGTTTACAAATGATTCTTCCACGTGATTACGTTAACTACACTAAAGTTAGTTGGGTAGATTCATCAGGCGTTAAACACCCGTTATATCCAACAAGTAAAACTTCAAACCCTACAAAAATAATACAAGATAGTGATGGTAATTATGAGTTTCCAGGTGCTCACCCGGTTTTAGTTAATCAAGATTTTTCTAGTACATTTGCTGTGCCTTGGTACAAAAGTGATGTTTGGACAGAAGGAACAATCGCGCAGTCAAATGTTGTATTAGGAACTGATGCTATAGAAGTTGTTAGTGGAGAGTTAACATTTACTCAGCATGTACATAACTCTTGGAATAAAGATAAAAGTAGGTTGTATTATGCTTATCAAAAAATAGATGTAAGTAACTTAAACAGTATAGAGTTGTCAGCAAAAGGAACAGCAGCGGCAGCAGCTACAGACGTTACTGGTGGTACTTTAGTTATGGGTTTAATTGATTTTGATCCTACTGGAACTAACACTTTAAACTACAGCGCAAGTAATAATTATTCTGAACTTGCAGACCCAACAGCAATAAACTGGTTGCAAACTATAGATAATGAAAATGCTTATTTAGAGTGGCTACCAGGATCTAGCGCTGAAACTAAAACTCTTATTGAGGATAGCGCTATAGATGTTTCTAATCACAATGATGTTTGGGTTATTATTACTAGTAAGGTTGATTTTTCAATAGCAAATACAACGGCTTCTGCAGTTAATAGCATAGATGATATAGTATTAACTAATACAGAAATTTTAAACGTTTTAAAAACAGATCCTTTAACGTCTACAACTTGGGACAACTATAAATCCAATGCTCCTTCAGAAAATAGTAATCAAGATTACGAAGATGATATTCACTGGAAGATGAAAAGCGGTAGATACGGTTTAGACCCTCAACACGCTCAAGTTAATGGGTCTTTTTATATAGATTGTAAAAGTGGTAAAATACACTTTAGCTCTAACGTAAGCGGGCAAACCGTGGTATTAGATTATATAAGCGATAGTCTTGGCACTGATGAAGAAATGCAGGTTCACAAACTAGCTGAGGAAGCAATGTATAAACATATAGCGTACGCGATAGTATCAACTAGATCTAATGTGCCAGAATATATAGTTCAAAGATTTAAAAAAGAAAAATTTGCTGAAACTAGAAAAGCAAAACTAAGACTTTCTAACATTAAATTAGAAGAAATAACTCAAATTTTAAGAGGTAAATCAAAACAAATTAAACACTAGTACATGCCAGAGATTAAACAGAATTTTACCGGTGGTAAGATGAACAAGGATCTTGACGAAAGACTTGTTTCAAATGGAGAATATAGACATGCAATGAATGTACAAGTATCTACATCAGACAACTCTGAAGTAGGTACTGTTCAAAATCTTTTGAGTAATATTAAACTTCAACCGAACCAACAAGACTCACTTATAAGTCAAGATAATATTTGTGTCGGTAGTATAGATGACGAAAAAAACAATGCTGTATATTGGTTTTTATCACAAGGAGCTGGCGGTTCAATTAACGACGCGTTAATGAATTACAGTCTTACACCTGGTACAGCAATCACATCTCCAGATCCAATATTTAACGCCATATCTTCAGGTGCCAGTATAATGGAATACAAAGACAACACTGTATCACCTGTAGTTATAGAAGCTTCTAACGTTGTGTTACCATTACAAGGTTATTTCCAACAGTCAGTGCAGAGTCAAGCTGGTTATTATTTGTTGACTTTATTAAATTTTTATCCAACTCAAAATCAACTCATACTGCAGGGCATGGTCTTGTCAACTGTTTATGTTATACAATCTGGTTGGAACGCTAACAACACTCCAGCTATAACAAACACGTATGATTTTTCTAACGGTGCTAACTACACACCTCTTACTGGTCCAAGTCCAACAAGTGGAGTGTTTAATCCAGACCCACCAACAGTTAGCGGATTTGGCGCTAATAACTCTGTACAGTTATCTTATATGCCGGATGATTTGCTTACAGAGGTTACAGCTGGATCTATTTTGGCTTTTGAGTTTAACTTTGGAGAAGAATCTGGTTATAATCCTCCTTTAAACTTTCCTGTTGATGATAACGGTAATCACATCATGATAACTGGAATAAATATTATTGATGAAATGTTATTCTGGACGGATGGCCAAAACGAACCTAAAAAAATAAACATACCAAGATGTAAACTAGGAACTCCTACCAACCCAATTGGTTACACTAGACTCATAAACGAAGAAAGAGGTATAACAATGAGTGATAATATACCTTTAGCAGAGCAACACGTTACTCTTATTAGAAAACCACCTAGCAAAGCTCCAGTTTTAGATTTAAAAACAGGTAGAGATTATAGTGGTTTACAACTTAACCCACCAGAAGTATACACTGGCGCTGTAACTATAACAGTAGATCAGTTTCCAAATACTAATACTAATGATGATATAATAACAGCAACAGCGCCTAATATTGATCCGTATGATTTCTCAGGCGTATCAGTTGGTGAAACTGTAGAAATACAAATAGATGAAGATATATATGGTAATACGAACTTCACACTTGTAGACTGGAGTGTTGGTGGTCAAGTAGTTTTAAAAGAATATGACGATTTATCAAGTGGCGCTTCAGAGCCTCCAGCAATTCCAATAACGGATTATAGAATAAAAGCAGAAATAACCGACGCTCCAAACGGTTTTACAGCTACTGCTACAACGCCTATTATTGTAGAGTTAGAAATAATAAATATTGATGGCTTTCCACTAGGAGCTGATCCTAACACAGGAGAAAGAAAATATGCTATAGATAAATATGACACGTACGAAAGACTGTTTGAGTTTAAGTTTCCTAGATTTGCAACTAGATACAAATATAGCGACGGTGAATATTCTACTTATTCTCCTTTTACTCAAATAGCATTTGTTCCTGGAAGTTTTGATTATCATCCTAAGAAAGGTTATAATTTAGGTATGACCAACTTGATAAGTCAAATTGATATAAAAAACTTTAGATTAAACGATACGCCTTTAGATGTTGTTGAAATAGATATACTTTATAAAGAAGATGGTTCACCTAATGTTTATACCGTTGATACTATTAAAGTAAATTCTATTGATAATTATTGGCAAAATGACACATATACTATAAACAACGAAACAATTAAAGCTACAGTTCCTTCAAACCAACTGTTAAGATCTTGGGATAATGTTCCAAAAAGCGCATTAGCACAAGAAGTAACTGGTAACAGAATTGTTTTTGCTAACTACACTCAAGGCTGGGATGTTTTTGATACTGCTGGTAATCCATATTCTCCAAACTTTAAAATAAATTTACTTGAAACATCACATCCATTAGGTTGGGGTGATTATCAAACTAACACGATAAAATCTATAAAATCTCTAAGGGAATACCAACTAGGAGTTGTTTTTATTGACGAGTATGGTAGAGAAACGCCAGTTATATCAAATCCTTCTGGAGCTTTTGAAGTAGATTACTCAAGAGCAGATGAGGCTAATAGAATAAGGGTTAAGTTTGGATCTGATGCGCCTAAAAATCAAAAGTACTATAAGTTTTATATAAAACAAACATCTGGTGAGTATTATAATTTAGCAATGGATCGTTGGTATGACGCTGAGGACGGTAACGTTTGGTTGTCTTTTGCTAGTATTGATAGAAACAAAATAGATGAAGAAACGTTTTTATTACTAAAAAAATCACAAGAGTCTAGCGAAGCTGTAAAAACAAAAAATAGATATAAGGTTTTAGCGATAGAAAATGAAGCACCTGATTACATAAAAACAAACGTATTAAAAATTATATCTGCAAAACACTTTAATGGTACAGACCCTGTTTTTAACGCTAATACTACTTCTGATAATCCAGTGCAAGGAACAGATAAATTTACCTTGAATTATAATCATTTTAACAATACTTCAGCTAGTAAGTTACATGAAATAGATGATGGAGATTTGTATTTTACACTTTCACTAACAGGTTCTAGCGCAGAAAGTCAAGAGTACAGAATAACCTCTATAACTACAGACGCTTTTGATTCAACAGTACCTATTGATCCAAAGTATTATATACAAACAGATCGTTTTTTAGAAGATGATGTTAACTTTGTAACTGACGATCCAACAGGTCAGTTTTCAACAGAAATACAAGACCAAGCTGTAATAAATATATTTAAGAAAAAAGTTGAAAACTTACCTATTTTTGATGGTAAGTTTTTTGTTAAGATATATATAGACGATACGTTTAGAACATACATTTCTCAAGATACTACTAAAAACCAACAATGGAGAACAGTTACATCTAAAAAAGTATATTCTATGAGAGAAAACCACCACGTGACGCATAGTATAAAGGCTACTGGTCATGGTGAAGATGTTAACGGAGACAATGCAACAGGTGGTAGATCAGCATATAGTCATCCTTTTGGTAGATTTGCTTGTTATTTTAGAAGATATGATTATGGTAATACAGAGTGGCCAACTGATGATATGGACGACATACAGGGGTTGGACATGTCAACGTCTAAATATAGATTTGATTCTCCAAGTAATAGTGGTACTATAACGAATAATGGCACCACTCCAAGCGTACCTTGGTTTACTGAGTTTTATCAATACACTGGTTTTCACAGGAGTTCATCTCAATATTATGGTGCTACAAATGTTTATAGTGCCGGTGTTAATGCCAGCGCTGCTCATAGTTATCTTGATAATAATAAAGTTGCTGATCGTTTTGCTAGGAAAAATGAGGTTTGGTTTTTAGACATGTACAAACACGTTGATAAAGCTACGGCTAGTCAAAATTCTTTAAATTATTTTCAGCACCCATCGTCACAAGCAGACCAATTTGACATGAGTGATTTATCAATTGGTGGTATAGGGCCTATGCAACCTATTGGTAGTACCTCGGGTACAGATGCTTTAGATATTTCTACTGGTTACCACCATTTTAAATTAACACTTGGTCCTATTTTCTTAAACAAATCTATAGGAAATCAAACGGCGGAAAACGAATACTCTGCTCTTCCTGTAGGGGGTGGAATATTCACACATGGTTTAACTCAAGGAACGAATTTTGATAATTTTTTTGCTGTAGGAACAGGTAATCCAAACTACCAGGATTTATCAACAACTCTTTTTACTGATAGACTTAACCCAGGTAGCACATGGAGATGGGCTGAAGATCCAAATTTAAAAGAATATAATATCACTGGTAACGTATACCAAAATAATATTTTAAGGTATTATACTCATGGGGGCTATGATGATGCCGGAGAGATTTTAAGAGAGACTGCTGGATCCCTGACTAGTGGTGGAACGCTTGGGGATGGTGGCCATTTTAACGGCGCTCAATTATCACCAAATTTTAATAAGACATGGCGGTGGACACAGGAGCACGTTTCAGGGCAGTTAAACTGGGTGCCAGCGGACGTAGGTGGTATACAATCAGATATAGGACCAATAATTGGTGGTAGAAAAACATCTTTAACCACTGCAAACCCAGTTTCAGGTTCAGGTCCTTTTGGTAACCATCTTGGTCCTGGATCAACGTCTAGTACTGGAGATGATTCAAGTTCAGTTGGTATAAATCACCATTATATAGTGGTTACTCAAGCATCCTATTTAGCGGCTACCGATCAATTTGGAAATTCTTGTAGAGTAGTACCGGGTTATGTGGTAACTAGTTATGTAAATGAAAGCGCTCAAGCTGTTGTCTGTGACACTGGAACAACCAAACCTCATTTAGTTGTTAGAGATGTTATTGTTAATAATGGAATATATAACGGTGTAGCTTCTACAAAAATATATTTAACAGGTTATATGGAAGCTTTAGATTTAACTCATGTTGTAAGGTGTGATCCAAGCACAAGTATAACCTTTGCGCAAGGAGCTATGAATGGTTATAGTCCTAACTCTGCAGCTAGAATTAGTTTGCAAAAAAGTACAACGGGTACTGGGGCATTTACAACTAACGCTAACACAGGGGTTAATACAGGTGGTAGTGTTAATTTATTATACGCTGTTGGTTACACAATGGAGTTTATTGAGCCTAGTTATGATAATATAACTTTGCCAGAAAACCCAGCTATATGGGAGACAGAACCTAAAGACAGTGCTGATTTAGATATATATTATGAAGCAAGTGATTTAATACCTATAAAACTAGATGACAGTACAGATTCAGGGTTTTTACCTTTGCAACAAGAGCAAATTGGGTTTCAACTTATTGGTACGTTTGAAAACTGTACTATTGAAACTCATGTAAGCGTGCAAGGTTTTTCTATACCTACTGGAACTGTTATAAACTCTATATCAGGAAACATTTTAACATTATCTCAACTTCCTACAGGTGTTGGTGGTAATCCAATAGCTATAGGTAATAACGATAATGTAAATATAATAAAACCAGATGGTAGTATATTTACTTCAACTGTTGAAAGTATAAGTGATTTAGAATTAACTATAGACGCTTTCACTTGGAAACATTATCATACTTTAAACTGGTATAATTGTTATTCTTTTGGAAATGGCGTAGAATCTAATAGAGTTAGAGATAGTTTTAATGCTCCGTTTATGTCTAATGGTGTTAGAGCTTCATCTACTTTAGAAGAAAAAATAGAACAAGAAACTAGAAAATATGGTTTGATATTTTCTGGAATATATAATGCTGTTAGTTCTACAAATAGCTTAAATCAATTTATACAAGCAGAAAAAATAACTAAAGAAATAAATCCAATATACGGAAGCATTCAAAAGTTACACTCAAGATCTACTGCTGATGGTGATTTAATTACTTTATGTGAAGATAGAGTTTTAAAAATACTAGCTACTAAAGACGCTATATTTAACGCAGATGGTAATCCTCAGTTAGTGGCTAATGTAAACGTTCTTGGTCAGGCTATACCATATGCTGGAGAATACGGTATATCTAAAAACCCAGAGTCATTTGCATCAGAGTCTTATAGAGCTTATTTCACAGACAAACAAAGAGGTGCTGTGGTTAGATTATCAAAAGATGGGTTAACACCAATATCTGATCACGGCATGAAAGATTGGTTTAGAGATCATTTAAAGCTTAGTGATAAACTAATTGGTAGTTATGATGATAAAAAAGACGAATATAATATAGCTTTAAAAACTAACGAGCCACTACAACCAGAATACGGTTCACAAGAATATGTACTGTCTTTTAAAGAAGACATAAGAGGTTGGGTAAGTTTTAAATCTTTTATTCAAATGGAAAGTGGTATTAGTATGGCTAGCAACTACTATACTTTTTATGAAGGTAAAATATATCAACACCATGCAGAAACTGGTAGCTTTAATAGTTTTTATAGTATTACAAATCCTTCTTCTATAACATTTTTATTAAACGATAGTCCTAGTGTTGTCAAAAGTTTTAAAACATTGTTATATGAAGGTTCTCAAGCAAAAGTAACTCAAGAATTACAAGATGGTCAATATTATAATTTAATTGAGAAAAAAGGTTGGTATTTACAAAATATAAACACTGACATGCAGTTTGGCGCAAATGTTGAGTTTATAGAAAAAGAAAACAAGTGGTTTAACTATATTAAAGGTTTTGAAGGAGGTGAAATTGAAGAAGAAGATTTTACTTATCAAGGTATAGGAGTTGTAAATTCTTCTCAACTTCAAATAATTAACTCAATAATACAATCATAAACATGGCAAACGGATACGGAGGTTCATCAAGTTCATCAAGTTCATCATACTCTTCTAGCAGTTCTATTACACAAACCGATAGAGCTCCAGCTCCACCTGGTTTTCACTATATGCCAGATGGAACTCTTATGTCAGACGTTGAGCATGAAAAATTATACAACAAAAGCGCGCAAGATGAAAAAACAAAAGTTATAAAAAATTTTAACATAGATCTTAGTAATATTAAAGCCGCTGGCGAAAGTAGACGTTTTATAGTGCAAGGTGATAGTAATTCTGTATTTACTTTAATAGTAAAAAACAACCACGATAACTATTACAACTTTACAACTGAAACATTTACAACCACACCAAATAGTTTACAAGAAATTATTAAGTCTAGAGCATATAACGGAAGTATTAAGTTTCCTGCTTTACCTGATACTAATACTGATACTTATGATTTTTATTTAATAGCTAGTTTACAAGAAAACACAAAACATAGTCAATATAAAGAAGCTAGATACGCTGATAACACTGTGGATTTTAATTCTTCTAGTGGATCTGATTCCGCGGTGTTGTTAAAAAAAATATACCAAGAAGCTGATAAAACAGTTACATTAACGGCTATTTCTCCAAACGCATTAACTGGTTTTAGTGGTGTTAGCATAACCACCGACGCCGTAACCGTAAGTGGTAGAAATAGAGGGGAAAAATTATCATTCACTATTGTAGCTACAGCTAATACGAATAGAAATTTTGTTATACAAAGACAGCCCTTGGCAGAAGATTTCGCTGCTTATGTAGAGAGAACTATTGGTAGCGCTAGTTTACCTATTTCTGGTGAAGACGTAAGTTCATCTACTTATTATAGATGGCCAATAAACAACATTGTTGGTTTGCTACCTGGTATGTTTTTGGCTCCATCTTCTGACGTTACTGCTGGCACGGTAATAAGCGATTACAAGGTAACAGTTGAAGAAACAGTTGTAAAAAAACAAAAAACTTCATTAGGTTCTTTTATCTCAAAATCTTATACTAAAGATTCTACTATTGATTTTGTGAAAGCAATAGAGCCAACAGCTCCGGCTGTTTTGACAAACGGTGTTGTAACTAGTCAAGCTGGTAATGTTGTTTTTAATCTACAACAAGCAGACGCTTTAAAAGATAACGATATAAAAATATATGGTTATGGTTCTTCGTCTATTAAAAGCCTTAGTGGTTATGATCTTAAATTTAGTAATTTAAAAGTAGAATTAACACCAGTAACAACTACTGTAGATGGAGTTGTTAGCAACAGTACAAATGTAACTGTAGACGAAAGAGCTGGTATAAGAGATAAAGTTAGTACTGTAACAGGTGTTGGTATTGATGTTTCTGCAGCAATACCTACTGTAGATAGTGGTGCTGGCGCTGTAAACGGTAATGGAACTATAGTTCTTAGCGCGGCACAAACTTTAGAAGATGGTATAACACTAACATTTGGCGGCGCTAGTAGAATAGCTACGATAACAGGTGAGGTTGAAGTACTTGAAGCTGGAGCATCAGATGTAGTTATACGTCTTGATTTAGAAAAAATATTAACCGCAACATAATAAAATAAACATGGCATTAAACACTGAGGCTAGTATAGGTAATTTAAATTTTGATATAAATTTTTCTCTACAAATTGGAGATCTTTTGTATTGTAATCCCATAAGTTCTTCTATTGGTGGTTTTTCTACTTATGTCACAACAAAATTAATTGGCGAAGTTACAGAAATAAACACAGAAGAAAGTTATATAGGTTTTAACTTTAGTTCAATAGGTTTGACTAGCGCTCAAATAAATTCTGTTTTTAATTTGTCTGCACAAAGTTTTATTACTTTTAAAAAGAATTTATCTGTAAATAGTAGTAGTTTAAAAGGTTATTATGCTTTATGTGAATTTGTAAATAACGACTACAACAATAGAAACGAATTGTTTTCTGTTGGCTCGCAAGTGTCTATAAGTAGTAAATAAAGCACAAAAACTGTGACTATATTAGATATAAATTAAATTAAATTATGTCTAAAAACGAATTACAAAAAATATTTGATAATACACCAGCAAAATCTTATAAAGAAAAGGTAAAACAAATAGAAGATTATTTTGTTAGTATTGCGGACGGCGAAAATATAATTGGCAACGGTAAAGAAATAACTTATGCTGAAGGACTTTGGGAATACAAACACTCTTTTGCAAACGGTTTGTACATGCGAGAAATGAAAATGAAAAAAGGTCAATTAGGTTTTTCAGCAATACACAAACACAGTTATGGCTTTTTTTTACTATCAGGTTTACTAGCAGGAACAAAAGAAGATGGTATTGACGAGTTTGTTGCGCCATGTTATATAGTGTCACCACAAGGCGCTAAAAGAATTGTTTATGCTATTGAAGATTGTGTTATAGTAACAGTACATGCAAATCCTACAAACACTCAAGATTTAGATGAGTTAGCAAAAATAAACGTAGTGTTTGATTGGGATGACTATGAAGAATTTATAAAAAATAAAAAATGAGAATATTAATTAAAAAATATATATTATGGCTTGGGGTGCAGTAGCAGTTGGTGTTTCGGCGTTAACTGGATATATGGGTGTTCAGAGCGCTAATAAAAATAGAAGATTAGCAGCGGCACAAGCTAGAGACGCTAAAAAAGAAAGAATAAAACAACAAGAGCTGTTAGATATAGAAAAGGAAAGGTATAGAAGTATGCAGTTTAAAAATCCTTTTGAAAACATGGAAAACGCTTTTGAAGATTTAACTGTAAATCAGCAAGCAGCTCAATTTCAAGCCCAACAATCCTCTCAACAATTAGCAGATGTAATGGGTGGACTACGTGATGCGGCTGGTGCTAGTGGTATTAGTGGTTTGGCTCAAACATTAGCTAATCAAGGTGCTTTACAAATACAAAGAATATCCGCTGGTATAGGACAACAAGAGGCATCAAACCAAAGACTAGCAGCACAAGGTTCTATGCAAAATCAATTAGCAGAAAAACAAGGCCTACAAAACATCGAACAAGCAAAAAGAGATAGACAAGCAACTTTACTTGGCATGCAAATGGGTGAAGCTACTGGTGCTAACGCGGCTTTTTCTCAAGCTCAAGCAAACCAAATGAGCGCACAGATAGCTCAACAGCAAGCTTTAATACAAGCTATTCAAGGTACAGTAAGTACTGGTATGAAAGCAAATGAGGGTGATTTATTTAGAGACGAATATTTTGGGTATAATACAGAATTTTTAACATAATAACATGGCAATAGATAACAAATTAATAGAAGCATCTTTTAAACACAGCTTATCACAAGCAAAAGTAACTGCTCCAGATTTAACGCCTTTATATCAAGGTGCTATAGACGCTACAGCTAGTTATTATAAAGCAATGGATAATGTGTTCAAAGGTTATATAGAGTTAGAGCAAAAAATGGAGGTAGGTAGACACAAGCAGTTAAGTGAATTTCAAAAAACATTGCAAAAACAAAAACAAAAACTTATTGACAAAGGTGAAACAATGAGTCAAAAAGTTATCGATGCTTTAGACATGGAAGTAAGGAGACTTCAAGAAGAATTTATGGCTGTTAACACATATGGTAGAGATGATAATGTTGAAAACCAAAGAGCAAGAACAAGGTTGAGTTCTGAACTTGAAAGAGTTATAAACGAGGCTTATAACGCTAGGCAAACATTTGAGTTATTATATGAACAAAAAGATTCATGGATTGATGGTGCTTTAAGCGCTGATGTTATAGCTGCTCAAAACAAAATGATGGGTATTGATATAGACAACGACCCAGATGTTTATGTTGGCTTTGTAGATGGTAAATTAACTTTTTATGCAAGAAACTTTAAAAAAGAGTATAAAAGCGTTAGAAATCCAGATCCAACTTCTGTTGTTGGTTTTATAACAGAAGAGTATATGACTGGTGAAGCAGCTTTTAACATAGATCAAATGAGAGAAAATTTTCCAGCAGCTTTGTTAGAAAAAGACAATCAAATAATAGCTCTTGTAAACGATATAGAAGAACAAGCTTTTGATCGAGGAAAAGCAAATGAATCATCAAATTTAAATGTTGACGAAATTTTATCTCAATTAGATGTTATAATACAAACACCAGAACACTTTAGAAGCTTAGGCTTAAGAAGAGTTGGTATGGGTGGTAGTAACAGAAACATAACGCTTGGTAGACCTTCTTTTCTTACAGAATTAAAGTTTAGTGGAAAATATGGTATACAATTAGAATTAATGGATGCAACGTTTAAGGAAATGTTTGAGGAAATGATAGAAGCGTTTGGCGGAGACGGTGTTATAGATCAAAACGATATTGAAAACGCCGCAAACCCAAGAATATTTAGAGAAAATTACAATGAAATGATTAAAGTCTTAACAGATATAGAAAATCCTAATTTTAATCTTGAAAGGTCTAAAAAACTTTTAATTGGTCATTTTAAAGAAATAATAGAAGAAAAATACAAAGCATCATATCTAAAAGGTTTACCAAAAAATGCTCAAAACAGAACAATTGAATTATTTGGTAAAACAGTAATAGCTCCAACAAGAGGAAATGAAGTTGAAGATTACAACACTGTTTTAGCTATATCAGAAGGTCAACAATATATTACCCTTGGTGGTAGAAATAAAATAATATACAAGTTTGATCCAAGTACAGGTAATTATGTAGCTCATGGATATCCTAACAAAACTCCTTTTACAGGTGCTGACAGAACGGTTCACACGCGTCACGAGTTAATAAACACATACGGTGGTATATATAGCAATGTTGATCCTAACTACGACTTTGGTTACGAGGGTAGATAATAAACTATTATTAATATGAATAACACGGAAGAAATCGAAATAAAAGACGTTATAAACATTAATAATGTTACTACTGGTGATATTATTAAAATGAACAGAGAACAGGTTAAACTTGTTCAAAAGCAGCTAGTAGATCTCGGTGCTGATCTTGGTAAAACTGGTCCTAATAAAGACGGTGCCGACGGGGATTGGGGACGTATATCTAGAGCTGCTTTTAGTTTTTATAAACAAGGTAACGATTTAAAAGATTTTGTACCACCTCCACCAATAAAAAAAGTTGACACAAGTAAAAATCCTTATCAAAAATCTAACGCTTTAAAAGACGTGTTAAAAGAATTTGTAATAACTGCACTAAACTCTTCACCATCTAGGTATAAAGAAGGTGTTGATTCTGATAATATTGATGTTGAAGATTTTGACTTCTGGAGTATTGTAGGTAAAAAGTTTCCAGATTTACAAGGTTATGATCCAAAACTGTTAAACGCGTATGCTAGTACAATAGATAAAAGATCTTTTGATACAAATCCTAATCAAATCCCTAAAATAGCAGATATTAATTGGGAAGAAATAAACGAAATGTATACCGATGATTTTAATTTTTTAGCCCCTTCTCATGAATTAGCAAATCAAAACGGTAGGGGTACTGATGGTATTGTACAGCCTGTTGGATGGTGGGAAGATAAATACGCAAAAGAAAATGATCAATACGGCGATGGTCTTGATGATAATTTTTGGTATCAAGGTGGAGGTCCAGATATGATGTTAGGACCGTATACGAAGTCAAGCGACGAAGGTAACACTTGGACTCCCATGACCATAGAAGAGATTGATTTATATGAGAAAAAAAGAAAAAGAAATCAAATTAATAGGTGGAGAAATCAATCTAATTTAGATAGTGAACAAGCAATAAAGTATTCTACTCCATTAGAAAACGCTTATAGATTTTCTCCATCAGAAAAACAAGAAAATGCTGTTGTTGCTAAAAACAAAAGTGCTATTGATGATATTCTTTCAAAAATTAGAAAGTATAATGCTTTAGTAGCAAAGCAAGGTGATTATTATAATCCTAGTGCACTTTCTCTTACCAATGAAAATCAGGGAAGTTATATTGTAAAAGATCAAAATGGAAAAATTGTACATAATTTAGCTTGGGGTGTAGGGTCAAATCCTTGTAAATATAGTGGTGGTAAAGTTGTAAAAAGCAGTTACTTAGGCTGGGACTGTAATAAATTAAGAGCACTTGTTAGCGATCCTAAATTTATAAATGAAAGAAAGTTACAGCTGTCTATAAAGGGTACTTGGACATATTTTAAATATTTAAAAGCTAGGAACAAACTGCAAAAGTTAGATAAAGAAAGAGGATTGATAACTGACAACGTAGGCCCATATAGATTTATAACAGGTACTCTTGATCCAAATTTTGAAGGAGTTCCTTTGTATAAAGTTTTTGATAATACTCCATCTGAAGGCGCTGGAGATGAATTTGTTCAAAGTGGTGATTATTATTTAAACCAATCAAACGGACAAAAGTATCAATATATTGATGGGAAGCACGTGGTTCAAGAAGAGTTTCCTTTTCAATGGACTACCGAAAGAAATATTAGAAGAGAGATGAACCAAATGTTTATTGACGATGCTGCAGCTGAAATAACACAAAACAATGTAGAAAATTATGTTGACAACAATCAATCATGGTGGCAACTTACAACGCCAGCCACTCAGAAAAAACTAACAAAAGACACAGAAGCCGCGTTAAAAACTTTAGGCAAAGATGCTAAAAAAAATGTTACACTTTTAAAAACAACAATAGGTCTTATTGAAGATGGGCAAGTTGAAATAAGTAAGTTGTTAAAATCATATAGAACAAAAGCCGAAGAAAAAGCAAATTATTTTACAGCTAAATCAGAAGAGATTGATTTAAAGTTTGAGCGAATAGGTAAACCAGTAACATATGGTCCTTTTAAATGGGGTGAATATCAATACAACGCATATAATAGCATTGTAAAAGAAGCTAATGATTTAAAAGCTGAATACAACACTGCACAAAAAGAATTAGAAAACGAACGCATACAAATAAAAACCCTACAAGATCAACAAAAAAGTAATGTAGTTGCATATAACAAGTACTTACTAACAGCAGAAAGTCTTGTTAAAGATGAAGAAGAACTTATTGAGTTTCACAATCATATATCAAGAAATGGACATCCTATAACTTTTGCTGCTGCTAAACTTTTAGCTAGCGCAACATCTATTGCTAGTGGTCTTGAAGGCTTAATAGCTGAGATACCTATGAATATAGAGAAAATAGTACCAGGTCATTGGACAGATGAATACCCTACTATTAACGCTATTACGTCAACGCTTGAAGGTTGGGGAGATTCTTTTGAGGAATGGAGGGGAGGTATACCTATTGTTGAAAATGGTAAATTTACCGGTCAATATACCAGCGGTTATAAGGCGGAATTAAAAAACTTTGTTGCAGAATTACATAATGGTGTTACAGTAATGCCAGAGTGGGGAAATCTTAAATCTGCTGAAGATTACGGTATGTATATATTTGGATCTGTATCTCAGTTCTTGCCACAACTTGTAGTACTATATGCTAGTGGTGGTACCGCTGGGTTATCAATTCTTGCTGGCTCTGCAGCAGGTAGTAGTTTGGATGAATCTAGATTTTCAAATCAACTTGGTACCACTGATTATAGTTTGGCACAAAGATGGATGCACGCTGGTCTTATATTTGGCGCTGAGTACACTACTGAAAAATTTACACTTGGTATACTAAAAAGAACACCAAATCCTTTAAAAAAACGTATACACACTGGTTTTGTTGATACTTTTAAGAAAACTTTTCAGCCAAAAAGCTTAGGTCTTGGCGCTTATTATATGACTGGAGAGTCGTTGTCAGAAGGAGCTGCAACGGTGTTTGGGCAAAACTTAGGCGATAAATTTATTTATGGCATGAACGAGGTGAGCATATGGAGAGACGCTCCTGAATCTATGGCTCAAGGTCTTATTATGGAGCGTACTGTTACTATGCCTGGTGTTATAGCTAATAATTTTATAAGGCCTTTTGTAGGTAAAACCTATGAAATGAAGATAGATTTATATAACAACAGACTAAAAAATATTTCAGATAAATTAAAAAATCCAGCCTTAACTTCAGATAAAAAGATGAGATTGCTCAGCGAGTATATGGATATTACTTTAGAACGAAGCGCTTATTCCCAAGAAAACTTCGAGAATGTTGATATGATGAACGAAAAAGAAGTTGAAGAGTTAATAGAAATAGACGTAAAACTTCACGAGCAAAGAAAAAAAGAAGATGATATAAGAGAGGACAACGACTTAAATAGAGAAGAAAAAATAGACGGAATAAAAGAAAGTCGTATAGAAGAAAATAAACTAAAAGATAGAAGAAATCAAATTGTAGAGCCATATGAAAATGTTGAAACTAGAGAAAAAAAGGTTAAGCAATATAAAGAGAATAAAAAGTGGCTTATAGATAAAATTAAAAAATACAACGATCGTAGAGATAAAAAATACGGTGTTGGTAAAGG
>Ga0098038_1000130_pt1 | contig 31357 bp, 47 predicted proteins | sample 5B_taG_FD_75051 | JGI IMG/M metagenome (GOLD analysis project Ga0098038, IMG submission 75051) | Marine viral communities from the Subarctic Pacific Ocean - 5B_ETSP_OMZ_AT15132_CsCl metaG | ecosystem: Environmental > Aquatic > Marine > Oceanic | place: Pacific Ocean | collected 2015-01-08 | reverse complement strand
CCACCGCCAACTTTTCCAAAATCTGCCATGATTATTCCTCAGTGTGCCTCGAATGAAATTGAACCGGAACCAATGACTGTAGTTTGTCCGACAAGAACATCTTGCAGGTTATCGCACTCCATGAAAACTTGCTCTCCGTCTTTCAGTTTGAAACACTTATTGAAATTCCCACCGGAGAATTGATTGTCACCATCTGCTAGACCACTCGTACTGGTATGAGTAACAAGGATCGCTTGACCAGCAGAGTTGTGTACTAAAACTCCACTATCAAGAGTGAGAGAGGTCGCAGATAAGGCGGACATGGTTGTCCCCGAATCTCTGTTACCAACAGACTTGGGGTGGTGTGCTTCATACCCGCGAATGTCAACCGAGTTTTTCCTGTTACTACTTGACATCAATTACCCATGAAACTGAATGGTACGGAGTTACCTTTGATGAACACCAAGTCGGCGTTACGAACTTCTAGAAAGATTTCTTCCCCTGCGTTCAACTTGTAAGCAGTGGTGTCTGCTCCGATAGCAACAGCAGCGCCTGTGATACCAATCAGCAAAGCACTAGACCCATCATCGTTTTTGACGCGAAGTCCACTTTCAAGAGTTACTGCGGCGAGTTCTTGGACGAATGCGTTAGTCCCCGCACTGTTGCCTACGGTCTTTGGGTTGTCGATCTGAATAGATCGGATGTCGGTTGCGTTGGGTCTGTTACTTCTGGGCATGTTGGGTTTCCTTAGAGTTGGTCGCTAATATCTAGCCTTGAGAATAAAACCTCCGCAAGTTTTTTCCCTGCGGCCGAATCACTTGGATAGTGAATACCGCCAGTTATTCTGGACTTAGCACATCTATCACCAAGGTCAATGAACTTAGATCTGTGTTGTGGGTGGAGGGTTGCGAAGAAAAGAGATAAGAATCTACTCTGACAGGCATGACCACTCGGATATGCTGGACTGTCAGCGGTTCGACTGTATACTGCTTTCAACGGTAGTCCAACAGATCTTGCTACTTGAACTGGTCTCGGTCGGTTGAACTTGTATTTGAAATTCAGACAAAGAGTGGTTACTTGCCTATACAGTGATGAGACTAAATCTTTAGAGTAACTCAGATTGTTTTGACGACAGTAATCGAAGTAGTGTCCGATTACTTTGTTGTCAAAGAAACTGAAATCATTCTTTTCAGATTCACTTGACAGTTCGATGATGTCAAGCATCTCCATGATCTCTCCATATGTCTCATCACTGTCATTTGCCGGGGGAGGATCAATTACTGAGATGATCTCCGAAAATACAGGGAAGTTTGAGATTGGTCTGTGCATCTTTGCAGAGTCAGATACCGATACCTCACCATACACCATATCAACAAGTGCGGTTTCTTCTGTGAGTTCTACATGTCTCATAAAGTTTCGCATTCACAAAATCCTTATCAATACTCGTAGTCGTAGACGTTGTAGAGAATGATTCTTCCTCTATCGTCGTAGACGTTTACCATATCTTTGTTTGCAAGTGGTTGGATAGTAAGTTTCTTACCACTCTTATTTGCGATGATCTTTTCACCCATCTTCATTTTACTAACGATCACCAGAGGTTTCTCGTCCTTCCGCTCGGCTTTCATAGCAGCACCAGCGGTCTTGTATCCGTAAAGAGTCATCTTGCCTTTATCGTGGACGATACGTTGGATCTCATCCATGACCTTTTCATAGAGTTCTATCTTCTCTAGATATTCATTGAATTGAAACATCCGTATCTCCTTATGGTCTGAAATCGATGTTGTTGACGAACTCAACTTCTGGTTGGAGTCCCATGAATTCAAGTGCGTACTTCGCACCCTTCTTGATGTGTTCGACGATTTTCGAAACCAACTTCTTCAAGAAGTTCATGAACTTACTGAGTAGTCTCTTGACCACATTTTCCGTAAGTAACACACCATCACGTTCAAGTGTCTCTGCCTCTTCTGTGAGTTTGTCTGCAAGGATGCCAACTGCGGACCAGTAGCGATACCGTCCAGTCTTAGTCTTCTTACCACCAACCTTTTTCTTTTCACTGACTGACTTCATGCGAACAGAAACCTTCGCTCTGTTTGCAATCTTCCTGACGTATGCCTCGTCTGTGACAGGAATGTAGTGGACGTTCTCTCCATCGAAGTCGCAGGTTAGGAAGTGGGTGCATGTTCCGTCATTGCCACCAAACTTAGTCTCGCCCGTCATTGCTTCACGAATGAAGAAGTATGCGAACTCTGGATTACCCTCAAACATCTTGGTTAGTTCTTTTGTCAAGACTTTGTGGGCCTGATCGGCAGCAACAAGGAGGGCATCAGTGCCTTTCTTGATCTCTTGTCTAGTCGGTCCAGCAGCGATACTCGAAGGCGCGAGATCTCCGATTGCTTCCGCGATCTTCTTCCCGAAAGCATCCAGTTTCGTACCACTTAGATCTACAGCAGCGTAGAAGGTCGCCACGCTCTCGTTACGTCCTCCTGACATCAACTGAGCGTCCGCTCCGGTCTTCAGGGAGATCTTGTCTGACTTCGCTATGAGGTCTGTCTTGGGGGTCTTGGTGGATCCCGGTACGTTGTCTGGATCCCAGAAACTAGCCCACTTCTGTGTAACCTCAATAGTTTCAGCACCGAGAACGGTGGCTTGTCCACTGTTTGGTTTGAAAGGCATTTGCTCAACGACTCTCTCGCCTGCCCCAGTCTCAATGCCGAATTTGGAGATAGGTTCATCATCACCATTTAGAGCGGCAACAATAAACTCTTCCATCTCTTCACCGCGACTTCTCGCGCCTTCATTTAGAATTTGATTATCACTGATGTGGGTCTGGAACCTTTTTATGCTCATAGGTTTCTCCTCTATCAGTATCTATAATGAAGCGCCCCCACCAAGTGAGGGCGCCTCTTGTTGACGGTTCTAAGGTAGCGAAATTCCCGTGGTCCGTCCCTGCACATGAACGAAGTTCGTTCGCCCTAGTACACCCTTATGTATAATTGAAAAGAGGGCCCCGAGGAGAAAATCTCAAACTCAGGGCCCTTCTTTGAAGATCGTGGACGGGGTGGACTCACAATTTACCACCAACTTTCGGATTCACGCTAGTGAATTTGATCCTACTCGCACCTACCTTGCGTTAGTTATACGCTACCTCACTCATTTGAGCATTGGCACCCCACTACAGGGAAGACAGTACCTTTTATCACATGACGAACAATATTCAGTCACCGTCCTGTGCCGGGGTAATTAGTCCCAACACATGTTTCATCTATTCAGTTTTGAAACCCTCATCTTGAACTTTCGTCCAAGGTGAGGAGTACCTCTTTGTTCCCCTAGGCTGAGGTCGCCCGTGCTGCGTCAAGCAGCGATACGCATTTCATTGGCGTTTGAGTTTTGCAACCATTGATTCGAGTAGGTTGCCTTCCCGGTCATCTCCAGTTTTTCAAACTGACCCATCGAAACCATTCGACCCCCTGTTAGAATCCAAACACCAATCGGATGCGTCCCCAAAGTCCCGGGCGATCCTCTGGATTCGCCTTCGCACGTTTCGCTGCACGAACGACTTCGGTATCGGTGAGGAGAATCCAATGGGACTCTCCCTTGTAACGGACCTTAGTAGGCCAGTAGTGTGCCGCTTCACGCTTTGTTTTGCGACCCTTGTTTTCTACTCTGCTTTCCATATCCGTTCCTTTCAGTGGAGTCGGGGGGATTCGAACCCCCGTGTGGTTTCAGTCATCCATTCCTTCTTCGATGACATAAGTATTGTATGTTGGATCGAACTTCTGTCAACCCACTTTATACAATTTTTTTTAGTCTTCGATACTCCACTTTTCGAAGAGCAGTCCGACCAGAATGAAGGACGGAACCCAGAGACCGAGATAGGTCGCGTTATCAACTCCGCTTGCCGAGTATGCGTATGCGGAAAGTGCGATGGATGCGAACCCAAGTCCATAGCAGGTGTTTGCGATAATTTGCTTCACGTTCATTTTATATCCTTTACTTCTTCGAATCCATAATCAGTGGTGTATATGATTCGTTCAAAAACTACCCTACACCAAGGCATACACTTAGTACACGGTCGTGACATTCTCATGTCCCCAAACCGATTGAATCTAAAATTTACTAGAGTAAGTTTATCAGAGCGACGAGACTGAGGAAGACGAAGGTAACAATCCAATTCGCTGTGCAATTCACAGAAGCGATAACCATGTTCCATGGCTTTTGGATGTGTCTTTCGTGTGTTCGTCCCAATCGAAACTATCTTACCCTTTCTGTCTAGAATAAACGACACATGCTTTTGACTCCTATTGATTTCTTTGGCAATAGGAAACGCCGTATCACATAGTTCAAGACAATCAATCATGTGATCACATGAAATTCCAGATCAGTTGCATGAGATCCATGCAGTCAACACACCCGTCTCTGTTCAGATCAAATTCCTTCGGAGAGTCCGGCGCACACATTCCCCAATAGGTGAGGATGCCAGTGAGCAGATAGATGTAGGTCTTCATGTCCATTGTTTGTTTCCTTACTTGAAAACTTTGAGTTTGTTCACGACCCGTGTCGTGAGGATTTCATTTCCACGCTTGTGCATGTTTCGCTGCTTTGTGATGCCTTTGCCCCACCCGCGACGAATAACGGTATGTCCTTTGATCGCGTTTCCTTCGCGTTCTGCTTCCATGTCAAATTGGTCAATCACTCGTTTTGCCATCTTGTACTTTTCCTAACTTGATACTGTTCCAGATACGTTCGTATACGAAATACAGAATGAATGCAGATACATTTATTTCTATTGCGAGGAGGATGTCATTCTCACTTCCTATCTTTATGATAAGGAAGCACATGATGAATCCAATAATACGGAACCCAATTGCCTTTACCAAACTACGTTGTAAAGATTCCTTGAAAGTCATTTGTCTTTTCAGTTCCGATCTTCTGTAAGAAAGTCCCTGTGTTCTTCTCGTCCTGCGGCAGACTCATCTGTGGCATACCACTCGCGGTAGATCATCTCCCATTCTTTGTTGGGAGTCTTCATACCTTCACCTACCCAGTTCTCAATCATACGCTGACCCTGTGTAGAAATCCATGCGTCAAACTCAGATGTGAATCGGGCGGATTCGTTTGGTGCGATGAATCGTGAAGTCACGAAACAACGTCCCTTGTCTGCATCATGTTCGTTTAGTGTACCCATCAAAATTCTCCTATTGATCTCATCCAGTGGAAGTCTTCAATTCTACCAGCGATCCAGTAGATGTCAAGACCCCCTCTTTGACCTGCGTGTTGTCTATGTGCATCGTTGAACACATACTTCTCTAGATCAGACTTCTCTGCCCATGACAGTTTCAATTCATTGGCATTGATCCCACAGAATACGATTCGCTCGTATGGTTGGTTTCGGATCTGAGACCATCGGAAGTTATTGGGAGTGGAATCCCATGTTGTACTAACCTTGATCTCGATCTTATGACCAGCAATGAGTCTGTCATACTGAGATGTCCGTGATCGCTTCACAGCGTGTCCGTGTGACTCAAAGATATCGCTGACGAGTTTCTCACCAGCAGCACCACGGGATCGTGGAGACCGGATCATAGCAAAGTCTTCGAAGACTGATCCTCTCCAGTATGGTTCGGTTGTGTGTTTGTTTAGATTGGAGTACGTCTTCGACGCAATCGCTTCACCAGTCAAATCATAATCCATGTTTATCTCCAATGGATCGGGGGAGACTTGAACTCCCAACCTTCGGGGTAAAAGCCCGCTACTCTACCAATTGAGTTACCGATCCGGCAGCACGCCTGACAGGACTCGAACCTGTAACCTACGGCTTAGAAGGCCGTTACTCTATCCAATTGAGTTACAGGCGCATGTGTCATTCGGTAATCATACCGGGTCCAACGATTCCAACGATATCGGATTTCGGTGGAGTAATGATCTTGCTGGTAGCAGCAACGTATTCCTTGATGAGATCAGGATGAGGAGTCGTGATAAACACGATGTTCTTCTCATTGATAACGAGTTCACTGTTCTCAGCACGATATGGAAGCCACGGAGCGAGGGCGAGACCCTTACCGCCGGTGGGGACTAGGATCACAGGATCCACTAGGGACCATCCTGCGTCAGTCTCTTCCGTCTTGCTTAGAATCTCTTCGCCGGTTGTCAGTCTTAGAATCTTTGGATCTGTCATTCTTGGTTTCCTTCTTTGGCTTTCCGAAAATTGCTTCGTAGTTTTCTCGATACTTATCTTGGTCCACAGGTCGGTAACGACTACCTTTTCCTGCTGCGTGTTTATCACTCATCAGTATCTCCGTTCTCGGGGAGTCTTGACTACGACATCTGAGAATTGAGTTTGTGTCAAGACTTGCTTCTTAGTCAACCAAGTGCCGGGCATGTGACTGCTTCGGTTGGGATTGATAACCTCAACAACCTTGAAACCCTTGGTGGTTTCTGGATTGGGTTTGATGTTCTTTATTTCCATCTTTCCCGTTTTCTTATTCTTCACCCGCTCTCTACGAGACTCGGTGAACATATCTGAATGGTACTCGATGATGTAGTTTGTTTTAGTAGTTTTCATTGTTTTGATTCTTTCAGTTTGAAAAGCGTGAATGGGGTTGCCCCCACCCACACCTAATTTTCATGATCAGCCATGACTCTGATCATGTGTTCCCCCACGCGGGGGAGTCCATGAACGGTCCCTCAACCGTTCAGGGAGACCATGGCGTAACGGTTCTTGCCGGTGGTCTTGGTGGTCTGGGAAACAATTGCCCAGTTGTTGTACCGCTCAACCTGCGACTTGATGTCGCTGATGGTGGCGCGGAAGTTGGCGCAACCGAATCGGGACTGTGCTTCAGCAGCGGTAAGAGTCTTACCAGTTGCAAGGTAGTCCATGATTCGACGCTTAGTGGTGTTGGTACGGGTCATAATGAATACTCCAAAATTTGCGACGAGTTCTAAAAGTTGAAATACGCTTTGACTTTCCGTCGCCTAAGTCTTTGCGTTTTTTGAAAGTCCGTCTAGAGGTTTCCCCCTAGAGGGACGGTTAGAGATGACCACTGTTCGTGCTTTCGCACAGGTCAGGGTCTCACCCTACTCAATAATAATAATTTTACTTCTTACATAATTCATAGTAGGGTGTGTCTCACATTTGAGTTCTCTCCTGTTTTTGTTACACGGTTATTGTACCACCGATGTCAACACTGTCAAGAGACTTTCTCAAAGTTTTTTCAACACTCAGGAACCGACTGCGGAAGTCGCTGCGTCCCAAACGGACTTGAGTGAAGAGGCAACCCAAACAACACCGTCCCAAGAAAAGGGCAGAAGTGCGAGGGTGATGAGCATCGAACGACACACACCAATCTTGCCAAGAGTACTGGACACGATGTCCTTTTCACATTCGCCCATAACAGGGCAGTTCTTAGAAGCCATAATGCTCCTCCTTATGTTCGACCTCAAGAAGAGGCCTTTTGAATACGACCCAAGACTTTGTTCACGTTCATGAGCATGTACTTTGGATCATCTGCAACCGTGTAATACTTTTCAGGCCAGACGACGACACGATCACCAACGTCCATCAGACCATTTTCCTGTAGTTCCTTGCAACGCTTACCATCACCCATTGCGTGGATGGTTCCGGTCCACCGGACCTTGTTGTTCGGAAAGATAATACCTGCTTCTGTCTTCTCGACATCATCATCTCTCTTGACTACTACAGACTCTCCATGTGGTTCAAAGTCCTCTGGTGCGTAGTCGTAGATGATTTCCATTCCTTCTGTCATCAGCAATTCTCCGGTGTATTGAAATCGAATGCGGGCGTATTCGACTTCTTGTTTTCATAGTCTAGCATTGCCCTTGCTTCATTGAGCATCTCAATCACTCGATCAAGATCCGTGATATCAAAAGCATCACATTGTTCTTTGGAATCGAATCCAGAGAACGCAACGGAGGGGTTACCCTCTTCATCCCGAACGAAGTCTAAGCATGGGTTTGCTGGAGTTCCTGCGTGACCAAGCCTGTGGAATTTGATACTGTTGTGATTCATGGGTTTCTCCATTTGTGAATAGTAATTGTACCCTGTGATAAGAATGTGTCAACACCCTTTATCAAAAATTTCTGAGACGTTCTTCCATCGTCTGTAGACTGTCATCAATCACTTGAAGATTGTGTATGAGAATCTCCTCTTCTTCCTCACTGACCATGCCTGTTGCCGATGCAATGTCAACGAAACTGTTCACTGTCTGTGCATCTTCATTGCTAAGAATGTCAATCGTTGTGTTGATGCTATCCACTGTGAGTTTGTCTGATGTTGCAACCTTGTGTGCAAGTAGAGCAGATACTTCGATGCCTGTTAGAGCATCACTGATGTAGCAAGTTGTTCCAAGTTGGTTTTCGATATTCAAGAGAATTCCTTCCAGATGCTTTTGTCAAGGATGACACGAAGACAACACATGATCGTTGAGAGTCCCACTGTTCCCCAGTATCCAAGCGTATCCAAGAGGAATGATACCAACCAGAATGACAGAGCAGAGAGGGGAAACGCGATCAATGCGACCACGAATGTGATTAGAAAAACGTATAGAAAACTTTTCATCGGTTCAATTCCTTCTTGACTTTCTCCCAATACTTGAGAGTTGCTTTTTTCTTGTATCCGTTTGGCCCACCATTGTGAATGCGGGCGATGTCTTCCATCGTCACAGGGCGCCCAAGACGCCGGTCGGTTGCGTATCTAGCCATGTATGCACGGACGATACGATCAGCGTAAGCAGGCTTATAGCAATCCAGATACACACCACCAATACCACTGCGTTCAGTAGCATCTTTCCAATAAGAAGTCCAAATCTGATAAACGCCGATAGCATTCCCCGAGTCGCCCACAGCATCAGGATTATTGTTAGACTCAACAATACGAATAGCAGCAAGTACACGATCCATCTCCTTATCGGTAACCGCAGTAGCACGGTCGGTCAGTGTCAACATCAACATTACAATCATTACATATTTCATTCGTTTTCATCGCTCCATTGGCAGTAGGTAAAGTAGAGAAAGAGTGCTATCCAGCCGAGAAGAAGAACAATCAACATCAACGGGCCCTTGCATACTCTCGATTCAACCGTCGAATGTTCTCTTTACCTCTCGCAAAGATTACCTCACCGGCAGTCTTGTGATTGTAGATCATTCTACCAACCACGGGTTCCGTGTGCTTGTCTGCACAGTTCACACAATACTCAGTATCGGGAACCGCTTGCAGTCGTGCTTCGGGGATCTTGTTACCACAATCAAAACAATTCATTTCAAATCCTTTCATCATCAATAGCGGTGGTGGGACTCGAACCCACACTGTATGGATTTTGAATCCATTGCCTCTGCCGATTGGGCTACACCGCCGTCATCAATCTTGTTCAATCTGTTCAATCCAATCGCACTCTCGATAGTCCTTCCAGAAGAACATCTCTTTCACGAATGGTTCGAAACGCTCTAGCATGTCCTTCTGGTAGTTGTAAGGATCAAGCGGGTTGTCTGGTTCACCAGTCTCCGATGTCCATGAGTCGAACCAACCAACGTCAAAGAGATCATTGTTCTTGTCGAAGTGAACATCATAGATGTCTGCATTGATCAATCGAAAGCGATCATCCTTCTCACAGTGATCCCACACAAGGTCGATCACATCCTGATACTTCTCGACGATGGTGACTGAACGAACCTTCTCGTTCTCCATGAGTGCCTTGTGCAACACACCAAGTCCAAGGCCTGCACACAGGACATCTCCGTGTGCGGCATCGAGGAACGGAATCGCTTCCGCAAACTCTAAGGCCCGGTCGCTCATGATTGAGGTCTCCCCGTGGTACAAGTGAGTATCTCCTAGACGATGGGGTTTACCCACGCGGAACGCGCCCGCTGCCGCTGCCGGAATGTTGACTGAATAAAGTTTCGTCGGTTGTTTCATGGACATTTTTGTTTACCTCTGGAAGAAGATCAACGACTCTCCCTCTCCACTCTGCATCCCCGCAACACACGGAGATGCCATCATTCATCACACGGACAACCACATGGTTGCCTGAGGAGTCCGTAAGACCGTGCATGACCGTGGTGGTCACGTTGGAGGTCAGATACGGTTCTCCTTGAACCGAAGAGGAAGTCATCATGCAGACTCCAGAACCGGGATCTCACGAACGATCATCATACGTCCCTCAAGAGACTGAGCAGTTGATCGTGCTTCCGCGATGTCTGAGTAGACTGCAAGACGCTTCTCGTAGATATACCCTGCTTCGTTGTGGACTTCATAGAGTCCGTAGCAAGTGATGGTGTTGGTAAGGTCAATGCTTGTGCTGGTGGTCATCAGTTAGTCTCCTTGATGTAACCCAATGCGTATGCGTGGTTGAACAGGCCCATGCCCATTGATTCTCTGAGGTCTCGCTCTTCTGCTCGGCCTCCTGAAATTCCCATGACTTCCTTCGCGGACTCGTCGTACGCTTGTGATGCGAGAGTCTCATGTTCCGCGTTACTTCGCACGGCAGGATGAGTCTCTGCAAGGTCTCGCCAGGAAATGATCTGTCCCTCGCTGTCAGAAGCGAAGCACATGGTCTCGTTGACTCCGATATGAGGATCATCGGTCGCAGAGACCACGAAGAATCGTGTCTGACTCTCATCACTCCAGAGAGTCTTGTAGTGCGTGTCAGTGTTCTCAATCGTTCGGTGGTAGATCACGGGTCGATGCTCCTTTGAGGAATGCAAGAATAAGAGTGAAGAGAAGAGTCCATGTGGTGAGTGATGCAATCCACCACCATTCATTCATGACTGCAACCCATAGAAGCAGTCCGAATACAAGCCATTCGTATCCGTGTGTTTTCATTGTGAATCTCCAGTGTATTGAATGCCTGTCATGATGGTTCCGGGGTATTCGAATCCACCGCTACGTTCTCGCTTTGCATCCTTCGTGGATGCGATGTCTGCCTTGTTGAGACCATAGGTCTTGATCAGTGCGTCGAGAACTTCCATAAGGTCACCGATCTCTTCCTGCATGGAATCGCGAGTGTTCGCTCCGATGACTTCGCCTGCCTCTTCCATCAACTTGGATTTGAGCATTGCACGGTAGGTCTCGGTGTCGTTGGTGTAATGAACCTCGACTTTCTCCGCGATGCCTTTACTGAGAAGGTGATCACGGATCTCTGAGCGAACCAACTTGGGAAGGACTTCAATCATTTCGTTTTGTGTGTTGTTCATTCTGTTTCCATTTCGATTTGGTTTTCGATCTCATGACACATGACTACAGGGTCATTCAGGGGTTCGTACCCATCGTATTCTAGTGGGTCAAGTTCAATGTATTCGTCGTATCGGTTCGGGGATCCACCCAAGAGTCTCAGGTGTTGTGCCCCTCCAGCAACATGATCGTTCCAGAGATCTCGTCCCTCCAAGACATTCAGTTCGAAGTTAGGACTGTTGAAGAGGGCATTACCATGCTCGTCCACACGAATCAGAGAGATACGAACGACATCATCAAGACCCGGAGTGTGTCGGTGAATCCAGATCTCCCTTGCTTCGGTGTTGACAAGGAAGTGGGCACCCTTGTTCTCTTCCCATGTTGCCAGTTGGTAACATCTTTGAATCACCGGGTGAGGTGCTTTCTTGTACCAGTTGTCTTTGATCAGCGGTTTCATGTTCATGTTGAAGATTCTACCAGAAGTGTTTGAGGGATGCAAGGGGTGTGGAGAAAAAAGTCTGAGAAGGGAAAATGACTTGCGGGGTCTAGACCCTATGGAACCTTACCGGACTTTTTGCCGTGGCACTGTTCGGAAGGGGGGTCGCACTTACGCAACCGTATCCAGATCTTGAGTTGTCTTGAACTTGCCCATGTTCACATAGTTCGCAATGCAGTCAGACACACAGGGATTCGTCAAGAGGGCAACCGCGTTGTCGAGATGCTCACGCGAGAGGTTCCTCTTCATGAGATCCAACTCACGATCTTCCTGTGCCTTTGTGACATCGAAGATGTCGGACGAACGGTTGAGGTGTCCCTCGGTGATCCATTCCAACCAGTACCCTGCGGAGTTGCGGTTCTCTACACGGTCTCCAGTTGATTCAGTGAGGGACTTGCGAAAGAGTTTGGCATCCTCGATCTGGGCCTTACGCAGGACGAGAAGTGATCGGTAGATCCAGTGGTTGTCCTTAGCGTTGATGTTGTTGCGGATGACTTCGGCGGTGAGGGCTTCGTTCATAGGTCAGTTGCTCCAGTTGGAAGGGCGGTCGTAAGGGTCGAGGTCGAATGAGTCTTCAGGTTCGTAGGGAAGATCTTGTGAGGGCGGCCATTCATCCGCTTCCTTGAGTTCTTCCTCAGTGGGCTCTACCACGAACTCCAGATCAAAGTCGGGAAGTTCGGGGACGTTCTGCTTTACATCAATCAATAGGGGCATTCGTTGTTCTCCACGTTGAGGGGCCCGGTGGTGGTAGTCTCTTCAGGGATCGACACGTTGACATCGATCTTCTCGTAGAGACGGGTGAAGTCGCTCTGAGTTTCCTCATCGAAGCGGGCGACTGACATCTTGATTGCCTTCATACGATCACCGAAGATCGCGAAGGCCTCGACGATACGCTCCAAGCGTCGAGTGGTGATGATCTCGCTGCAACCACCCTGCAAGAAAGTCTGGCGGATGGTATCAGCCCACTTGGTGAGCATGTCGGCGAACTGGTAGTTATCGCCGTCCTTGGCAATATCCATGTTCCACTTCGACATGTTCTTGAGCAGGATCTTCCGCTCAGTGGAAGCAGTAGCATACGGCTGCTCCATCGTGAAGTGGAAACGGTCGAGCATGGCTTCGTTCATCATGCCCGTACCGGAGAACTTACCAGTATCGTCACCCTGGCCCTTGGTGTTCGCAGTAGCGAGGATGGTGAAACCAGCGGCGGGCTGGACCCACTCGTTGATCTTCTTGACGTAGACACCCTTGCCCTCAAGGACGGGCTGGAGACACATCATGAGATGACCACCAAGGTCGATCTCGTCGAGAAGCAGGACACCGCCAGCCTTCATCGCACGGATCACGGGACCATCACACCACACGGTGTTACCATCGATGAGACGGAAACCACCGAGGAGATCATCCTCATCAGTTTGGGCGGTGATGTTGACGCGGTAGAACTCACGCTTGAGGCGGGCGCAAGCCTGCTCAATCATGGTGGTCTTACCGTTACCGGAGAGACCAGTCACGAAGATCGGAGCGAAGTGGCCCGACTTGAGAATGGTTTCGATATCGGTGTGGTGACCCCACGGGACGTAAGTATCCATCTTCGAAGGCACCAGCGTAGTGTTGGTGAACTCGGTGGACACTGGGGCACTCGGTGCAGTGGGGATGGTGGGAGCGGACTTCACCGCAGGAGCGGGAGTCGCAGCAGGAGCAGGGGCATACGATTGCGGAACGTCAAGAGGATTGATCTTCTGATCACCATCGAGAAGCGGCTTGATGTTCCACAGACCGCGACCGGCCTTGAGAGATTCGTTTCGACGCACCCACAACGGGATACAGGCTTTACCAATGGAGTTGGCAACCTTGATCAACTCGTTAGCGTTGCAGAGATCGGAGATCTCACCAGCAGCAGCAGCGGACTGGAGAGCAGAGACGAAAGCGGTTTGCGAAGCAGTGTAGGTCATGGTTAGGTTCCTGTTAGGGTCAGAGGGAAAGGGTCAATGTGGACTGGCCACATGGGCCAGTGTACCATAACTGGCCGTGAAATGGGGTATGTGGGTCGTCTTTTTTACCTTTTTTTCAACTTTTTTATCTCCTTATCGGACAAGGGTTTACGACTCACGCGGACGCTCGGACCCCTAACAAACACCGAACAAACGTACTTCTCGCTGGATTCCTTGACTCGATCCCATCCCGAATCGGGGATCAGTCCCCACTGGTCTAGGATCTCGATTGCAGATTCCTCAGTGACTTTCTCAAGGGCATAGTAGTCCCTAGCATCATCACGGGAAGCACGATAGAGAGGATCGTCAGAGAACCATTGCAGGAAGTGAACGTACTCATGGGCGAGAGTGTGGAAGAACTTGTCCTTGGACATCCCGGCTGCGACACACAGTTCTCCACCGATGTCTGGTTCACAGAACATACCGTAGTCACCATCGAGGTGCTTCTTGGATGCACGAAGGTTCAACTTGACTCCACACTTGGTGAGTTGCTTTCGAATGAAAGCGAGGAAGTCTTTTCGATTTTGGTCAACAGTATTCATCAGACAAGGTTCTCCGCAAGGACATCAGTGATTCGATTCAGAAGGGTACGCGATGCAGTAGCGTTCTTCGCAGCCTTCTTGAACTGGGCACGAACCGAACGGAGATCGCCAGCGACGGCATCTTCGAGACCGTTACCAACCTCAACCTTTTCAGGCTTGAGCAGGAAGTAGAGATCGTGACCGTCCTGCGGGACTTCGTACGCCCGCTCGGTACGCCAGATCTTCTTGAACTCACCAGTGTCGAAGTTGGTGGGATTCTTACGAGCAGCCATGTGGACCGCAGTGCTGTCAGTATCAGTAGCGAAGAATCCCATCGTGTTGCAGCCCGTGAGTTGACGAACAGCATCGACGAGACAATCCTCCGCAGAGATCCTCTTGTCGTACATCAACGTACGTCGAGTGATCGGGTCGAAGACCTTGGTCTGCTGGCTACCCGGACGGAACGACGAGTATCCCTGTCCATCGGTGAGGACACACATGGTGACCACATCGAGATTGTACTGGGCACGGAACTCGGGAATGCGATACCGCATCGCCATAAGGGCTTCGTGGAGAGGAGTACCGGAGAGACTCCATCGGTGCGGCACACCGTAGTTGTTACCACCGTGTTCGCGGTACATGTCAAGGATACGCATCGAGAGATCGAAGTCTGCCTTGTTGAGAGTCGATGAGGTGATCTGAATCAAACGGAATCCGCTGATCTCTTCCTTGTCACCGTTGTTGAACATCTCACCAACAACCTTGCGGGACTCGGTGTACTCGCCTGTCTGACGATCCGTCTCACAGTTGTTGGTGAATGCGTAGCAGTCGAAAGGAATACCAGCCTTCTTACAGAAAGCGGAAAGCAGCATAACCTGGCTGACGCATCCACTGAGAGGCTTACCAGCCATCGAACCCGACCAGTCGATAAGCATCTGAATGCCGTGGTTCTTACCGTTAGGAACGATGGTGTTTCGCTTGAAGATATCGTCGTTGAACTTGTAGGTGTGCAACTTGGTGCAGTCAATTGTACCAGTCTTGGCAACCTGCTGCTTGGAGAAGATCGCACCACGCTTCTTGCGTTCGAACATCTGGACCAGTTGAGTCACCGAACCACGAAGGCCCTTGACGTAGGTCGATTCGGTGGGAAGAGTATAACCATCCCAATCCTTCTTCGCTTCACTGAACGGAACGATGATGCTATCGAGATCCATCGTCTTGGGAAGAGTCTGACCAGAGTGGCCATTCCAGTAACTATCATCGGTGAGGTTGCTCAGGGCATCCTGCATGGCCTTCTGCGTCTGCGATTCGCGAGGGGCTTCGTCGTTACCAGCACCATTGCTCTGGACCGATACCTGCTCCGACTCGGCTGAGGAACCGTCATCCTCTGCATCAGCAGCGGATTCCATAGTACCTTCACCCTTGGCTTCGGAACTATCATCCTCAGCCGAGTCGCCAGCATTGTTAGAAGAGGAACCACCCTCTTCTTGACCATCGGACTCCTCAGAGTCCGAACCCTCGCCGGAACCGGCGTTATCATCATCACCCTCATCCGAAGAGGAGTCAGCACCCTCAGCGCCACCAGTATCATCCTGGCCGGACTCTTGCTGATCTTCACCCTCTTCATCACCGGGCATTCCATTATCCATATCCCAGTCGGGAGTAACGGTTTCGGAATCGTGAACTTGTGCATACTCGTAGACATCGCGAACGATCTCAAGAACTTCGTCGAGATCTTCAACGTCATCGATACGAGCAATGAACTCCTGTTCGACAACATCGAACGGGACAGTCATGTCAGTCTTGTAGTTGAGGTTGATTCGGTCAACCAGTGAGTACGAATCGAGATCCGCATCCATAGGACCGAAGAAACCCCGCTCCATCATTTCGGGGTAACCAGCCCGGTAGTCCTTACGGAGTCCGGGGAACTTTCGCTGGATCAGGCGGTCAATGCGGGCGTCCTCAACCACGTTGAGATACTGCATGACGCGATCCATATGCTGGGAATCGACGCTCTTGAGGAACGTGACGATATCGTCAGCGGACATCTTGGTGAACAGTGCGTGGCCAACTTCGTGACCGATCAGCATATCGTTGAGACGACGACTCATGTCCTTCCACATAGGCATACGCAGGACACGGGATTCGGTGTCGAACGTAGCGGTGGTGGCAGAACCATCGTACATCACGGAGATGTTTTCGGTGGCGAGGAGTTTCGCGAATCCGTTGGCGGGGAGGGTAGTGGTCATGGTCGTGTTAGGTTCCTGTTAGGGTCGAGGGTGGTCTGTGTGTGGGATCTCCACATAGGCCAGTGTACCACAACTGGCCACCCATGCAACCCGTACGGGTAAAAAATGGGGATTTTCTCAACTTTTTTTATCCCCCCTGGCGAGCAGCCAGAGGGGTATACCCCCGTGGCAGGCGGCCAGAGGGGTTGGGACTTTCTGGTCCCTTGGAGGGATTCCCGTGACCTACATAAGGCATGGAGGATTTACTATGCCTATTTACGACTTCAAATGTGAGAAGTGCGAACACCAGTTCAGTGAGATGAAGACCATCGCGAATCGTGACCTACCTCTGAGTGACCCATGTCCTGAGTGCGGCCTCGTTGGGAGTGTCGTGAAGGAATACTTGGGGGCACCGGCACAGATGCTCGACACCAAGTACCGGGTAGACAGCAAGCACAACATGGGTGGGTTCAAAGAGGCCATGTCGGCCATGGCGGAGCGTCCCGGTATCAAGGGCACACCTGATGGGGACCGCATCAAATCAAGGTACTGCAACTGATGCCGACCGCGATGGCCCTTTTTATTAGACTAACAAAACACTTTTTGGGCAAATACGACCCGCAGGAGTACTCAAATGTCATTCGATAGAGAAGCAATCGAAGCAGAAATCGAGAACATGATCTCGGGGGATAACGATGTCTTTGACTTTGGTTTCTCCTTTGCTGATACCGATGAGGTAGCACAGGAGTCCTCTCTTGTGCAATCTAATACTGACGCAATGGATTCCATTGAGAAGATCGTTCTTCCTCTTCTAGTCAACTTGAAAAAGGATCCTGAGCGTGATTACATTCTTTGGAAAGGTCATGATCGTGTCTCTCAGTGTAACCTTGCAATTGAACGTCTATTGAATATCACTAGAGGATAATGGTTATGGGCAAGAAGTCGTACCTTCAAAAGAAAAAACCACAGTCGGATATGCTCTTCTCTCGTCGAAAGATTGATGAGGCAGTAGGTCTTGCTACTCTCGCAACGGCATTGATGAACATGCCTCTTGTGGTAAGGTTGCTCAATCGTATGGTGAATGTCGATTCAACAGCACTTGCAAATAAGTTGTTGCGTGTTCCCGGCGTAGCACGAGTTCTTGCAAAGGCAGATGCGGATAACGTTCTCAAGGTCATTGATGTGATTGACTTCATGCGTACGCTCATGGAGGATGATACCCTTGATGAGAGTCTTGCGTTGTTGATTCGTAAGCATGATGATCCATTCGAGTTCGCTCAGGCAGCACTTCAGGGTATCAAGGATGGTAGTCTCAAGTTGAAGACTCGTGGTGCAGCGAATACTCGTGAGTTGATTGCTGCATGGTATAAGGCAAAGCGTAAGCGAGTTCCCGTTCGTGAAGCGACTGAAGGGCGTCTACGCAAACCTACCGTGTTGGTCTTGACTGGACAAGAGGACTCGAAGGTCACAGGCACAGCAGAGCGTCTTCTGAAGGTATCCACTGAGTTGGGTCTCTCTGCGTTTCCCGTACTCGTCAACAAGGCATACATTGCAGACGAGGATGCAACGGACAACAGCATCACCATTCACAACTACGACGGCGAAGGTAATAAGATCACGGTACAGACAGACAATACCGTGGTCTTTGTTCGTGGTAGTGCCATTCTCAACAATGCAGGACTTGGAATCATGCAGGTGTTGGAACAGGCAGGTGCGTCGATGGTGAATGGTATTCAGACGATGCAACTATGTCAGAACAAGATGGCGTCGGCGTTGACCCTTGATCGTCACGGGGTTTCTACTCCCAAGACGGCATTCGTCTCCAATGAGGATTCTATCGGGATTGCATTGAAGAAGATTGGTGGACAGTTCCCTGTGGTCGTGAAGACTATCACAGGGTCAGAAGGTATTGGCGTTGCTGTGGTGGACTCTGAGCAGTCTCTGAAGTCCGTTCTACAGTCTCTCTGGAAGTACGATGCTGAAGTCATCCTACAGGAGTTCATGAAGATCAAGTACGATGTTCGTACCATTGTCGCTGATGGTAAGATCGTCGCCTGCATGAAGCGTCTCAAGGGCAAGAAGGACTTCCGTACCAACAAGGCACTCGGTAACGACACCGAACCATACGACTTGTCTGAAGAGGAAAAGGATTTGGCTCGTCGTGTTGCAGCGTTGTCTGGCGGGCGTGTCGTGGGTGTGGATCATATCACCGTGGGTGGTAAGCACTATGTCCTTGAGGTGAATGGATCACCAGGCAGTGGCGCAGACAAGTATCGTGCGTACTTCGGTGAGAAGAAGACAGTCAACGGTGATCGGATGATGTCTCATGTCGTATCACTCATGACACAGCAGGATGCGAACCGATCCAGCGAGCAGACCGTGGGGTACATTGAAAAGGCATCCATCGGAGGACTTGAGGTCAAGGCCAAACTGGACACCGGCAACGGTAGTTACAATGCAGTACATGCAGAGGACATCGAGGTCAAGGGCGATAAGGTATCGTTCCTACTCATGGGTAAGAAGCGAATGACTCTACCCGTGAAAGAGACCAAGCGTATTCACCTAGGCGGTGGTGAGTTCGAGAATCGTCCAGTAGTTCAACTTGATATGACTCTAGGACGAAAAGAGTACACAGACGTTTACTTTGCCCTTGCAGATCGAAAACTCAATGTGTACCCGATTCTAGTCGGTAAGCCATTTCTCTCTTCTGCTAACTACAGTGTTAGCGTCAACAAGAAGTTTACACTGGGGTAAAGATGAGATCATATGAGAAACTATTCGAGGGATTTGCGAAGGCAGCGTTTGACTATGAGGCGTTGATCCAAAAGGGTCTCTACAAAATGGGCTTTGCAAACACTACCAAGACCGCAGGTTCAACGAACCGAGCGGATGTTGTTTTTACTCACAAGGGTAAGGAACACAATCTAGAGATCGGTAAGGTCGGTAAAGACTTCGCACAGGGTAAAGTCCACTGGAGAGGTAAGAAGTGGTACGCAGACACCAAGAACAGTAAGACGATTACCGCCTACCTTCAGACACTCACATACGACGATGATCTCATGAATCACTGGGGTCCGATCTCACTAGGTAAGAAGACAGAGGCACAGGTGACTTCAGACATGCGTGTGAAGCAGGCACGGACGGGTGGCGATCTCTACCTCACAGACATCGATCCAGACATCATTGCCAAGTATTACGCAGACAAAGGCGTGTATTACATTCAAGTCGATGGACATGGTGCATTCCACCTCGGTAAGAACCCTGCACGCCTGCCTCTACCATACTTTGCATGTGCCCCTGAAATTAGATTCCGAAGTAACAAGGGATACGGTGGTGGTAAATTCGATACCACATGGGCGATCAAGATTCCCAAGTCTTCACTACCATCAAGTCCATACACATTTGACCCAACAGACACCCAGCGTAAGGGTCCGGCTGAGTTCCTGAAGAAGTAAACCACTACATAAAAGAGCATTCCTCTGGAGATAGAATGAGCGAAGAAGATAACATCAACGAAGGTGATTTTGAAGAAGCGATCAAGCGAAAGGTCGTTGTTCGTGGTGGCAAGAAGATCCGCAAGAAGGTAACCACCAAGTTGGGTTATCGTATGGCCGGCGGCAAACAGGTACGCATGTCTGCATCCGAAAAGCGTAAGCGAGCAAAGGGTGCCAAGAAGGCAGCAAGAAAGAGACGCGGTAGAATGGCAGGGATCCTACGAAAGCGTAAGAAGTCAATCCGAAAGCGTAAAGCATTGAACATGGGTGAGTCTTGGGTTCATGCAATCAATGAAGCGGTAAACAGCGTGATGACCGAAGGTGCTTCTCGCTACTATGATCCGACCTACTTCGGCAACCACTCTCAGAGTCTCATTGTGTTCCTTGACATGGAAACATACGAGGAGATGCCCAACGCAACAAAGTTCCTTATGGATCTTCGACGCACAGTCGGTATCCTCAATGACTCCCCATTGTTGGATGATGTGAAGAACGGTATCACAGCGGTTCAATTCGATATCTCAGACATGGATCAAGGTTCAGTCGTTCGAGTAATCGATAAAGTTGCAAAGAAATTTGGAGTATCGCTCAACAACGATGGTGAAGTGTCTGGTGCAGCATCGGGTCAACTTATCCGAGGTATCATCTACACTCGCAACTCGATGAGCGAAGAGGCATACGAACTAGAAGACGATGAGGAACTTGTCAATGAGTTCTGGGAATCTGATGACCACTTCGATCCCGATGAGGATGAAGAAGAAGTGTACAGAGACATGGAAGGTGATGTCTCCGACAATTACTACACAGAAGACATCGATCTCGATAAGTTCCCTGATCCACTACCACGGTCCCTCGCACAGATCTTCAAGGGCAAGGGTAAGCGAGATGGAGATGCAAAGGACGATGTGATTCGCACACGCGAGACTCAATGGCCTGCTTCCAAGTTGCTTCCCTCACAGGACGCGATCTACCTTGGTAAGTCACTCGGTATGGCCATCGGCGGTGTCAAGGGTGGTAATCTTGGTTCTATCGTCTCGAATGACAATCGTATTCTAGACGGTCACCACAGATGGGCGGCAACATCTTTCAATGATCCAAAGGCCCGTGTCGGTGGTGTTGAAGTTGACCTTCCAATCAAAGACCTAATCCCCGTTCTTCGTGCAATGGGTGATGCGTACGGTAACGCAAGACGAGGCAACCCAGGCGGTGGTGATCTCAACATTTACCAAGCGAAGTTGAAGGATGCTCTCGACGCGATCTATCACGGTAAGTACATGAACCCCAAGTTCTACGACAAGGATACAGCGGTCGAGTGGTTGGAAAGCATCGGTGGTGAGAAGGTTCTCGGAGAACGCCTCATGGCAATCCAGTCAGCAACCCCACCCGCAGGCGCACCTCCTCGCAATCGTATGCCTGTCATCGATGCTGACAAGGGAGAACACCTTGATGCAGCGAAAGCACTTGCAAAGGGCGAGTTGGATGTGTATCCACCTTACGCGAAGGAATCATTTCATTCACTCGAAAGTAAGATCAAGCAAGTCACACTTGACGAGATGGTTCGGTACGATAATGGCAATCTACAGTTGGATAACCTCGGTGATCCCGACAACCCTAACGTAGTCGTTAGTGGGTATGGTTCCATGTCTGTCAACTTCCTCCGCAAAGAGATTTCAAAGCGTCTTCAAGAACTATCGAAGATGACAGATAGAAACACAGATAAACTTTACTATGAGATTCTAAATGACAGGGGTATTCTACGCCTCTTTGTCTCTGCACTAGAAGATGTCGAAAAGCAACTCGCTTCAGCATCAGTCAAGAGAAGAATTACCATGCTCAAGAAAGGAAGCAAGTAATGGACGAGGCACGATACGACCGTGGAGGAACACCTCCTAAGAAAGAGTACATGATGAAGAAGCGTAAGGATGGTACATACTCCATCCTTCGCCAGACTGACCGTGGGCCTATCGGTATGTTCCATGATCTCGACAAGAAGGCAGCAGAGAGAATCATGAAGAAACTAGATGGTGCCTCCGACGCGAGAGATCGTCGTGAGCGTGGCATTCCCGATGTCAAAGGCAAGTATGCTGGTCAACGCTTGTTCGCTTCCTTTCAAGAGCATGTTGACTTTATGGAAGAGACAGAAGAGCATATCGAAGAGCATCTTGAAGAGATGTCTGCGAAAGCACACTACAACAAGATGAAGGCACAAGGCAAGTTGGGTGGCATGGTTGTCACGCCTATTGATAGAGATCGTTTCCCGAACCGTGAGAAGGAAGGTCTTGAGGGACCATACCGTAGCAAGAAGTCTGGTCAGGTCTACTACTACGACAAGAAAGCAGGCAAGTATTACGACCCACTGTCGGACATGTATCTCCAAGTAAAAGATGTCATGGAAGAAACTCAGGTCGATGAGATCGTCCGTGCAAAGGATGTCTACCCCGAGATCGACAAGATCAAGAAGGTCTTGAAGAAGAAGGGTATTGGATTCCACACCGAAAAGGGTAAGATCATGGTAAATCCCATGAATGTTGTCGAAGCAAGAGCGGCACTCAACAAGGCGTTCGGTGGTCAGTTCGAGAAGAAGACTGGCATGGAAGTCAAGGCACAGAAGAAGGTCTCCCTATCGGCACACCGTCAGACCGAAGAGACTGAACTTGATGAATCCGTAACTCCAAACTACGACTCTAGATTGCTGAAACAGGCATTGGTGCTTGGGAAAAACGCATTCAAGGCGGGCAAGAAGCGAGTACCTATCAAAGATCCAAATCTTGTGTCATTGAAAGGTTTCGCCAAAGGTCAAGATAAGAATGAAGTAATGAAGCAATGGCTAAAAGGTTGGGATGAAATGAATCTCAAGGATGATGTGCAGATTGATGAAGCCATTGAACTTGATGAAGCAGTCGATCAGAAGCAACTTCTTGCGATGTACAAGAAACTCAAGAAGGGCGACAAGATCGATGTCACCTTCGATTCCTCGGTTCGCAAGGGTAAAGATCCCATGACTCTCATTGTGACCAGTCCACACCGTGTGGTGGGTAAGTCCAAGGTTGGTCGTATCATCTTCAAGAGTGTTGATAACATGGGCGGTGTAAAGTACTTCTGGTACAACCGTGATGATAAGATCAGCATGGCCCAAGGCGACATGGCCGTATCACCAAGAGAAGTCAAGATGTCAACCGATGAGGGTTTCTCAAGTGACGCTCAACGGCGTGCTGCTTTCGCCAGCGGATATAAGGCGAAAGATAAGAAGGACAAGAAGGAAGACACCGAACTCGAAGAAGGCAAGTTCGATGATGAGATGTTTCAGAAACGCTCAAAGGCATCGTCCGATTATGATAAGATGCTGAAGAACTATGCTAAGAGCGAAGATAAGAAGGTCTTCGACATTCTCAAAAAGAACGGGTATCGTATGGGTGGCGAGCAGGATGGCACTCTTGTTCGCAACATGCTCAGGAAGTTCAAGGGCGATGTCAAGAAAGCAGCAGCATTCATCATGAAGTCCTATCCCGGTATGAAGAAAGAAGATGTGCAGATTGTCGAGGCATATGAAGTTACTTTTCAATTCAAAGGGTCAAAAACAAAATTTATGAGCCGAGTGAAAGAATTTCAAAATAGTGGTTCGATGACAGGGTTTAGTGAACTTGATAAAAGAATTGAGGGGCGACCCAATATGGTGAAAATGACTTTCAAGAGCAAGAGTGATTTCAATAAATTCTTTAGTCAAGGGGTTTCTGGTGGAGTCGTAAAGGTTCAAGAAGATGTGCAAGAGGGCAAGAAGATGAAGGTCAAACTCGACCCCAATAAGTCGATGGATAAGGTTGTCGATACTCTCGAAGACAAGATGACTGACGCTGAGATGGATAAGCGAGAGAAGATTGTCAAGTCCATGAAGAAGAAGAAGGATGACTTCAAGGCACGTTACGGTGATCAGGCAGACGAAGTGATGTATGCGACTGCTACCAAGATGGCCATGAAGGAAAGTCATGAGATCGATGATGTGTCTTCAATCAACGAGTCGTTCGACAATGAGTTCCCTGTTAGTGAGGTAGAAATCCTTGCAGCAAACATGACTCCTGTCCTTCGTGATCGTTGGGTAATCAAGGAAGCACCATTCGATGACATCAAGAAGATTGTCGCTGATAAGAGTATGATGACTGTCAAGTTCCCTGATGGGAAGCAGAAGGTTGATATGATGACTGCGAACGTACTTATGACTGTCTATGATGCACTCAATGATAAGAACAAGAAGAAGTTCGTCGAGAAGATCAATGCAAAGATGGGCAACTTTATCAAGTTGGTTCAATTCGCATACTCGGCGGTCAAAGCCAAGTGAGGTAAACTATGCTTGAGGGACTACTAACAACAGAGTTTCTATCTCTGGTTGGCGGCAGCGTCACGGGATTTCTTTTCAAGGCAATGGCCGAGAAGAGAGCGAACGAACAAGAACGCTTCAACCGAATGATCGAAGCATCTACCAAAAGAAACGAACACGCTAACGAGGCAGTGAAGCGTGTTGGAGTGGAGGCAGGCAAGTGGGTACGAAGAGTCATCGTTCTTGCAATCCTATTTGGCACTATCCTCGCTCCCTTTCTTCTACCATTCTTCGGGATTCCCGTGGTAGTGGAACTGACTGAAAGAAAGTACGCACCACTTGATCTATTCGGTCTTTTCGGAACAACCGAGACAGTCTCCTTTGAAGTGATCAGAGGATATTTGTTCACACAAGAGAATAGACAGATTCTCGTGACCATTGTCGGTTTTTACTTTGGTGCTGCTGTAGGGAAAACACGATGAAAAGAATCGCGATAAGTATGATGTGTTGTCTGATTGTCCTTGGATGTCAAGATGGCGTCAAGATTGTAGAATCAGTCCCAACGAAATCTATTCCGCCACTTGATGATGGTACTGTGATGGCACAGATTCCCGTTGAGACAACCACGGGGTGGTTGCCTATCGGGGCATACCTTCTTCTTCTTGGTATTGTTGGTTGGTTGACTTGGAGGGAATTCCGTGGAAGTACTGCAAAGTCTAATAGATCCTGAAGCGATTATCACTGCTCTACTATTTGGACTCGTTGGGTTCGTGTGGAATATTTCACACAAGGTCACACAACTATCAACGAAGATCGATGACCTACGCAAAGACGTTGATCGTCAACGCGAAGATATCCACAAGTTAGAAGAGCAAGTTGACCGACTCACTGAGAAGCATTGGTCTACCAACGGCGATCTCTAAGGGCCCCACGTTCTCTTCTGCATGTTCTTCCATAGACACTTGCAGATATAGTACGCATCTACAACATCAGAAACAGGAGAGTCTACAACACTCTTCTTCGGAGAGATCGCCCCTTGTAGGTTGATCCCCGTCTCTGCATACCAAGCGGCGTGCATCGCATCTTTCTTGGCATTGCCCTTACCCGTTGCAACTTTCTTCACTGCTTGCGGGGGGATGATTTCAATCGGTATGGTAGCATCATAGAGTTTGTACTTTAGGATACCTGTGTTCTCTGCGATATTGAAAACACGGCCGGTTGCACCGTAGGCATATCCCTCAATAGCAACTTCCTCACACCCTCTGAGTTTGTCCATTGCCCAGTCTGAGATAGTATCGTATCGAGACTCATCACATGAGTACTCCATGAAGTTCTCACCAAAGATCCGACTCTCGTACACCTTTGCTTTGGACTTGACATCTGTTAGAAAGTAAAACTGACAGTCTTTGTAACTGAACTGCCTAGAATCATCTCCAGTCCATATGCAAATGGCTGGTCCTCTAAGACTGTAGTCCACTCCCGCTATCACCACTTGCTTCATCTCGTTCATCCTTACTCTCCTTGTATGGGAAAAAGTCGTTCAGCAACTCTCGTCTTTTCTGACAAGAGGAGCATGGGTGGACCTTCCCGAAGGTAGCACGATGGATGATACTTGCGAGTGTATCTCCGAGTCCTATGTGACGTAGTGTCTTTCTGAAACTCTTTTCGTCCATGTGTACCCTCTTTATTTAGGAGGTTAGATCAACAACTTCACATGACTCACCAGAGCAAGCATATGTCTGAGTTCCAGACGTATTATCCTGCTCTTCGTATGACTTGAGTTTTGTCCAGTCAATATCAGTGGGCATCTTAGAACGAAGTTCGTGATAGTCGGACTCCACACAGTCTTGATATGGTGCCTGCTTGTATGTGTGATCCGAGAACGGAAGGAATGAGATACCAGAACATTCATTTAGGTGATTCCATACCCATGCACCAACTTCCATCCACTCGGGTTCCTTGACCGTGATGGTAACAGAAGGCTTATGCTCACACCAGTGTCGTTGATACTGCAACCACATCTCCAACTGCTCAATGGCAGTCATGTCGGTTCGTGTCACACAACCCTTTGGTGATGCAATAGGGAACGAGAACACGGTGACATGATCTGGTTTCATTGCACATGGTTCGTACGGGAATCCCTCATCCTTCATGAACTGACACAGAGGATCCTTGTTGTCTGCACGAACAGTACGAACATAGAAGTCATTGTGTCTTGCGTGGATACCAGAAGCAGCGTCTACCAACTGAGAAACCGTTCCTGATGGTTTCACACAAGTTGTAGCAGCAGACTGCTCGACACCGATCTTGTTTGCATGTTCTCGGTTTGTCTCGATGCAGATAGTACGCAACTTAGTCAAGTGTTCTGCGTTGGCGAGTCTAGTGGTTTCGCAATCCATGATCCCTGTGAGAGAAACACCAAGAAGTCTTTCTTCTTCGCAGTTCTTCTTCCACGACGAAGAGAGATAACGGAAGTCGGTAAGTGTTGACTGCCATGTGCCCAAAATCGTTGCAAGGCGAACCTTTCTCTTCAAGTCATTCACAGTATCACCATCACGACACACAACCTCTGTTAGATTACAGAACTCACAGTCGCGGAGAATAATCTCAGAGCAGGGGTTGGTTCCAAAGCGATGTTCGGAATCACGATGAACGTGTCCATCTCCTCGGATCTCAGCGAGTCTCTTACACTGATTCTTACTTGCTGTTCGATTGAAGATACCACGCTCACCACTCTTCGACTCATAGAGTGCCATCCACTCACGCATGAACGTACCAATCTCAGTGGGACCACCATTGTACACGGCAGAGTTGTTTGCCAATGCACGTTGCGGTTCTGACATCCACCACTGACCGGACTTTGCATCACGCATACGGTCATCCATGAGAGATGACAATGAGATAAGAGCAGAACGGCGAACACCACCGACCACGACGATCTCAGCGATCTTACAAACGATATCATGACACTCGATGGTGGTGAGTCTACGACCGGCAGCCTTCTTGAAGGTATTCACCGTGAAGTCAAATAGGTCTACAAGTGGTTCGGGACCAGAAGCACGACCACCAAAGGTCTTGAGTCTTTCACCTGCTGCACGAACCTTACTCACATCCCAGTTTGGAACCTGACCGTTCATGAGGAGAGCGATGAGTTCCTTGTATGCCTTTGACCATCCAATCTTAGAATCTGCAACAACGATAGTAGTATCGCTATCGTGGAAGTCCTCAGCCAAAACAGGAAGTTGATCTACTTCAGCACGTTCTACAGAAAAACCAACACCAGTACCACACATAAGAACATAGAGAATCTCATCAAACGCCCGCATACGATTTACCGCAACGTATGAGCAGTTGTAACCAGCAACATGATCTCTCGTGAGTGCTTCACCAGCGGTCATTAGTGCCCGCATAGAAGGCATGATCTCAAGATTGATCACTGCATCTTCAAGTTCTTTTCGGTCCTTCTTAGATACCTTATGGTTATGCTTGTCCTCTAGGTGTTGTTCAAAGAAGTCAAAGTACCGCTTCACAGTTTCATCCCATTGCTCACGACGACCCTCCTCTGGCAACCAACGAGAGTAACGACTGAGATGAATAAAATCTTGATATAATGACGGTAGGTTCTTCATGTAACAACTTTCCTTTTTGAGTGCATGGTATTTAGTCTGATGATTATAGGGTATTTGATTAGATTGTCAAGCCAAAACCAACTGATGGAGGCCGACTATCTTTGAATGATACGATGTCTTGAATGCCACCAGTGGTAACCCCACCAGTCGCAGCGTGTCCGCCTTCAGAGGTGACAAGTCCATTCACTACGAATTGAATAGTATCGCCTGATGCGTTTTGTCCACCGACACCGGGATACAGATAGTTTTCTGGTCCGTTTCGATGTTCGTCCCACAGTGGTCCGGGTTCCGGTATGGTGTTGTATGCAGACTTGGGAAGCACGGGGGCCCATGCAGGTTCGCCTATCATCGCGTCGATGTCCATCGTTCGATAAGATGAAGAATCGATCCTTCCTGACTGCATGTTTAGGAAAACACTATCACCTTGGACCTCCCACCAAGTAACTCGATCTCGGAACGCTAGACTTGCGCCTGGGACTCGGGAGAAAATCGGATTGGCAGTGGAACCGCCTGAGAATCCTGTTTTATTCCAGTCGAAGATTTGTGCGTATCCCGAACCTTCAATGTAACCTGCTTGTCCGGGGGCAGTGACACCATCCACATGTGTGAATTGTTTGTTGAACACACAGTGTGTGTGATCCCAGTAGTTGTACTCATAATCGGGATCGTAGTGACTGAACCAGTTGAAGCAGTATTGATCACTTGCGTCCAAAGTGATCTCGGTTCCCTCTTCGGGCACTCCGAAGAAACGATAAGTACCCCTACCAGATCCATAGACTGCACCACTAAATCCTCCGGGTGGATTGCCCATACCGTTGACGAGACTCAGAGTTCGTAAGTCAGTTGGGTGGATTTGGAATTCCGTTTCCTCCTCTCCCTGTACAATGGTAATGCCATGGACTTGTGTCATTGGACCTGCCAGACCGACAATGAACCCATCGAAACTGCTCGGGATTGCGTCTCCTTGCTTACTTCCCTGTGGTGTTACCTCACAGTCATACTTGGCAGATATAGGACTTCCTGAGTTCCAACACCAACCTTTGGGAAATCCTGTCGCTGTTCCGCCTGACGTTGCTATGAAATCGGAGAAAGGGGGTCCATCATAAGTTGCATTTCCAAAAGATGTCCCGCTTGCCATCAAAGTAGAACCCATGAAGTGCGGGAAGGAGAACGGCTTTGATACAATCAAAGCCTGCATACTATTTTTACCAGCGTTTTGGCCGGTCATAATACCAGTCATCGCCCGGCTATGACTAACAACAACAGGAGGACAGAACCATGTATTCCCGCTATCATCCTCGTCGGTAAAGAGATACTTTTCCAGATCCTTATCGTATTCGGTGTTTGCAGGATATGTCCATCCGCCAGTATTGCTACTACTTCCTGTTGGTCCTGACGATCCGTATCTTCTCACCTGTGTATCGAGTAGTCTTTGAATCCCAACCGCGCCTGTAAGTTCCGGGTGTGCAGATTCGCCTCCTACCTCCCGAGGACTGACCGGCCCGGTGACTTGACCTGATCCGAAAGCACCCAACGCAACAATCTCAGCCTTGTATAGAGGTCTGTCTACCTCTGTTGTGATACCAGATGGTAGAGTTGGTTGTGGTGTGGTTGTCTCATCAACACACAGAACACAACCACCATTCCCATAACCGGGCTTGACTTCCAACGCTCGCATTCTTGCAGTCGCACCGGCAGGAACGGGGATTCTACGAATCGTTTGTGCAATGGAAAAAGCCATACCATTGGCGACTCCAAATTCATCACCATCACCAGCAGTTTCCAAGAAAGCAGGATGGAGTTCGTGATCTGGTCTTAGACATGAACCTTTGCCAGAAAGATCGACAAGGAAGGGTTGCTCACCAAGACCATCAGGCAAAGTCAGATTTGCAGTCGCAGTCATGGCTTTTTCTTTGAATGTCATCCAGTTTGGATTAGTTGTGCTAGAAACCCGTGGAGGAATGGGTTTCATCTTTCTCCGTTGACCCCTATTCACCTCACTCTGCGTTACTTGATTTTCAACCTGAGTCCAAACATCAGCACCAAACAAGTTCCCCTGTTTGTCAATTGCCCAGACAACAACTCCCTGACCACCTGCACCACCACCTGAAATTTGAACACTAGCAAAATTGTTGTTTGCGATTACGGCGGGAGTTCCATCTTCATTTGTGAAGAATCCGGCTGCTACATCATCTTTATCCCAATAACAAAGAGAGGAGTATTGACTATTGGACGGAAAACTCGAAGGATCTGTTATCGCAAGAACCCTGATACCACCATCACTACAGAGAACAGCCAACGCTTGATCGGCAGCACGAGCAACTGAAATTGCTCTGATGTCGGGATCAAACCTTGGATCATCGGAGTTGAAGAACAGTTCACCAATTCGTGTGTCGATGGGAGCGAAGAAACCGCTATCCAGTGAAAATGGGCCGTTCGGGTCATAAATTTCAGAGAAGCATAAAGCATCATCAATTGGTGTCGCTACGCCAGGTTCGGGAGCGCCATACCCAACTGATATGTTGGCCTTTAGTTTACCTTCGTTGTCAATATACATTCCATTGTTGAATCCATGTGCAAAAGTATATTCTCTAGAACCTTGAACTTGACTACCGTCCCAATGCACAAACTTTGTAATTGATGGTCTCTTGGTCTGGCGAGATGTACGTCCCAGACCACCAAATGGTTGTGCATCGATCACTTCACATTGATGATCATACCCGATGATCATGTTTCCGCCAGCATCGGGAACCTTACCTGCTGCACCCGCCCCGATTATGTAACCAGCGAATCCCTCACTGCCCAGTGAGTTTGTTTGTCGTGGTGCTGCGTTGAATCCGGTGTGGTGTGAGTTCGGCATAACACCAGTGGGCTCTTGGAATGGATATCTCTGGGTTCTTGCCCTTGCACGGAAGTCATCTCTGGTGGTATCATCATCATTCGACAAAATAACCAAACCATAGATGTCCCCATCTACCCAACGCTTGTAGTCTAGTGTATTGTTGAATTCAGTAGTTGCACCTGAGGCGCCGATAACATCATCACCGAGAGTGGGTTTGGGTTTTGTAGAGGCGGTTACACCTATCTCAAGTGCCGCCTGTCCTTTTCCACCCTCACCACCACCAACGTCCTCAGTCGCACCATCAGACCTCAGATTTACAATAGTCTGCCCGAACGCGCCCGCTTCACCGCCGGGAGCAACCATAAACAAACCTCTAACGAGTTTTGTAGTGGAGTTGAGGTCTGCTCCACGAAGTTCCATCTCGTAGTGGTGGTTACCTTCGGGTAGTTCCTGTGCAATTTCAGAATCTAACTGGAAAACAATAGATCCATTTGTGGTTGTATAACCATCACCCGAGAACCCAAAGTTTAGTGCTAGGAAACCATTACCGAAAGTTCCGTCAGTTCGATTAGTAAATCCTCTACCCCCGGTTGCGTATGCGGCATGGGCATCACCAATCGAACCATCAGAGTCGATGGTAGATCCAGAGACTTCAAGGATTTTATCGTCGTTGAATGGAGACCGTT
>Ga0098038_1000129_pt1 | contig 31679 bp, 47 predicted proteins | sample 5B_taG_FD_75051 | JGI IMG/M metagenome (GOLD analysis project Ga0098038, IMG submission 75051) | Marine viral communities from the Subarctic Pacific Ocean - 5B_ETSP_OMZ_AT15132_CsCl metaG | ecosystem: Environmental > Aquatic > Marine > Oceanic | place: Pacific Ocean | collected 2015-01-08 | reverse complement strand
TGTAGCTGTGGTAAAGTTTTGAGATTCTAAAGCAAACGGACCTATAGCAACACTTCTTGAACCTAGTGTATCACTAGTTAGTGTACCCATTCCTATTGCTACATTGTAGTCTGCATCCGTTAATGCGTCCCCCGCTAAACCGCCAACAAGGGTGTTTTGTAGACCCGTGGTGATTACTTTACCTGCCTCATAGCCAACTGCTACATTATAGCTATCTGTGGCTGTTGTGAAGTTTTGTCCACCTAAAGCATTTCTACCTACTGCAACGGATTTACTTCCAAGAGTATCTATGTCTAAAGCACTTGTTCCTACTGCTACGTTATCAGCACCCTCTGTCATACTGGTCATAGCAAACGATCCAACAGCAGTATTACCACTTGATGTGCTAATTGCATCCCCTGCCACATAACCTATTAAAGTATTATTATCGCCTGTCGTAATTGCAGTACCTGCCTCATCGCCCACAACAGTATTATAGTTACCGCCAGAGACTATTGAGTTACCTGCGTTGACGCCAGCAATGAAGTTAGATGTGCCTGACGTACTTGTGCTTAAAGTCGTGATGCCATCAATCGTGCCTGAGTTAATATCAATGCCAGTAACCGCAGTGGTTCCGTCGAGAAGATTATCAATATTATCAAGGTTGGTGTTGATCTTAGTACCCCAAGTATCCTCAGATGCACCAACCTCCGGCTTAACTAAGCTATATGTGGTTGTCGTTGTATCAGCCATTTTAATCTCCTATGCGGCGTAAGCCTTGATTTAATCACCTAAATTTTAGGGGGAAGCAACAGACCAATCGGTTGATGCGTTGGATGCATATTGCCATACTTCACTCACGGGATCAACATCAGTCCACGTTTCTGACGTTCCCAACTCTATTTCCCACTTCTCACGCGCGTTACACACGACAGAAGAAGCAACAGAAATATTACTCGAACTAATTTGAATTAGGTTGCAAGTTGCGCCCACAGTCAAAGCAGTATCAATAACAGCGCCGCTGCTAAACACAACATTAGCATTGGATGCCGTAGACGCAGACGCAGCAATTATACTCGCGCCATCTCTCACGCGCTCAATTGTTGCACTCGTAGATGCAACACCAGCTATCGTGCTGGCGGCACTTTGCACTCTAACGACACTCGCGGAAACAGACGCAGAACCCGCAGAAGTTGCTGCGCTCTGCCTGACGCGCTGGCCGACAGAAGTTACCGACGCAGTAGACGCGGAAGTGGCTGCACCCTCACGAACACGTAGACCCGCAGCAGTTGTGCCGGAGGTTGTCGCAATTATAGAAGCCGTAAGCCTTACGCGTACAGACGCCGCCGCCGTAGTGGTGGCCGTAATAATTGCGCCAGCGCCGTCAGTGACAAAACCATCAAGCCCAAAGTTATATGAGCCGTATGCGCTTTGCCCGTATCCGCTGCGATACTCAGCCATTAGTCTAGCGTAATATCAAGATCACCTGATGGAAGCCTAAACACGTCACCAGTTGATATAGTTTTACTGGTTGTCAAAGCAGCGTATGCAATTAAATTTCCGCCACTCGACGCGTCGAAGACTCCAACGTGCGAAACTGTACCGAAATCGGCAGTCGCAACATCCCACTCAATAGCCGCGTTGTTTGACGCAGTATTGCCGGAAACCACAAAAGTTACAGCCTTACGCCCGTAACCACCGCCAGAAACTTCCGTACCGCCGCCAGTGTCAGACGGAGCCGCAGTGTAAAGCGCGATATGCCAAGCCGTTGGCCGTGTCGCGCTGCTCGTAGTAAAAACCCAAGTCAATACTGTAGTTTCAAAAGTATTAGAAAAACTCATTTTAATATGCCCTTATTTTTAAACGGCGACCAGAACCGCCATATTTTGCTGCGTCACTTGAGGCGTTTATAGCATCAATTGCATTTTTATACAAAGCCGCCCACGTCTGTATTCGTGCATCTTCCTTTAAGTATGGCGCCGAATGCACTAAAGCGCCATATAAATAAGCGTCTGGAAAATACTGCAACAGCCAATTTGATGTATTGGCATCACTCAATTCTGGAACGCGCGCGTAATAATATAACTCCGCAGTGTATGTACTGTCAGGAATAGGATAAACTTCTATCTCACCAGCAGTCAAAGCATAGTAAGCTGGCCGACCAGTAGCGTTAGCAGTTTCAAATTTTCTCTGCAAAATTTCAGATTGGCTCATCTTCTCAAGTGGGCTGGTATCATTCGACGTAATGTAAAACCTAATATCTTCAAGAAAATCAGCAGGGATTGCACTGTACTGCGTATCAATCTGAGCGTTGCTGCGCTTCTCCTGACGCCAGTGCCGGACAAACCTTTGTATGTCAGCTTCAGCCAATGTAATAAAATCTGCGGCAATCGTACTTAGATCGTCACGGTTAAGAAAGTCAGCTATGCTCGACTTTAATTCTGCGTATGTTGTAATTGCCATTGATTTAACCTTAAACCTAAGTTAGAATTTTTTTCTGGGAGGATAATAACATGATTGATGTAGATTTAGCTAGGGAACTAATTATTCTAAAAGCAAAAGACTTAGGCTTGGACGATGAAAAACTAGATAGCCTCGACGTATTAGTGTGCAGTCGGCTTGGTATTGAAGATCCAGATCCACTCATCTTTCCATCCTAGATAGGTAACTTAAAATACCCTCAAGAACTTCTGGAGTTATTACTTGCGCAGGCATTTTTGTTTTTATTGCGTGAGTTTTATGTGCTTCATTTAGTAACTGACCAGATTTAGTTTTTTTGCCCGCCATTGATTTGTAAACATCACTAAATAATAAACCCTGCGGCACAGGAGGAAGTGACCCAAGATAATTGCCAGTAATCTGCGTGTTATATGTAGAATGAGGAAAACTTTGCGGGGGCATATTTCCCCGTGGCTTTTGAAATAAAACTGGATTTAAATCTCCTATTTTTGCAACTCCCAAACCAAACATACCAGCGGGCATATCTCTTTGCGTTAAATCAGTAACGCTATACCTAGCCTGCCCCGAACTTGGAAAACCTAACTCTTGATATGGTTTAGTATCTATTAAACGAATAAAAGATTTTCTCTTGGGAGATGTAGTGTTTTCAACCCACTTTCGTAAATCCGGCGATAAAATACCAACAAAGTCAGGGTCAAAACCCTTCATTTCTTTATCAAAGCTTTTTGCAGCTTTTTTTGTAATTTTGGAGCCTTTGACTAATTCAGCCATAGCCGCGCCCGTCATTGTAGCAAAATCATTTGCGTTTGGTGACATACTCCCCGTTACGCCCAAAATATCTTTGCCTTGAAATTTTTTTCTTGCTTTGGCAGCTTCTTTATCAATTCTGGTTATAATGTTTTGGTTAGATGCCCAGACTGCATTGTCTGCCTGCGCCGCTGGGCCAAGCATAAAATCAAAGCCACCTTCAGTGTAAACTGGCTGGTCAAACTTTACATCATCGACACCCTCAACCAATAAGCCGCGAGAAGTTCTGTCGCCATAAAAAGGCAAAACAACTTTACCCTCAGTTTCCTCCCAAGACATAGGCTTGCGCGCTAAGTTCTCTCCGGTATCAGTTAGGGCAACGTCAGTGTTGCCCAAGTAATCCCGCATCTTTGTATTTTGATAACCCAGCGGATCAAGATCTGCTTTATTAGCAGAAGAAGCCGCCAACAAACCGCCAAGCTTTGATCTATTGGCAGCAGAAATATTAGATAAATTAGAAAACTCAGGATCAAAGCGGGCGTATTGAGATCGAACCAAGTTAGGGGATAGTCTTACGTCAACATTTGAAGGGTTTGAAAGATCCTCCATATACTGTTTCTGCAATGCACGTTCTTGTTCTTTTGTGTAACCCCTATTTTTAAATTGAGTAGAATTAAAACCTGCCCCAGTGTCGTTAATGTTTCTAAACTGAACGCCACTTAAACCAGCCAATTTAGCAGCTTTCTCTATGTCGCGGGTAGAAGTCAACATTGATCCATCGCCAAAACTACTAAACCCATATCTAACATAATCAGCTAATTCAGGATTTGATTCATACAATTCATCAATGTCAAATTGGTTCCAATTTTTGCCTTTACCCTCAACAACTGCATCGCCTAACTTACTTCCAAGACGCAAAGGGTAAATTTGAGCATCTTCGCTTCCCCTTGCATAAGTGCTTGCTAGTGTCGGATTGTCTGTAGAAAAGACATTTCCTTGAAATGTATCTATGTCTGCGTTGGTTCCATGAAAACCTTTCCTTGGAAACATCTCATCAGCCCTAGCCATTCGTGCGGCTTGACTCATATCGAGTGGCGTATTGGCAAACATATATTGGTTGTCAGCCACACCCATCATCTCATTCGTAACTTCGTTTGATCTGCCAGCGGCGCGTAACTCTAGGATTTTTTTAGCCATAGCCTCAGACGCATTTGACGCCGGAGGTAAATCAGATTGAGTGCGAGACACGCCGGAGCGTAAAGAATTTTTTGGCGCAGAAACTAAACCGCCGCCGCCCATTGCCAAACCAGCAGTACCCATAACCTCTGGCACTAAATCGGCCTCTGGAATTAAACCTTGATACGCAGAATATGGCGCGTCAATCGCCTTACCAATTGTGGAAAGCAATCCAACCAAGGCTGGCCCAATACCCTCATATTGCAATGTATCAAGACCGTAAGTTGGCTCCTTAGACAATAAACCACCAAGAATAGGACGCCTGCCATCACCCGCTAAATCAGAAGCATTTTTACGCGCCATATCATACAGAAAAGAAAACGGGCTTGCCTGCTCTCTGTAGTAACGCGTTTCTGCTGGATCTGTTGAATATAAAACGGGCGCCATAAACTACTTACCAAACTTCCGCATCAAACAAGTTCCATCCCGCTTGCAGGCTTCCGGCGTGGGGCAACCCCTCATTGGTTTCATCATTTAACTTCTCCTTCTACTGCCGCACCCTAACATATTTTATTAAGCAATACCACGCAGGTTCCTCTTAATAGACTGTTTCCAACTCGACACCGCACCAGAAAGAGCCGTCGCCGCATCAGACGCCATAGTCAAACACAAAGCATCCGCCAAGTCAGGAGAACGTAATCCACGCCTGCGCATCTCATCCTTACTCTCAGCCTTCATCTTACCAGAAGAAGTAAACGAATACCGTATGGCAGTCAATTCAGCCACAAGCTGATCGTTGTCCGGCAACTTACACGACCTATCCTCCAACCAACCCTTCGCCTTAAACCAAAGCTCAGATCTCAAATTCATATACGTGTCACCCATAGACGGCGCCTCACTCACATTCACACCCCTCACGGGCGCACCCAATTCACGCATGCGATCCACAACGCCGCCGCCGACGCCAATACTATCAACTAAAATTTCTTGAGGCTGCGCGCTGGGCGGCAAACCATTATACTCAGCCATGACACGGCCAACAGTCTGCATTAAATCCAACCCCTGCCACGAATTAATATCCGTCACCACATTACCATACCGCTTACACAAAGCCGTTTCATCAGTGCCAAACCGCGCAACGTCCAAACCCCAAATAGACTTTTGATCCGGCGTCACCTCAATATCACGCCGTATCGCACTCTCAACCAAATGAAACGGAATAATAGTATCATCATCGGCCAGCGGAAATTCACCCAAAACACGCACACGAAATGCGTTGGAATCCTCGCCATACCGCGCGCGCATCTCATTAACAAAATCATCAGACACGAGAGGGCTTTCCACGCAAGACCAACGCCGCGTCCACCAACTCTCAGCCATGCGCGTCTGGCTCTCGTAAAACGTACCGCTAGAACGCGTCGGGTTAGACAATAAAATCGTCGTGGCGGAGTGACCCGACATAGAACCCGCAGCAGCCTCAAAAACTTTCTCAGGCACACCAGAAGCCTCGTCAACAACTAACAAAACATTCTCCGAATGCACACCAGCCAAAGCCTCCGGCGTTTCCGCGCGTGACGTCCTAGCTGAAATAAACGCCTCGCTGGGGGCCGAAGACAACTCAATGCGATCAGACTTAACAACCAACATAGAACTTAATTGCTCCGGCAACTCGTTAATCCAACGCTTTAATTCCGCAAAAAGTGCGTCAAACAACTGACCACTGGTCGGCGCCGTAACCACAACCTTATTGGGAAAACGCAACATCAAAAACCACAGCATCGCCCAGCTTGCAGACGTAGACTTACCCGTACCGTGGCCGGAACGCACACTAATCTTACGCTCGTTATTCGCAATGGCATTCAAAAACTCCGCCTGATACGGCAGAGGATCTGCACCCAAAACCTCCCTAACAAATAAAACAGGATCGTCACGGTAACGCGACACAAACTCAATAAAAGGATTATCTTCACTCACTGGACAACTCCTCATACTCCACCTCAATCGCATTGGCCTCGCGCTGGCGATCCTCCGCATCAATCGCGGCAATTTCAGAGTTAACCTTGCGCAGCGCATCTAAATGCATATCAGCTACAGAAATCGTCACATTAGTCTGCGGGCGATTGCCATACCTATCCTGATTATAAGAACCCGCCATAAACTTGCGCCACTGCACCTTCTCACGCGTGGCAGCAATCTCAGACGTTGTGCTGCTGCCATCCAACGCGTCAACCATACCTAAACCCTCCTCAACCAACGCGTCGGCAGACTCACGCTTCGCCTTGGCTAGCGCAGCAGCATACTCAGGAACCTGATTGACAGACGTGCTAAAATACGCGCGACTGCACCCATACTCCTCCGCAAGCTTCGTCATCGTCTTGCCAGAAGCAACCTCGTCAAACAAAAAATCTGCGCCGCCCTTGCTCTTAATCTCACCTAAAATTCTGCGCCGTAAAGCTCTGCCTGCCATTAAATAAACTCCAGTTTTTTTAAAATTTTACATTAAGCCTGCGCAGTAAGGCAAGGGGGGGGGTGGCGGGGGGCAAGCGTGTGCGTCGGATTATACATAAACAAACCCTAGCAAAATCTTTGGCGGGGGGGGGTAATTTTGCGCCATTATCGCATAATACGCATTATGTTAAATTTATTATGTAATGGAAACAATGACATAGCTATTTCTGGGGTATCAATGTCGCATATGAAAGCCCTTGGTAAAGCTTTTGGGGTATTGACGTACCCCACAAAATGATTTACTCGCGCGCGCCTGCGCTTTGCTGTCGGTGCGTCTTGCAGAGGACATATAGCACAACAGCAACTCAATGCATTGTCCTTGCATCTATTTTAAATATATCCTCGCTGTCCATTTCAATCAAAGCTTCCGCAAGGCTTTGCATCAACCTATTTGGGTCAGCATTATTTACCAATCTCTCACCTAAATAACTCGTTAGCATTTCAGTCTCATCCATCTGCTCTTCATTATCTTCACACTTTAAATTTAAAACTAATTTTAATTCGTATGCCATGCTTTCTCCAAAAAAAAGCCCACGTATTATTTACGCGGGCTTAGTTGTCGGAGTTAGCTGTTTCGCGGGTGGAAGATGCAAAACAGGTTTGGGAGGAAACAACCCCGCACGACCACTATACCCCACCAGAGAGCCTCACATCAAGTCCCCGCGTCTGACATTTCCGCACCCAGCGCCATATACCCACAACTGTCCACGCTCGAATCCCTATGGCCACCATTGCGCAGCCTCGCAATTTTGAGAAGCGCCATTAGGTGACACACGTCTGCGGCGCTAATATCACACCCCAAGTATGCACCAAATAATGCGGCAGTCGTTTCAAAGTTTTCTTTTGGCTGTCCGTAATGTATTTGGCGCGCACCATTGATAAGTTCACCAGCCTCAAGCAAAACGCTCGACCTTACATTTTCCGGCAAAACAATTTTCTTCTCAGTCGGTATAACCTTGTCGTTCATTTCTTTTTCCTTTTGTTTATCATTTCCGCTTTTCTAAATATTATCTTTCGTCTTTCATCCTCCGACCACTTGGGCAACGCAGGATTAAAGCGACGGCGGTTAGCGAAACCCTCAAGCTCTTCAATATCGCGGCAAGAGTTAAGCTTCTCATCAAACGTCCTCGCCTCACTCATATTAAACTCCAATCTGCCCATTGTAGGAATTGTAGGAATACCTAAAGGTATATTCCTACATTCATACACTTTATGGTTTCGTAGGAATTACTGTAGGAAAACGTATGAAACGTATGAATTGGCCGTCTAAGTCATTGTTTTTATTACAACCCCAATTCATACACTTTTCATACACTTCAGCATTTCCCCTCACTATCCAAAAACCACACAAATCCATCGTTTTGCACCAAATGTCCGGCACTCATCAGCGCATCAATCGCCTGCTTGTAGCTAGATCTTGGATTGCTGGCGTTCGTCACCTTACCCAAGAAATGGTTTCTGAGATCCTCTTCCTTTATCATCCAATACGTTCTTGGTTCTGGGAATCCAGCCCCCGCATGATTTGGCTGACCCACGCCCTCACCCCTAAGTTGGGTAAATGCGTTGCGCATGATAAGCTGGTTCTTGCCCTTTATCTTTGGCTTGCTGGCTTCGGCAATTTCACTCTCGCTGGCCTCATGGATGACACACGTTGTGACGGCATCTCCGTCCTCATCAATGCCAAGCTCAACCACTTTAAGCTTAAACGTAAAGACTGTTCCAGTTTCCATATCGCGCTGCTTGGTGGCTTTCGCTGTGCGCAGCCCCGTAACTTCGTCGTGTTCTAGCTCTATCTCAGAATCGGTAGCCGCACGAAGTGAGCTATGCCCACGCGCACCAGCGGCTTTATCCTTCCCCGAATGATGCACAATTGAGACGTGCGCCTTGGTAATAACCCTGAGTTTATCGCAATTCGAGATAACACTTGTCATCGCCTCTGGTGCATTCTCATTGCCGCCCGACATTGCGCGACTGAGCGTGTCAACTACGATCATTTTGAGTGGGCCGTGTCGTTTAGATATTTCTGCGCAAAGTTTTATGAGTGACGCCATGTCAACATCTGGGTCTAATAAGTTTACTGGAGACGGCCTGACAGCCAATTTAACGTTGTTCTGGTTAGGGTAATGCTGTTTTAGGGCTACGACCCTATTGTGGAACGCCATACCCCCCTCAGTCGCTAAATATAATACAGATCCGCCATTTACCTTACTGCCGTTCCAATCGTTATCTCCGCCGACGTGCCAGCCCATATCCAGCGCGAAGAAAGATTTGCCCACGTTTGATTGCCCGTAAATGACGGACATACCGCCCTCCGTCAGCCACCTCTTTATAAGGTAGTTCCTTGAGAGTTGCGGTACTGCATCCTCCGGCATAAATATTTGGTCCATCACGTTAGCGACGGTTAACGCCTTTCTGGTGGCTTCCCTGCCTTGGATGACCCACAGGTCTGAGAAATCCCAGCCCTCCTGCTCTGGTAAAATATATTCCACGCCGTGTTGCTCAAACGTAGCTTCACACGCCTTACGGCCCGCCTCGTCGTTATCTCCGGCAACTACAAGCTCACACTTGGGTTTTGACTGAGATATTGCATCAACCACTGACGGTATATTATTTGCGCTCAATGCAAATATTGCGGGTTTGTCTGTGGCTTCGTGTATTGTCGCCGCATTTGCCCACCCCTCAGTGATGTAAGCGAAATCCTTAATTGGGCCACCTATGACGCTAAAATGACCCGCCACGGGCATATTATAGCTAAACTTCTTATCGCCCTCCGCGTCGATATACTGGTAGCCGACGCGCTTACCCGTCACATCTATGATAGATATTACAAGTTTATCGCCTTCGATTTTTGCATTGTGCAGGCTGAGTTTCTTTTTTTGTAAGTATGGATGCTTGGACATATCGTTACTTTCCGGCCAATTGATTGGCTGCACTGCAATTTCTGGCGGCTTACTTGATTGCGTCGGCCACAAAGACATATCCTTTAATTTGTCTTTAATTGCTTTATAGTCTTGGCATTTCCTGCAATTTACTAAAACTTCACCATTAAATTCTTTAATCCAAAACCTATCCACGCCGGAACAATTTGGACACGGCCCATGAAATTCTCCCTGACTTGTTTTTTTTAATTCTAGGCTTGATATGATTGGCTGGCTATATTCCGACCAATACGCAATGGGGAACTTGCTTTCTTTAATTGATTTTGCTACCATTTCCCTGCTCCTTTTTTTCATGGGTTTTTAGGGGCGCTCCTGTTAATATGCCCAGCGAATGGACACGCTGGGCATATTTTCATTTAAAACGGGATTTCGTCATCAAGCTCCACGCTGCTTTTCGCAACGTCAGAAACCACACCATTTTCCTTTGGCACCGCAAAAGGGTCTTCCTCCTGTTTAGCCACGTAACCACCTTCGATTTGGTCAAACGGATCTGTACCCTGCGCCAACTCTTGAAGCTCTAGCACTTGCACCGCGCGCAATCTCAGGCTCACACCATTTATTGATCCTGTGTTGTATGGAACAATTGTCACCGCCAGATTTATTTTACTGCCGGAAGTTAACATAAAATCGTCTGGCAGTTTATTTCTTGCGGCGTCAACTTGCTTTGGCGCCTGAGTTTTTTCTCCGCCGTAGCTGCCCTTTAGCTTTGTCTTACCGACAACCCTATCCTCTTCATCACGCTTATACGGCAAATAGGTTGGCTTCTCAGGCCACTTACGCTTGGAATCAAGCGATGCTGCGTTTCTGTAAGACTCCATGCATATGTTGTGCAGGTCTTTTGCCGTGGCATCGTCCATAACGAATGAAGTTTCATACGCGGCGCCGTCGTCCATTGGGTCACATTTAACAGAATTATTTTCTGCATTATCGAAACGATAGGTTGAGTTTAATCGCGGATATTTTGCGAAAACATTGGTAATCATATGTTGCATTTTGCAACTCCTTCTTGGTTTTGCGTGGCACCCCCACGCTGGGATCTCTTAAAAAGAATTTTCACTTTCCATCCACGCGGGCAGATGAATTGTGTTTATGTCTGGGTAGCCAGTTCCAAAATCATTAGTGTCAATGGCATTTTTCATTTTTATAAGAGTTTCAGTAACTCTGTTGTGCGCGTGTCTCAAATACATCTCACTCAGTTCATGGCAGGCGATTACGTGCGGCTTATCCTTTTCAATACAAATAAAAATGAAATTTTTAACCTTAATATTATTTAATCTTAAAATATGTAAATATAGAGACGCCTGCAAATCATACCCGAACGATCTGACGGCTCTTTCAAACCCTCGCGGGCTGGCATCTTGGCAGGTTTTAATGTCAATCACAATACCGCTATTCCTCAATAATCCGTCCGGCCTCGTTTTGAGTGGAATATCAATATCTGGGTCGGTTGCAAAAAATGATGCTTCCGCCAGCAAATCATCGTTGGTTAACAAGTGATTTGCCATCTCATTTTTTAGGCAAGATTCCGCCATATCTGATGCGAGGTCGAAGTCAGATTCAGTGAGTAATATCTTTCCAGTGTTATCGGCTTCCTCTTTTAGCTCCGCCCAAGCCTTTCCGCGCCGCGTCTCCGGCCCGCGAATAACTAAATCTTTTTCGGGTTCCAATAAGAGTGCATGAACACTGGAGCCAAGGTCAAAGGCGTGGCTCTCTTTTCTTACGTTGCCAGCCCAATGCGCTAAACTTTTGTTGCTCACCATTTTTACATCAGTTGAGGAAAACGCTGGATCTTCGTGGTACTGTTCATTTGACATGGCGTCTGATTTTATAATTGTCATATCTCGCTCCCTAGATAATTTTAAATTCTGAAATTGGTATGTGGGTTACTGGTTCTACGTCCTGCCAATCCCCACGATCTTTCCTACCGCCCACCTTGGTAAGCCATTCCTTATTTGGCATTCGCACCCAGCCCATCTTGTCAGTCCACTGCACAAGTAAAATGCAGTTAATGCCAAAATCTCTGTACTGCGCTGCGGAAAGTATTTTGGATAGTGAAATCATGTAAGTTGGGTAGGCTTCCATTTTATTGTTTCTGCATTTCACCTCGACAAAGCTGGTGGCAAATTTATTTCGGGTGACGCAGAAATCCATCTTATACTGAATTGGAAGTTTAACGTAACCCGCACCACCACCAAAATTTTCAATAAACTTTTCGATGGCGTTTATTTCTTTGCTGCGGTCTAACCGCGTTTCGTATAACGTCCTGTTCACGACATGAGTTCCCGCACAATAAAACAGAACGCAGGAAAATCAACTTCCACCCTATAATCTTCACCGCCCGCCATAATTGAATTGAGGGGTATGACGCAACGAATTGGCTTGCGATCATATTTGTAAATCAGGCAAGGTATTTTGCCCTCACGATCTGCCGCAAATTTAACTTGATCCCACCACGCAGGCGCTCCACCGATTGGCGCGTCTTTGTAGCGTTTCAACTCAAGTGTAAACGGAAAGTCTGGATCGTCTGGAATTAAATCAGCGTGGCCACCAGTTCTATACTGTTCGAGATCTCTTTTGAACTTTATGCCTGTCTCATCGAAGAGGTATGATGATACCTCACGCTCAAATCCGGCGCCCTTGTTTCTACTGTTAACCATCAGTCGGCCCGTGGCTGCTTGACTTCGACACCCTGATCCGCAGCCATACCGATTGCGGCGACACGCACAAACGCCGTGAAACTTAGACCCATCTTTCGTGCGGCATCAGTGATTGCGTCGTGCTGCGTCTCACTAAGACTAATTAATATCTTTTTATCGTACATAAATCTTCCCTTCCATCAAACAATATATTTTTTATATATTGACACAACCGCTAATTGTTTTTTCTTAATTTTGGACGTTGTTTGTAAGAGTTCTGCATTAAATCAGTTTGCCTGCACCGCGACATTGATGATTTATAATTTTCATAAATTATTGGATAAATTTTATCACTCGCGGAGTAACAAGTTTCCATATCTCTAAAATAAATATAACTATGAATTGGGTTTTCCTCGACATAGTAAGTTAAAATTAAAACGATCCAATACATTACTTATCTTTCCAATAAATCCAGCGGTGCTGTTTCTTACCGCGCCCATAGTTTTGATCGACGTTAACCAAACGTCTTTCACGAATAATCATGTCATTATCCACCAATTTGTTTAGGTAGCTGCTGGTGCGTGACACACTTTCACCGACCAGTGCCGCAACTTCAGTCGATGACAATTCTGCTTCGTCAGGAAACACATCCAGCAATCTTTGCATTTGTTTTTTATTATATTTTTGCCGTTGAATTTCAGCAATTTTTACACTTTTGCTAATAAACTCTTTCCCATTAAAGTTTTTTGGAAAGTGGTCGTGTTTTTTATCGAGCCAAGTATTACGCTCGTACTCAAGCATTGCCCTGCCAAGATATTCCTCTCTTTCTTGTTTCGATTTCGTTGCCGCGCAAAGCCGTATCAGTTCAGCTTTAATATCTTGTAAACTTCTTCTTTTAACATTTTCTGTATTTGCTTTTGCTCTTCGAGACTTTGGAAAAAGTTCGGTCTGCCGCGCATCTCCGCCTGCATCAACATGATGTCCGTCGTGCGCTCCAATCTCGCAATTAACATTTTTACTTTCTGATTTTTTGACATTTCTTTTAATCCTTTTTGCATTAAATTGAATATTATGTTTTTTAGATATTCTGTGAATTTTACTTGAAGTTTCAAAAAACAATTCTGCAATTTGAGTTTGTGACAACCCAGCACCAGCGGCCATTTTAATTTGCTCAACAAATGTTTCTTCATCAATATGGGTCATTATTCATCCTCCTCCAGAGGCTCTATTTGCCCCACACCGTAACAGTTTTCACATTCAGTTTTATAATCCTCATATTCTGGAAAAGGATTATTAAACCCTTGGGCGACAACGCGCTCATATGTTGCTTCACCTTCTCCAGAGCATTCTGGGCAATCTATTAATTTAATTTTAAGCATTAACTTCTCTCCCGTTTAAATTGGTTGCCCAAAGAATAGTGACACTACTAACGCGGCAACAAGCGCAATGGCTCCCACGAGTTCTGCCGCTGGGTTTTCTTCAAGTCGTTTGAAAAACTTTTTCATTAAAACTCCTCCTCTTCTTGCAATAAAATAGAGTGGCTCTTAAAAACCATGTCGGTCCAATCATCACCCTCAACGTCAGTTAATAAGGTTGTGAAAACGTTGACGCCATCAATCTCTGTCGTAATGTTTTCCATTGCAAACATTATCCCAGCGATAAAAGCTTGATTGCATCTTTTATTAACAAAGTTTCTAATCTCGCAATCGCCAGTTAACCAATCGCCAGTTATCTTTTTATCAGCGTGTTTTTCTGCAATCTCAAAAATGTTTTCATCATTAATTTCAGTTAAATCTATTGTCGTAGATGCCATAATTACGCCTCCTCTTTCTCACCAAATATTGCCCGAAGAAGCTTTTCCTCTGGAGTTGGCAAGGCTTCAATTTTTAAAACTTTGTAAGTGTAAGCAGTAATAGACGTGTCTGTAAGCCTATTTTGGGGCAGCGTTTTGATAAAATCTGTTGCGCTGGCTTCGTCAACAAAAGTTTTTTGCAAATCTTTTCTAATGGTTTTCACAATTTTAATTATGTTTGGGTCATATACCATCCTGCCGTTATACCAGCCCTGTTTAAAGTCAAAATTATCTGAGTTTTTAAAAAGCTTAGTGCTTGAAGCATGTATTGCGTATCGAGTAGATGCCATCAGGCTTCCTCCTCAATTTTGCTAAATGATTTAAGTGAACATTCCTCACTTTCTAAGTGATACACTTTGTAACTGTGGCAATTATCAGTGAGCAAAAGATCTGCATCTTGATAATCCATATACTCACCTATGTGATGCTCATAATATTCATCCTCAGTGCATTCCGGCTCATCCATTGGATCATCTAAGGTTTCAATTTCATTTTCGTGATATGATCCGTAGCTTGCATCCACAAACTTGATCACGTCATCCATGTTGATGGAGCATTGCACTGTGTAAATTTTTACATCAGTCTTTTCGATTGTTACGGCAAGTTCCATTACACTGCCTCTATAAATTTAGGGTTAACGACTTTACCTTCAAAGCCAATTCGATCAAACCAATCAGTCAAAGATTGCTCAACACAATGCGTGGCATCATTTTTAATAACTTGGTTGTGGTTTTTAGTGTATTCTTCATCATAGCATTCAGCGTATGATTTTGGGTCAACATCAATTGTAACGCTTACTTTAATTTTCATTTGGATTTTCCTTCTGGACAATAAGTTAAAGGGGAGCCGAAGCCCCCCCATCGATTATGCATATTCAGCATCTTTGGCAGCGTGGATACGATCATACACGGCCTTACCATGCTCTGGGCCGGACACACGCCGCCAGCAATGGCTGTGAAACTCCTCATGGTTAGAGCAACTAAGAGCAACACCAATGACAAACTCACAGTTAGGACCTAATGCTAATTGACGCTCGAGATTTTCAATTGTTACTCGTTTCATTTCAAACTCTTTGCCCTCAGCATCAAACATTGTTACTTGTTCCATTTTAAATTTCCTCCTGTTTATATGCCTAGTATATATATTTTATATACTATTACAAGAGGTAAATTAGGAGAAAGAGTTAAAAACTTCTTTCATTGATGTTTTTTCGTTTAAAAACATAGCAGGTTTAAGGCGTGTTTGGAATTTTTGTATTATTGGACTGTCTCCACGACAGAAAAATATATTTTCAAAATCTAATACAACAAAAGCCCAAACATCTGATCTTTTATGGTTTTTTATAGTTTTGGTGTGAAATGAGTAAGACCTACGTCCGGCGGGAGGTGCGGATGCAGTTTTTATTTGCAGCGTTAGTATTAAGCCATCAATTGTTTTAATGTAGGCATCGTCAACACTGCCGTGTATTAAATTGCACTTATGACCATACCTCGAAATCCTGCTGAGTGCCAAATACTCACCAGCGCGCCCAATACTCGCGCGGGCCAGTTGATCGTGCATTTAAGCACTTTCTAACCAAGTATGGATTTTTGTGGTTTGGTATATCCTATCGTCGATTCCGTGATAACCACCATTCACACGCTTTGTTATTGCACGAATAACTTCACCATCAACACCAGTATCCGCAATCTTGTACAACCCGTTAGTGTTAAAAAACCACACAGCCGTTTCAAACGCGTATTCTTCTTCTAGCAGTGAAGGATCTTCTATAACCTCCGGCAAACCCATATCAGAAGCAAATGCTTTGACGTTGTTGTATCCCGTCAATTGTAAAAATCCGCGCCCCAAGTAGAGGCTGGCTTTTTCTTTCGTATCATTGCCCATACGCCCAAAGTACACGTTTTCAGCTAAAGCTTTTGGATTGCGCGCAAATGGCTCCGCGCTTTCCTTGGTGGGAAACCGACGCGGCCAAACCCGCATCATAGCCTCGACAGAGTAACTTAGGTTTTCTTTTGTTAATTTAAACCCGCCGGATTCGTGGTGAGCCTGCCCCATTAAATGCGCGGCGCGCTTGTTAGATAATTCGTAATGCTTGGCGATTGCGCGCGCCGTATTTGGCCCAAACGAATTATCGGCAGAAACGCCAATCTTCGTCTGTAATTTTCGCATTGCATTGCTCATTTTCTTTTCTTTGCCGTTTTTGCAGCAGCTTTAAATGCGCTTGCTTTGGGTGCGCCTTTAGACCCAACTTTACGCATTTTTTCATTAGAACCAGCTTTAATTCTTGCACGTTTTTTATGAATATTTGAATACAAACTCATTTACTTTCCTTTTTTTATTCTAGTTTTTGCCTGTGCTGTTTTTGACAATCCACTATAATGAAATAATTTTTTACTAGCAGGCGTATGTGTCTTGCCTGAGTGCAACGTACCATTTTTCATTTTATGCGTAGCACCAGTGTAAAGTTTACCGTTTGCTGTATAGTGTTTTACACCTTTCATTTGTTTCTCCTTTCCTAATTACCACTTAACTTTATTAGCCCAATACGCCGCAGACATTTTTCCTTTAGCGATATTACTTGCGTGGCGCGCTTTAAATGCTTTGTTTCGGGCTGTTCCATCTTTCGAACCAGACACACCCTGCTGGCCAAATCTAATGGTTTTTACCATGTCGCCGGACCTAGCGACGACAACGTGTGACTTTGTTTTGTGGTTAGGTGTGCGCTTGGGTTTGTTAAAACCAGACACACCAGCCCGCGCTAATCTAGGATCTTCTTTCATTACTTGCTTACCTTCTTAACTTTTTCAAAACTTCTCATTCCGGCCAGACCTAACATACCTGTTAAGATCGGCATCATAACCGACATTTCTGCCTGCGGAATTATAAAACCAAACCCCGCACAAATAGGAGATATAAGAAAGTTAACCATCAAGCCTAGCACACACACATAGCCACACAGAGGGCGCCACGATGCTTGAAACCAGTTTCCCTTAGCCTCTGCTGTATTAACCGCTATCTGCGCCAGCATAGCCTCCTGCGCGTGTCTGTCAGCCATCGTACTTAGATTGTGGGCTAACTCCGCAGCTTTATCTTTGTCTTGTATGAATTTGCCAGCAATTTCTGTGGCTGGGCCAATTAAGCTTGCAATAATACTCATCTCTTAGATCCCAGCGCAGAGAACCCAAAGAACGCAGCAACAAGTCCAGAAATTGCTATGAAGTATGTAGGGGCAATATCTGCTAACAATTGACCCGTAGTGTCGTAACCAATGAGATCCGCAGCAACAATGCCAAATGGGTAAATCAACAAACCAAACAAAGCAAACCACGTCATTTTGAGTTGTGCATCTCGTTTGTGGTCAGCGTCTTCCATGCGCAGGCGACGATCCTCTAACATCAACTCACGTTCATCTGGATCAATCTTGCCGTTACTGTTCAAATCATATTCAGTCATCTGTTAAACTCCTCGCGTAATCAATCGCGCAATTTTTGTCTCGCGTTATTATAACTACTTTTCCACGTTTGTCATATACAACGTATTTTGTTTCCCTCTGAAATAATTTCACTCACCATTTGCCCTGCGATTTTCCAATAAACCAAAGTATGCCACCAAGAATAGAAGCACCAATCAATCCAAAAACTATTATAATTGTTGTATTAATTAAATTGTCTATGGCTTCTTTTTTCGCATAAACCAAAGCTCTTTGTTGTTTTCTCTGGTCAGCCTCTATTTTAAGAATTTCTTTCCATGCAGAAGGGCCGTACACAAAACTAATGTGGTTCTGTAATTCAGTTCTCATTTCTTTTAGTTTTTGTTTTTGTGACCATATGTCGAGCGCGTTGGCCTCTGTGTTAGAAAACAATTTATGATAAAGTGACGGGTTTTTAGATTGTTTCTCAAGGAAATCTATATCAGAAGAAGCTTTAGCAAACTGAGAAATTGCGCCAGTAAAGCTAGAAATTTCCCTCCCAACTTCAACAGCTTTTTTTATTCCATTGTAGCCAGCGGTGGCAGCGGCAATACACGAGATAGGATCAATCATTGCCGCGCCCTTTCAATCTATCTTTCTAGCATTCGGTCCATTTTAGAGTCTAGTGCGTCGAGCCTTGCAATCACACGATCCATTGCAGTGTTATTGTCAGGTTTAGTTACATATTCTTCTCTCGTTTTATTGATTAAAATTTGGAGCCGCTGAAGCTCCAAAATATAACCACGCAAAACGAAACCCACAAACGCTATGCCTAAAGTTAAAATTGCACTCCAGATCATATCCATTTCCATTAGTAACTACCCTGCCAGACGCGTAGGTCGCTAAATTCGTTGCTCATTAATTTCTTTTTTAACACATCTTTGATTGCTTGTGTATCCGTCCACTCAACACCAGCTTCCTTTAACCACACACCCAACAACGCAAAATCAACATGACCAATGTGCTTATAATCAGACCCAAAACTATTTTGCGTAATTTCACGCGCGTGGGCCGCGTCTTTAAGCATTTGAGAACCGTCAAAGGTTTTCTTGATGATCATATTATCACCTTCAAAAGAAACCTTTTCTGAAATTTTAGTTGATGTATTAAGACTCATCCCAAGCCTCATTCACATCTGGTGTTGACGGGTCATCGCCCTTGAGAGTGCCGTCTGCATTGCGCGCACGTTTGCGCTTCGTGCCGATTTTCTCAGTGGCTTTGGTGGCAACCTTTTTAACTGCCCGCGCAACCTTTGGCGCCTCACTCACAGTTTCTAAAATTGTTACCGTATCGCCGCGCAGTGAGTTTAATTGCTCAACTTCACTTTCCGGCAGAATGACAGTTTCACCTTTTTCTATTCTACCCTTGCTGCACAGAATTTTAATTCTGTTAACTATAACTTTTTGCATAAATAACTCCTAAATTGAAAATAGGGGCGACTATTGCCGCCCCTAAAATTGTTATATTATGAAGTTGTGTTATCTGCAATAATTCCAGACGCAGCTTCATTTTTACAGACTAATGTAAGTTCTGTAGTAATTTGTCGAGTTGTGTTGTCACCCGTTTTTGCCAATGCAACATTTTTGGTTGGACGCAGCATTGCGACTTCCCACATATTATCCTGCATTATGAAAACGTCACGCGAACGATTTTCACGACTTGGCATAAACTCTACGCTTCCCCAAGGAGTTACATAGACAGCCAATGACTTAACAACACGCTCGTCGCCAGCTTGCACTGATGAACGCTGGTTATTGTTACCAGTGAAGCCTAGAGCAACGTTCATCTGGAACGCTGATAGATACACTGTGTCTGGCTTGCCGCCCTCTTCCCAAATTGACTGCATAACTGTGTCAAATTTAGCCTGAGTAAACGCTGTAGGAGCGCCTGAGTCGGTACGTGCGTTGCTGCCTGTTCCGTTAGGATTAGCACCAGAACTTGCAGAAACAAAGTTCACGTTGGTGGTCATCCAAGCTGGAGCGCCTGCAAGTTCCCTTGCAGTTGTAGCATTACCAGCGACTTTAGCGTTATTGTCGAAAAGTGCTTTTTCGATGTCTAACTTTTGCTCTTTGGCGATCAGCAAGGTCTGATATGCAATTTCACGACTTTTACCCGCGAGATTAAGACCTTCATCTGTATCAGGAACCACGACTGCATTTTTGAAGATTTGAGTTGAATTGTTCAATCTTGTTGTTGCAGTTCGAGCTTCAGCAGTTGTTGCGTCACCCTCAATATGTGCGTTAGCTGCACTGCTTCTCAGCGAAGCCGTCTGCCACTCTACCAAAGTGTTGCTGGCAGATGTTTTTTTACTTTTGCTGTAAAATGGAGTTTCCTCCGGCGACACGTTATGGATCACGTCTGAGAGATCCTCACGTATTGAATTGACTCCATCATAGGAGTCAAAGGTATTTGATGGCTGTGCCATTATTTTGTCCTTTCAAGACTACTGGTTTAAGATCAAGCTCAATGCATCATCGATTGAGCCAGTTTTCTGCAAGCGCGTTTGCGCTTTCTTACGAGCCACAGCATCTCCATCTTTACGCTTGGCCACACCAGCCTTAACAACGGGACGAACATTCTCGCCCTTCTTCTGCGCTTGTTTGCGCTTCGCAACCAGTTGCTTATATTTACGTGCGTCATTTAACGCCCGCACATATCTGCTATCCGTAACCATTTGCATCTCTTCGGCAGTGAAGCCATATTCAATGCCAGTTTCTACGAGAGCCGATTTAACTTTATCACTGCTCTCAGGGTTACCCAATTCTGGAATATGCTTCACAAGAGATTCAGCTTGCTCTTGCAGATACGCTTGATGCGCCTGCGCCTGCTGCTGCTGCTGTTGATGCTGCATTTGTTGGACCTGTTGCATTTGGGAGTCATATTGCACCTTATCCTCATCGTATTTAAGTTTTTGCTCCATGAACCCAATGGGATCATTTTCAAATAACTCTCTAGATGGTGGGACGGGTGCCTGCACTCCGTTTTGTTGTGCTTGTTGGTATAGCTGCATAAATTGTTGTTGCTGCTGTTGCAATGCGGCTTGAGTTTGCTCAGTTTGCTTGCGCATCTCAGCAACCTCTTGGAACCGCTTATTAATTGCCGCTTGTCCCGCAGCAGATTGCTTGAGCTGATCCAGTGTCCAATTCTCTTCTTTTCCGTCAACTTTGACGGGGATAAGATTGGTGTCTTCAGTAGCTTCTACTAGGTCTTCGTCGTCAATTTCTACATCATCAAGATCATCAAGATCTTCGCTGGATGCCTCAACGTCATCTTCGCTTTCAGTTGCAGCCTCAACTTCCTCGACCTGATTTTCATCGGGCGCGGTAATTTCGTCTACAGCTTTACTTAGATTATCTTCTCCAGATTGCTCTGGGAGTGGTGTCAGCAGGCTTTCTGCTGCTGCTTCTAGGGTAGTCGATTCCATCGGTACTACTTCCTTTGTTTGCGATCTAAAAGCGCCTCTGCCATAACAGCGGCGTCGAGGGTTGCTTCGATCTGATCTAGCGCGCGCATTATTGCGTGTGCCTCTTCGCGCACGTCCACTTCGGACGCACTGCTGCCCGCAAAAATCGACATTTGATTCTCGCGGACACTCTGCATAAAAGTCTTAAACGCGGTATCGTTTTTTAAACGGCGCGCTTCATCAGCCTCTATGCGGATTTCCGTACTCATTGTGGCTGCTGCCCTTGAGCAATTCCACCAATCATTCTCATTTTATCCTGTTCAGCTTGTATCCTAGCAACGTCTACCGCAGTTCCGTATTCACCGTAAACCTTTGCGGCGTCTACCAGAAGATCTTGCGCCATTTGATCTCGCTTCAAATCATCATTGGCAGCAGCTTTTTGTGCGTCCAGTTGCAGCTTGGCCATATCTGATTGCATCTTAGATTGAGCTTTCATTTGCTCTGCCTGCAAGAATGCAGCATTTGGATCTGGTTGCTGCCCTTGCGCTTGCTGCGCCTGCTGTTGCATTTGCAACATTTGCGCCTCAATCTCTGGCGTTATTGGCGCAAAATATCTGTCAGCATTTCGTATTCCGGAAACAGTTAATTGGTCTGCCAATGTGTTTCTAATGTTTGTGAGTGAAACCAAACCATTTTGCGGGCCGTAAGTTTGATATACCATTGTTTGCATTTGCAGGGCTTGGCCAAGCGCGGCAACCTTTTCCGCCTCGCGCCCTGTGCCAAGACCCACATTAATGGCAACATCCATAGACTGATCCCAAACGCGTGGGTCAACGGGAATGAACATACCATTCATTCTCATCATCTTTTCCTCGTCTACGTTCTTGCTCATTAATCTCAGCATTATTCCGAATAGGTCTTTCACCCCATCCGCAAGATTTCTCACCATAACCTCAACCTGACCAGCGGCAGCCTCTACAGTCGCCTGCACAGCAGCCTTAGTTGTTGACTGCATGGCGTCAGGGTTTAGGGCTACGTTCTGCGTAACACCTGTTTTCTGGTCTACTACACTGTCTAAGTAAGTGAGCGCGCTCAGTGTTTGTCCGGCAACAAATGGCACTGACAAGTCTTGCACTGCGCCAGCGGTACGCATTCTGACAATGGCGCCAATTTCATTATTTAGCACATCGTCTATGTTTACTGAATCGCTAATGATACCAATTCTTGGATTATTCGTCATTGCTACATTATCTAAAATGCCACGCATTATCGAAGTAGCTGCGTCTTGGTCATCCATAATTAAATCAGCTAATGACTTGCCGTAAAAAGTGTGTGGCTCTGGGTCAATCTCCATTTTGGCAAACGGCAACTCATCGCACCGTTCAAAATCAAGCATTTCGTAACTCGTACCGCCGCATATTATTTTATGCAAAACTGGTACACCAGTTCCATCCACATCAATCCGCATAAAGGCTTCTGAGATTGTCACGTTTTTCATTGCCGGATCTTGTTCATCTTGATCAAAATCACTGTCAAATCCTTGGCGCTCATGTGCTTCAGCCTCAGTCATTTCTGAGCCACTATCAAAGCTATCAAGGTTTGTAACAACGTCTGGATCAAAGCCCATTTCAATTACATCTCCGGCGCGCATTTCTGTGCGATGCACAACCACATACGCGTCGGATAGCATACGTGCGGATCTATCTATGAAGAACTCTTCGGGAGGTACGCTTTCAATTACTAACTCGCCGTCTTCCTCCTGCCGACTGAGTTTGACACTGTGGGATGGCATTTCAACTTCCATACCCATTTCATCCATTGACAGTGACATTTCCATTGTATGCTCAAGAACGGTAATGTCATCTTCAGCCACCAGAAAAGTATATTCATCGTCAGATAAATCTGTGTACGTGTGAATTTCTGCGCGCGGCGTTGTCTTCCAATATGCTTTCACAATACCTTGCTTTTTAATTAACGCGTCGTGGAAAGCGTCATTTAAAACGCGGTAACCGTTTAGCCTAGCAAATTCATGTTGCATAAACTCAGTAGCTTGCTCCGCCATTGCTACATCTTCTGCACCATTTGGAACGTATTCCACTGGCTTTGTGGAGCTAAGAAAAATGCGCATTAAACTTGGTTTTACCGCACGTACGGTATCACGTACTTTTGTGGCTACAACCTTACTGCGACCATCCTCGTAACCTAAATCAACTTCGCCGTCGTAGTAACGTTGTGATTTTATTCTGATTTGGCTTATCTCAGACTCCACAAAATCCACGGCAGATGATATGGCATCCTGCACAATGCTCTCAACCTCAGTGCGTGATTTTGGTTTTAATTCCATTTTACTATCCTATTGTGGCTGGTTCATTCTATTATAATTATTGTAAACATCCATTGACATAATTGGTGCCGCGCGTTGTGGGCCAGCTTGAACGAAATTTGCTAAAGACTGAACCCTTGATTGGAGTTGCGCCAAGCCACTTTCATCTCTCAACGCTCGACTCACGAAGTCAGCATCTTCAGATATTAAAACATCTACAACTTTCTTTCTATCTGCGTCGGATAATTGCGGCGCGGCCCTTTTCGTAATTTTACCAAGTAACCTCAATAAATTCATTGGATTTGGAGACGAAATTGCTTCTGCTATTTCACCAGCGCCAATATCCATTCCCTGACGTGCTTGCAGTGAACTTGTAATAGCAGTGTCAGATCCACCTAAAACCTTTGTTGCCGCAGCTTGAGATCCAGCGGCACGATTAATTATAGACATAAGATCATCTAACTGGTCTTCCGGCATAACAATTTTAAGTATTTTGCTTTCTTTTCTCTCAGAGTCTGCCAAGGCTCCCATTAAACTTTTTCTGGAACCCATACCCATTTTATTCCTAAATGCCTGCATAACTCCAGCGCGGTATGCTTTCACAACCTCTGGACCATTTTTCATTACTTCTGCAAATTCAACCTCAACGGCGTCAGCATTTTTAGATAATGCGGATTGTCCATTTTTAAATGCTTCGCGCGACAAGCGCACAACACTTGCCTGCGCCCTCGTAGCTTGCAGCCCTTCGGCAGACTCATCAAGCCTAGTCCTCAAGCCACCTTCTAATTCAGATATTGCTTCCCCAGAAAGACCCTGACCAGCCCTATATCTGGCTGACGCAACACCCTGTAAAGCCCTACGCACCGACTCAGCTTCCGATACAGTCGGTGGCCTATTAAATGTAACTTCACCACTCTTCGACACTGAGAAAAAAGGCTTCTTACCAGTTTCGGCAAGAAAAGCCTCTTTAACCTCATCCGCAGCGGATGGAACCCTGCGCAATGCTTCAGACAGTTCGTTCAAAACTTCTTGCGGCGCAACTTGCGTTTTAAATGGTTCGTAAGCAGTTTTCTCCGCCGCCCTCGCAGCTAAGTCATCTGCGCTCATAGCGCGCAACACGTTTGGATCATCAAATTGAGATAAGTTTTGCTGCATCCCTGTTAGCGCAGCTTTGCGTCCGGCTTCTGGGCGCCGTTCAAGTGATTCACGCAATGCCGTTGCTGCGGGGCCACCAGTTGATCTAAACCCTCTAACGGCGTCTAAGAGTGTTCTATTCTCCGCCATTATAGTTCCGTTAGAAACGTCCTCAACAATTTCGTCGATACTTTTACCGCTTTCGGATGCTAAACGCTGCAATTCAGTTTCAACAATCTTTCCGCCACGCCCGCCTAACCTCCTGCGGGCAAAATCAATAACGCCAACTCCCAAGCGCTTGATAGGCTCAGTCACGGCAAAAGTTCCTGCGCCTAAAACTGCGCCTGCTGGCGCACCAATAACGCCACCAGTTAAACGACTTCCAAAGTCTTCGCCTTTACCTGCGCCAGTGAGTGCGCCCTGCGTAGCTCCAACAGCAGTTGCACCAATAAGGCTTTTTGGCATTGTAGTTCCCGCAACTTTTGCAACTTTTGCAATAGTAGGATATTTTGAAGCTAAATTTGCAAACGTTGCTGCACCCGCAGCGCCGCCAGTAAATATAGCTCCGATAAGGGCTGGGAGAGCAGCGCCACCAACTTCAAAACCTAAAGACTCCATTGGGTTATCTTCTTGGTAATCTTTCAAAGCACCCCTAACCTCAGCAACCAACTTATCATACTCTCCGCTTCCTATAGACCTAATCCTAGCTTCAATTTCGTCTGCAAAGCCAAATGTAACGCCCTGCAAAAAAGTACGAAAACGTTGCGTTGGGACTTCGGTTGATCTATTAAGATATTTTGTAAAATCAACCATTATTCAAAACTCCCAGTTTCCATAAAGTTTCTACGTTCTTCCTCTGATGCTTGGCTCCATATCCTCTCCCAGACGGCTTGCGTTAATGGTTCCCCATCGGCACTGGCGCCCTGCGGCATTGGAGGTATAGGCATAGGCTCAAACTCAGGCGCAATTTCTGCAAGTTCTCCACTATACCCAAATTGAGGAATAACTTTTGCGGGGTCAAAGCCACGCGCTACTGCTACAGATGAATATGTATCATAAATAGGTTGGGACAAATCCGCTTGGGCTTTATACAGCCTAGTTGCGCGATCAACAAAGTCTGCGCGCTGGCTTGAAGAAAGTCTAGTTCCCTTTTCAATTTGATCGACTGCTGCTTGAATGCGGGCGCCCAGCGCACCTGATTTTGCAGCAGCAGCAAATTCGCTTTCACGAACCACTGATCCGGGGTCGAGAACCTTCATGTAGTTAAAGATTAATGAAAGATCACCAGCGGGGCTTGGATCTTTAGCGGAAGCCACAATACGAGTGTAAGCTTCTGACACATCTGAAAAGTTTTTAATTCTAGGTAAGCTTGTAAATTCTTTACGCAAAGCCTGAGCGTCTTTGAAATCACCCCCAACTGGTGGTGGCCCCTCCATTCTCTTTTTTAAAACTTCACTCATAACAGCCGGAGCCATTGCCGGATTATTTTCCACAACAGTGGCCAGTTCCGCGTATCCATTTTTACGAAGCCACTCAACAGTCTTATTAGCCTGAGATAAAGCCATCCTCTGAGCGCCGCGCTGACGTATTGCCTCACCACCCCTCATCCTTGGCATAACAAGAGGATCAAGAGCCGCAGCAAAACTTTCCCCGCGACTTAAACCCGTCTGCGGATTTACTTGCCCCATATAATCCAAAACTCCACCGAACATAGATTTAGATCTTGGCGCTGGCATTGGCATTGGCATTGGCGCTGGAATTGGCTGGTTAACTGGAGTGCCTAAAGAAAAATTACTGGCGCTATTCATCGGATTGTTTCTACCCAGATTTGGAAAACTTAATGCCATCTTATCGTCTTTCTTATTTACTAAAATTTAGGTAATTGAGCGAAGGATTGTAAGTAACTGAATAAGCCCGGATTATAAGTGTCAGTTGTGGTGGATTGGCTTGGCGTCGCCCCAAGTGCAGCCAGAGGCGCCCCAAGTGCAGACATAGGCGCACCAGTGTACCCAGAATATTGGCCCTTCGCGGCGTCAATGAGCGCTTGCTGTATGCCCTGCTGCAATAATCCCTGATTTGCTTGGTCTTGCTGTATTGAGCGACCAATATCAAAAGCTTGCCCCCCATACCCGCCAAGTCGGGCGCCAGCGCCTTGACGCATACTCTCCGCAGCCATTCTATTTGCCACATTCTGGCGTTGTGCGTCCATCATGCTTTGTGCGCCAAATTGTGATGCGCCAGTTCTGGCCGCAACGTTTGCAGCTTCGGCAGAGGCGCGTTGGCCAACGTCAAACTGTGCGGCGCCAATTGCGCGATCAAAACCTCCCTGACGTAAATTTGCCGCCGTCCTAGCGGCCTGCTCATCATATAATCTGCGGGTTTCTGCCGCCTCAACGCCTTGCCTAGATCCGCCAAAGGCTCTCGCTGCTGTCGCCTGCGCACCCATTTGATTTAGGGCGCGTTCTTGCTGCCTAGCAATATCCGACAAAGCTTGATCTACAACCTGAGTTTCATACGGATTCGTGTATGGGGTCAAATCTGATCCCGCCACTTGCTGCGCAACCTGCTGGGCTGGAGTGTAACCCACAGCCGAAACATCTTGCGCTTGAAATCCCATACCAGTTTGAGCGTTTGTCATTGCTTGTTGCAATGCTCCGGCAGAAGCTTGGTTTATGTTAAAACCTGCTGTTGGTGCTAGTGGAGGAGTTGGTGCAGGCATTGGTTGGTATTGGGGTGGGTTTGCTTGAGGTGATGCCTGTGGCTGGACGCCAGCAACGCCGCCTTTGTTTTGAGCCATTGGCATTGCAGCCACCTGTGACGCCGCTTGAGGAAGAACGCCCGAAACTCCGCCTTTATTTGGCGCCATTGGCTGCGCTTGAGGCGCTGGCATTGGTGCAGGTGCTGGCGCAGGGGCTGGTGGTGCCATTGGTGCTGGTGGTGCCATTGGTGCTGGGGGAGGCGCTAATTGAGGGTCAGCGTATAAAGTGGCCTGCGGTAATTGTTGTTGAATTGGAGCTATTGGGGCCATTGGCTGCGAAGATTGCGCAGCTACTGGCGCTGGCGCCGCTAAAGATTCCGGAAGTGGTAATCTCATAGCCCTATAATAAGAAGCATCAGCAGGCTTTTGAGTAACGTTTGAAAGATCTGGTGGAGCGTAACCATTTCTCTGATACCAATCCAAAGCTTTTTGCTTGGCCTCTTCTAAATTCGAAGCTGTCTGAATGCTCTGCTGACCATTAGGTTGATTAAACGTGTACTGTGTAAATTCTTGCCCAGCCATCTCTACGCCCTTTTTAAATTAATAATATGACCAATTATCTTGGGCCACCTCTGTTAAACATTTCACTTGCGCCAGTAGTATATGTAGAATCCGGCTTATCAAATGCATCCGCTACCGTACTTAGAAGCCCAAGGAAGGGAGCGTCCGCAACAGTCTCAACTACATTTCCAAAGACATCCTTAACGCCACCCAGCAATCCCGTTGTTGGGTCATTCTGATTGTAGCCACCGCCAATATTCTTAATGCCAGCGGCAAGCATAGTAGCTGCTGCTAACGCGCCTTGGTCTGCTTTATTAGCCGCATCAAAATCACTAGTAGTTATTTCGCCTGCTGGTTTAGTAACCACCATTCCAGAATCTTCGTTAGTATAAGTCACTGGCATACCCGCATAAGCCGCAGCAACTTCTGCGTTGTAAGCTGGGTTTGATGTTTGCCCAAGAGTTTGAATATTTTGCCCGTAATCTGAAAACGCAGTGTCGATAGCGTTGTGGGCAACATCCTGATGCCCGCCGTAAGTTGTGTAAGTTGGATTGTAAATAATGGCAGGCTCGTTAACCCCGCCACCCATACCACCACCGTCGGCGCCCGCCTGCGCGATAGCCAATCTATTTGCGCGATCCAGTGCAGCTTCATCTGACAGAGTGTTAAACTGGCTGTAGTCGGTAAGCGGAGACGCATATTCTCCTGTGTATGGATTAATAAAGAAACTATCCATGTATGATTTTTGCGCGGGACGTTCCGCAGCAAGGCGATCTAATGAAGCCTGATACATTGGAGCCGAAGAATAACCCCTTACGCCGCCAGCATATTCAGTCGGCTTCTGCATACCGCCCATGATGTCCGCCTGCGTAACTGGAGCAGCTAATCCAAATGCGGACGCAGTGTCGGCAACGTTTTGGAATGAAGCCTCTTGCATAGGCGTAAAGGCCGCTACGTCTGGGCCGTAGTAAGGCACATAACCTAGTTGAGAAATTTTTTCAGCCTTAGTGAGATTGCGGCGCGCCGCCTCCTCAATGTACTCAGGTATCGTTACTGTTGATGACGTTGAACCGCCCTTACCGCCAGCCATTACGCAAACTCCTTAACATATGACGCATGTTGAGCTTCCCAACCATGCGCCTTTAGTGGTTTCTTCCATCCAAATCTGCCGGACATTGACAGTGACGAACATCCTTGAACTTTTGCCCATTGTATCACATCGTTATGCATATCCAAAATCTGGTCCAATTCTCCGCCGCCTAAGAAGACGTTTAATACTTTCTTTTTGGGATATACCACGATTTCCGTAACAATACACCCCCTTGGCGTAGGCCAAAGCTGCATGACACCTTTACTAATACCATCTGCAACATCTTCAAAAGCGTGAGTGCCGCCGGAATACTCTAAAGCCGCCTCAATCCACTTCTTACATCTTTTTATTTCTTTTAAACTCACCACGAACCACCAACTAAAGTTACTCTCTTCCAGATATGGGCAGAGCCATCATGTGAGCCGACACACACATAAATATAATTTGCATCCCAAGCTATCAAGCCAGCCTTATCTCCAGAGGCTCCAACGCTAGACGCAGGAGTAGCATTTTTTAATACAATTTCACTAAATAATTGAGATCTACTTACAACAGGGTATTTTCCGCCCCTATCCCACATAATAGTTCCATCGTCGGCAGCATTCTCACCACCAGTTTGCTGGACCAAGGCGGAGCGCGTCTGAGACATGAATTGCATCATCCTACGACCCCAAGTCTTCCAATCTTCGCCTCGCGGTTCTGGTGGTCTTTGCTGCTGGGTCATCTACGCCCGCCAGAAACAACATCTAATCTATTGACGCCGACCCGCCAATCTCCAAGGGAAACCGCGTTAATTCGCATTCTAAATTGACGCCCCGTAAATCGCATAGACGTTGGAGTTGACATATTAAACGGCCCGTAATCTCGCTCTGTTCCATTCGGATAGAAACGCGTTTTAAACGTTACGTTAACATCACCCTTAGTTTTTTCATCTGGTATCATTTCGGTGACCGAAGTGACTGTATCACCAGAACCAATTACGATTGGGCCACTCTCAACAAACGGCGATAGGGTGCCATAATCAAAACCAATGTCATGCTCGTATATTTTATAGTTAGACGCGTCTGCCCAGATAGGACTTCTAAATGCGCCACGATCAACGCCAGCGGTTCGTGGTAAAGAACCAATATACCAAGTATTTTCAATATAATTATATACGCAATATCGGTTATTTTCAGTTGAATCGGCAGATGGATAAAACCAAAAGATCTCACCGTAATTGCTGTTTGTAACTGCAAAAGCTTTACTGATTTGGGCGCGGTTCATATCGTTAAATACATGGTCTGCAACGTCACTTGGCACCTCTTGTACCAGACTTCCCGTGTAACTGTAAAACGCGTGTGGCCCCATCCAGAACGCACCAGCGTCAACCACCGCCACCGCCTCATTTGCAGCCAAACCACAAGATGTACCTACGCGCTCAATGCCATACACATATGGCGGTCCAATATAATTAGCAGCGTGTGCGTCGGTGCTTGTCAGTATGAGAGTTTGCCCTCGAACTTTGACGCCCTTCATAATCTGCCCGCTTGTATTTAGCTCAAGATCTCCAGCCTCATTCGTCGCTGCTGGCGTCCAAGTTGTGTTATTTTCGCGGTCACACCACTGCACCTTTCTGGGGTTGCCGCCTGCGCCAAGGGCAAATAAAAATCTTTCCTCAGTGACAACCATTGACCTATTGCTCGTTGGAGCATTAGCAATAACAGCAGCCGGATTAGATGTATTTAATTGCCATTCGTATAACTTGCCGTCATCCTCAGTACATCCTACGAGATACTCACCCCACGTATCCAAAGCCCAAGATGTTGCTGGCTGAATGCGAACTGTGTCCGGCCTCGCCACGCCGTAAGCGTAACTGCCATAAAGACCTCCACCATAACCCGTAAAAGCCACAGCATCAATGCGACCAGCAGTAAAGCTTGTGGGCGTTATGTCGTAGCGCACACCAGCGTCATTCCAAGCATATAATTTATTGTAAGTACCGCCAGCTATAAATCTAAGATTATTATTTGTAACCCAAGTTTTCATGCCGCGTATTTGAGCATTGGCAGCAGTCGTTGACCTTGTACGCCAGCCACCCATAGGACGCATTGTATTATCAACCCAACGCACTAAATTGGCGTCACGCCATCGCCCATTAGATTGAAAATCAGTTCCGTTTCTGTAAATACCAGCGGGTATATCTAATGGGATTAATGGCATACAGACCTCAATGCGGAGTTAAACTAATCGGACTATAGCACATTAAGCAATAAAATAACAACAGAGGCGACATGAGCCGCCTCTGAATTTATTACTATTTTTTTGTACCCTTACCCTTTTTAGGTGGGCGTCCCCTCTTACTTCCGTAAGTTCCCATTCCTTTTGGCATTATTTTACTCCTCTTCTTCTGTTTCTTCCGCTTCGATTGGAGCTTCAAGTGAACCTTTCAGCATATTGACGAAAGCCTCTTTGCCCACTCTAAGTTGGTCTAAATTAAATTCAGCAGAAGCAATTTTTTGCTGCAACGAATTTATGTGATTTATGCACATTTTAGATTGGTCACTCAGTTGGTCTTCTGTGTACTCAGTGCCGTCTATGTTGAACGTCATAGCCTTTTTTTCTTCAGCCATCGTGATCTCCTTTTAAGTTAAATTTATGCAGTAAATGAATTAGCCGCAGTAATAGCTTTGTCTATTTCTGTAAAACTTTCACTGCCCCAATC
>Ga0098038_1000128_pt1 | contig 31752 bp, 14 predicted proteins | sample 5B_taG_FD_75051 | JGI IMG/M metagenome (GOLD analysis project Ga0098038, IMG submission 75051) | Marine viral communities from the Subarctic Pacific Ocean - 5B_ETSP_OMZ_AT15132_CsCl metaG | ecosystem: Environmental > Aquatic > Marine > Oceanic | place: Pacific Ocean | collected 2015-01-08 | reverse complement strand
ATATTCTCTTTTTATCCCAATGGAGTGGAACTACGAAGGATTTATTGATGAGCACGGAAGCCCAGTCTTCAATACTCCGGATCATGAAGTCTTCGATCCACATGGGGAATTAATAGATATAGGAGTTATAGACAGTTGGCAGAATGAAGCTGACGGTTTAAAAAATGATCAAGACGCACTAAACGAATTTTACAGGCAGTTTCCAAGAACTACTGAGCATGCGTTTAGAGATGAAACAAAAAATAGTATATTTAACTTGGTAAAAATATACGAACAAATAGATTACAACGAAGAAATGTCTAGAACCTTAGGTATTTCAAGAGGTAATTTTCAATGGATTAATGGCGTAAAAGACTCAAGCGTTATATTTTACCCAGATGCAAAAGGTAGATTTAAAGTAAGTTGGGTGCCACCACAAAATTTACAAAATAAAGTTATAATAAAAAACGGTGTTAAATGGCCTGGTAACGAGCATATGGGTGCTTTTGGTTGTGATAGTTATGATATATCAGGAACAGTAGATGGTGTAGGTTCCAAAGGTGCTTTGCACGGACTAACTAAGTTTAGCATGGAAGATGCTCCGGCTAATCAGTTTTTTTTAGAATACTTAGCAAGACCACAAACTGCAGAGATATTCTTTGAAGACGTTTTAATGGCATTAGTATTTTATGGAATGCCTTTACATGCAGAAAACAACAAACCTCGTTTACTATATTATTTGAGACGTAGAGGTTATAGAGGTTTTAGTATGAACAGGCCTGATAAAATATGGAACAAATTGTCTACTGCAGAAAAAGAAGTTGGTGGAATACCCAACTCAAGTGAAGATATAAAACAAGCTCATGCTGCTGCTATTGAAATGTATATACAAGATCACGTAGGTATAAACAAAGAAGGTACGTTTGGCAGTTGTTATTTTAACGAACTATTAAATGACTGGGCTAAATTTGATATAAACAAAAGAACAAAGCACGATGCATCTATTAGTTCTGGTTTAGCAATTATGGCAAACAATAGACATTTGTATAGGCCTAACGCCCCAGTACAAAAACCAAAACTAAATATAAATATTGCTAAATATGAAAACAAAGGCAATACATCAAAACTAATTAAAAAAGAAATATGATTGTAAAAAGTTATTTTCCATCTCAAGTCGTTAGCGACATAGAAAAGATGAGCTATGATTATGGTTTGAAAGTAGCTAAAGCTATTCAAGCTGAGTGGTTTCATACTGAAAGAGGTAGTAGTAGATACAGAACAAATCACAACAATTTTAATGACTTAAGGTTATACGCTAGAGGTGAGCAATCAATACAAAAGTACAAGGACGAGTTATCTATAAATGGTGATTTGTCCTATCTTAATTTAGACTGGAAACCAGTACCTATTATACCTAAATTTGTTGACATAGTGGTTAACGGTATTGCTGAAAGAACTTACGATATAAAAGCATACTCGCAAGATCCTTTTGGTGTTGCAAAACGTACAGAGTATATGGATTCTATATTAAACGACATGAGAACTCAAGAGTTTAATAATTATGTTGAAGAAGCTTTTGGTGTTGGTATGTACGAAAATGATAAAGAAACACTACCTCAATCTCAAGAAGAGTTAGATTTACACATGCAGCTTAGCTACAAACAATCAGTTGAGTTAGCGGAAGAACAAGCTCTTAATGTTTTAATGGAAGGCAACAACTACGAGTTAATTAAAAAACGTTTTTACTATGATCTTACCGTTTTAGGTATTGGCGCTGTTAAAACTTCTTTTAACACATCCGAAGGTGTTGTCATTGATTATGTTGATCCTGCTGATTTAGTTTATTCATATACTGAATCACCATATTTTGATGATATATATTATGTTGGTGAAGTTAAAACCATACCTATCAACGAACTGGTTAAACAATTTCCACATTTAACTCAAGAGGAATTAGAGAATATAGTTAAAGATAAAAACTATAATAAAACAAATTATAATCAAGGGTATAGTTATAGCGAGCAAGATAATAACAAAGTTCAAGTTTTATATTTTAATTATAAAACATACATGAACGAGGTTTACAAAGTAAAAGAAACTGGTAGTGGTGCTGATAAGATATTAGCAAAAGACGATACGTTTAACCCACCCAACGAAGACAACTTTGGAAAACTACAAAGATCTGTAGAGTGTTTGTATGATGGTGCTATGATTTTAGGAACAGATAAGTTGTTAAAATGGGAAATGGCTAAAAACATGATGAGACCTAAAAGCGACTATACTAAAGTTAAAATGAATTATAGTATTGTAGCTCCACGTATGTACAAAGGTCGTATTGAATCTCTAGTTCAACGTATAACAGGTTTTGCTGATATGATACAGTTAACTCATTTAAAACTACAGCAAGTACTGTCACGTATGGTGCCAGACGGTGTTTATTTAGATGCTGATGGTTTAGCTGAAATAGACTTAGGTAATGGTACAAACTATAACCCACAAGAAGCCTTAAACATGTTCTTTCAAACAGGATCTGTTATTGGTAGATCATTTACAAGTGAAGGTGATATGAACCCAGGTAAAGTACCAATACAAGAAATACAATCAGGTTCTGGTGGTCAAAAAATGCAAAGTTTAATACAAACTTACAATTATTATTTACAAATGATAAGAGACACTACCGGGCTCAATGAAGCTAGAGATGGTAGTACTCCTGATAAAAATGCTTTAGTTGGTGTACAAAAGCTAGCTGCAGCTAATTCTAACACTGCAACAAGACATATATTACAAGCTGGGCTGTATTTAACATCTGAAACTGCTGAGTGTTTATCTCTTAGAGTTTCTGATATTATAGAATATTCACCAACTAAAGATGCTTTTATACAGCAAATCGGAGTGCATAATGTTGCTACATTAGAAGAGATGGCAGAGTTACACCTTTATGACTTTGGTATATTTATAGAATTAACTCCTGATGATGAAGAAAAAGCTATGCTTGAAAATAATATTCAAATGGCATTGCAACAACAATTAATTGAGCTTGCTGATGCTATTGATCTTAGAAATATTAAAAACATAAAGCTAGCAAATCAATTGCTTAAAATACGTAGAAAAAGAAAGCAAGATAAAGATCAGCAAATACAACAGCAAAACATACAAGCACAGTCACAAGCTAATATACAAGCTCAACAAGCATCTGCTGAAATGGAAGTACAAAAAGAACAAGCTAAAATGCAAACAGAAATGCAGCTTGAACAAATGAAAGCACAGCTTGACGCTCAAAAACAAGCTCAAGAAGTAGAGTATAAAAAACAACTAATGCAATTAGAGTTTCAAATGAACATGCAGCTTGAAGGTATGAAAAATCAAACTGTTAGTAATAAAGAAAAAGAAAAAGAAGATCGTAAAGACGAGAGAACAAAAATCCAAGCTTCACAACAAAGTGAGCTTATTGATCAAAGAAATAATGATAAACCACCTAAAAACTTTGAGTCTGCAGGTAATGATATATTAGGAGGCGGATTTGATTTAGGTAGCTTTGATCCTAGATAACAATTATTAATTATTATTATATTATATTATGGAAGAAAACGTAGAAAACGTAACCGAAGAGGTTACAAAAGTAGATGTGTCTAAAGAAACACCAACTGATGGTGTTACTAAAGTAAATTTAGATAAACCACCAACACCAAAAACTGAAGAAAAAAATGAAACCACAGAGGAAATTAAAGAAGATAACGCTGACGACAGCGGAGTGGTTGAGCTCGTTGAAGATGCCGACACCACAGAAAAACAAGAAGAAGTACAACCGGAGACTGAAACACAAGAAACTCCAGTATTAGAAGAGGTTACTGAAGAAGAAGCTCAAGAACAAGTGGAAGATTTAGCTGAACAAGCTCAAGAAGCTATGTTAGAGTCTGCTGAAACTGGTAAAGCAATACCAGAAAATTTACAAAAAGTTGTAGATTTTATGGACGAAACTGGTGGTACATTAGAAGACTATGTGCGTCTTAATCAAGACTTTTCTAGTTATGATGATATGACAGTTCTTAGAGAGTACTACAAACAAACAAAATCTCACTTAACATCTGATGAAATTGAATTTTTAATAGATGATTCTTTTTCGTACAATGAAGATGAAGATGGTGATAGAGAGATTAAAAAGAAAAAAATAGCGTTAAAAGAGCAAGTTGCCAGCGCTAAAGCCCACCTGGACGGGCAGAAGTCCAAATACTATGAAGAAGTTAAAGCTGGTTCTAGGTTAACTACCGAGCAACAAAAAGCTATAAACTTTTTTAATAGATACAACAAAGAGTCAGAAGAAACTCAAAAAATAGCGGATCAACAAACTAATACTTTTAAATTAAAAACTCAACAAGTTTTTAACGATAAATTCAAAGGTTTTGAATACAACGTCGGAGATAAAAAATATAGGTTTAACGTGAAGAACGCTCAAGAGACTAAAGAAACACAAAGCGACATTAATAATTTTGTCAAGAAGTTCTTGAATAAAAACAATGAAATGTCAGATGCTAAAGGTTATCACAAGTCTTTATACGCAGCAATGAATCCCGACGCTATTGCTAAGCACTTCTACGAACAAGGTAAAGCAGATGCTATGAAAGATAGTGTTGCCAAAGCCAAAAATGTAAGTATGGATCCTAGACAATCGTTTTCAAACGATAATACTAGCGGGCCAAAAGTAAGAGTACTTAACAATGATGATTCTCCTAACTTTAAGTTTAAAATTAAAAATAAATAAATAATAAATTTAAAATAAAAAAATATGATTTCAAATCCTGGAGGTAATTTAAACAGTGTGCCTGCTCCAATACAGCAAGCATTACAAACAAATTATCTTGATCTTTCATCTGCAACTAATGCAGGTTGGGGACAACAATACGTACCAGACCTAATGGAAAAAGAAGCTGAAGTTTTCGGACCGAGAACTATTTCAGGTTTCTTATCACAAGTTGGGGCTGAAGAAGCGATGACTGCTGACCAAGTTGTTTGGTCTGAGCAAGGTCGTTTACACTTATCTTACAAATGTGAAGTAAAATCAACAACTACTATTGAGATTCAATCTGATATTGATGGTAACAATTCTGATACTACTAACGGTATTTCTGGTTCTGGTAACAGTCCAATTAACCACGGTGTTAGAGTAAACGATACTATTATTATATCTGATGCAACTAACGGTGTAGTTAAAGCATTAGTTATACAAGTTGACAATGATTTGATTCATGTAGCTCCTTATGAAGCTACTACGTTGACTGGTACTACAGCTGCTTTAGCAACTACAATATTAGTTTATGGCTCTGAATACGGTAAAGGTACTAGATACGATCACCCTGATGGTACTTTTAACACTCAAGATGGTAGAGGTGCTAACGAGCCTTCGGTTCAAACATTTACTAACAAGCCAATCATTATGAAAGACTACTACGAAGTTTCAGGTTCTGATGCTTCTAGAATTGGTTGGATTGAAGTTTCTTCTGAAGGTGGTGCTTCTGGTTACCTATGGTACTTAAAAGCTGAAGCTGACACAAGAGCTCGTTTTAACGATTACTTAGAGATGTCAATGCTAGAAGCTGTACCTGGTGCTACTGATGGTTCTAACACTACGGCTGATACACAGTTAAATATGGCTGGTGCTAAAGTTGGTACTCAAGGTTTATTCGATGCTATTGAAGACAGAGGTAACATTACTACTGGTGTAACTGGTGTTAATGCTGCTACTGATTTAGCTGAGTTTGACGCTATCTTAGCTGAGTTTGATTCTCAAGGTGCTATTGAAGAAAACATGATGTTCGTAAATAGAGCTACTAGTTTAGCTATTGACGATATGTTAGCTTCAATGAATTCTTACGGTGCTGGTGGTACGTCTTATGGTGTATTCAACAACTCTGAAGATATGGCGTTAAACTTAGGTTTCTCTGGTTTCAGACGTGGATCTTACGATTTTTACAAGTCTGACTTTAGATACTTAAACGACAAAGCTACTAGAGGTGGTATTAATTCTGCTAATGCTGCAAATGCAATTAGAGGTGTCTTAATCCCTGCTGGTACTTCTTCAGTTTATGACCAAACTGTTGGTGCAAGTATGAAAAGACCATTCTTACACGTTAGATATAGAGCTTCACAAACTGACGATAGAAGAATGAAAACATGGACTACTGGTTCTGTTGGTGCTGCTACATCTGCTTTAGATGCAATGCAAATCCACATGTTAACTGAGAGATGTTTAATTACTCAAGGTGCTAATAACTTTATGTTATTAAAATAAGCACTTTTATTTAAAGAACCGGGGCTTCGGCCTCGGTCCTTTTCTTTTTATTAATTTTATTATATATTATATTATGGCAAAAAAACAAAAAACACAAGAGGTAGAGGTACCTGTTGTTGAAACTCCAGTAGTTGAAACACCAAAACCTAAAAAAACTCAACCTGTAAAACCAGCTTGGGAAATAAAAGACAGAATGTATTTTCTAAAAGGAAATAAAAGACCTCTTTCAAGATCTATTAAATCTGCAAATATTTATCATTTTGATGAAGAAAAAGGTTATGAAAGAGAACTTAAGTATTGTGAAAATCAAAGAACTCCTTTTGTAGATGAAATGCAAGGAGATCAAAGATTAGCTCATATTGTTTTTAGATCTGGAAATTTATTTGTACCAAAAGAAAAAACAGTTTTACAAAAACTATTAAGCTTATATCACCCACACAAAGGTATGATATACGAAGAATTAAAACCAGAGAAAAACGCTGCATCTGAAATCGACTATTTAGAAATGGAAGTTTTAGCGTTAAATGAAGCTATGAACATGGATGTTGATATGGCAGAAGCTATAATGAGAGTTGAAGTTGGTTCTAGAGCATCTAAGATGAGTTCTAAAGAACTTAAAAGAGATTTACTGTTATATGCTAAAAGAAATCCTGGTTTGTTCTTAGAGTTAGTTAATGATGACAATGTTCAACTTAGAAATTTTGGTATTAAAGCTACAGAGCTTGGAATATTAAAATTATCTGGAGATCAAAGAACTTTTACGTGGGGATCTAATGATAGAAAACTAATGAATGTTCCTTTTGACGAACACCCATACTCAGCTTTAGCCGCTTGGTTTAAAACTGACGAAGGTATGGAAATATATGCAAATATAGAAAAACAATTAAAGTAATCAAACTGTAGGAGCGGTCGCTCTACGGGGCGACTGCAACTACTAAATAATTAAATATGAAATCAAAAGGATTAGGAGATTCAATAGAAAAATTTACATCAGCGACTGGTATAAAATCATTTACACAATACTTAGACAAGCAGAACGTGTTTGGTAAAAAAGGTTGTGGTTGTAACAAAAGAAAAGAAGCGCTTAACAAAGCGTTTCCTTATAAAAAATAAAAAAATATGGTAAGTGTAGACACAGTATATCAAAGAGTTTTGGCTTTAGCTAACAAAGAGCAAAGAGGTTATATAACACCTCAAGAGTTTAATTTATTTGCTAATCAAGCACAGATGGATATATTTGATCAATACTTTTATGACATAAATCAGTTTGGTAGAGTTAACGGTAATAGCACAGACCATTCTGATATGTTAAGTTTATTAGAAGAAAAAGTAAGCAATTTTAGACGTACTTCAATCTTATCTTTTAATAATACTTTAAACGGTTATAGTTTAGCAACTTTGCAAGATTTTTATTCTGTAGGTACGGTGATATATGATAGATCTGCAGGTGGTGGTGTAGGAAGAGTTGAAGTAGAACCTATTAACCATAACGAGCAATTGATGTTAGAGTCTTCTTCTTTAACGGCTCCTTCTTTATTAAGACCTATTTACACTAGAGAAAACAATACTATTAAAATATATCCTTTAACTATAATATCTGGTGTTAGTTGTAAATATATAAAATACCCAACTCCGGTTAATTGGAGTTACATTGTTGTTAAAGAAAAAGCTTTGTATAACGGTACCAACTCTGCAAACTTTGAACTTCATACTTCTGAAGAAAATAATTTAGTAAATAAAATTTTAGCGCTAGCTGGTATATCAATAGAAGACCCAACTATATATCAAACAGGTCAAGCACAAGACATGAAAAGTATTCAACAAGAAAAACAATAATAAATGGGTTTAATACAAACAACACAACAAGATTATTACAATAATAACAGTGGTTTTGGAAACTATCAATTTACTTCTTTAGAAGATATTATAAATCAATTTATTATTGCATATGTTGGTGAAAACAAAATAATAAGTAAAATAAAAAGAGCTGACGTACAGTTTCATGCTATGCGCTCATTGCAAGAACTTAGCTTTGATACTTTTAAATCTACAAAGTCTCAAGAAATAGAAGTGCCAGCAAATTTATCAATGGTGTTACCACAAGACTATGTTAACTATGTTAAGTTAGTCTGGGTAGATTCTTCTGGTGTTGAGCATGTAATACAACCAACTAGCAAGTCATCAAATCCTTTTTCAATAAAACAAAATAATGATGGAACTTATGACTTTGACACTGATAACGATAGTATATACGATCAAAATTCTTTAACACAACAAGGTGTTATATTCAAACAATTTAGTCCTTTTGACAATAGTTCTGCTGTATTAAGTTTAGTTTTTCCTGTGTCAAATGATTTACCTACTGGTGATTTAGAAGTTGGTATGTTCGTTACAGGCAGTAGTGATGTACCATTAGGAACTACAATAGCTAGTATAGACACTGTAAACAATCAAATCACGCTAAGTACTACCCCAACAAATGATTTATTAGGTACTGCTGATGTTGAACTAAGATTTACTAAAGACAATATATTTCCAACTTCTGATACTTTAAACAAATATAGATCGCAAAGCTCGGTTACAACTGGTGATGATTACGATAGCGACACCAGATGGGTTGCTGAAGGTAAAAGATATGGTTTAGATACTGAAAGAGCACAAGACAACGGCATATTTTTTATTGATGAATTACAAGGAAGAATACACTTTTCATCTAATATTTCTGGAAAAACTGTAATACTAAAATATATAAGTGATAGTCTTGGTACAGACGCTGAGATGCAAGTGCATAAGTTTGCAGAAGAAGCTATGTACAAGTGTATAGCATACGCTATAATGTCTACAAGAGCTAATGTGCAAGAATATATAGTTCGTAGATTTCAAAAAGATAAGTTTGCAGCTGTTAGAAAGGCGAAACTAAGACTATCAAATTTAAAAATAGAAGAATTAACTCAAATACTTAGAGGTAAATCTAAGCAAATAAAACACTAGAGCATGCCAGATATTAAGCACACTTTTTCGGCAGGGAAAATGAACAAAGACCTTGACGAAAGATTAGTTCCTAATGGCGAATATAAAGATGCCATGAATATACAAGTATCAACTTCAGAAGGATCTGATGTTGGTGCTGTGCAAAATATTTTAGGTAATAAGTTGATCTCTGCAGAATCTACTTTGTATGAAAACTTATCTGCCCAACAAGGTTTTTCAACAGGTAGATGTATTGGTAGTATATCTAATGGTCAAAATGAAAAGCTTTATTGGTTTATTAAAGACAGAGAAATAAACACATCGCAAAGTTACACTGACGCTGTTGCGCATTGGGGTGATTACATGCCTAAGAAAGATATGATTGTTGAAGCAGACGCTTCTTCTTCTCCTACAAACCCAGTAGTAAATCCTGTTTTAGTTGATATTTTTGAAACAAAATTTATATTATACCCAGGCCCTGGTATTCAAGCAGACAACAACCAGCCGCCAGGACAAAGTGTTTATTTTCTAGTTAGTGGCTTGGCAGACTCAGATTACATGCCAAAGGCTGGTGATACTTTTTCAGTATACAATTATGATAATTTATTTAATTATACAGCGACTACAAGACCGTGGAAAGTACTTGCTGTTGTAAATGACACTACTCCAAATTTAACTAGAATTTACACTAACTTAATTCCAGGTCAAGGAGGTAATATTAGCGCTCTTGAATTTGCTCAAATAGCATCAGATTCGGCAAATCAATTAAATTTAATAGTAACTTTTACAAGCGAAAAAGTATTAAATTTTAATACTGATCCTAATAAAATTATAACCGGTATAAACATTATTGATAATTTACTTTTTTGGACAGACGATTATTCAGAGCCAAAAAAAATAAATATAGACCGTTGCAAAGAACATACAAATTCTTTTCACCAATCAACAAAACTTCCTAGTGGTGAATTTTTACAAGAAAAACATATTACAGTTATAAAGCCAGCTCCTAAGAAAGCTCCAGTTTTAAAATTAATACCTACAGAAAACTTTAATCAACCAGGTATAATTGCTAATTTTAGATTTCAAGACTTTTTTGGCAGTGATTTATACCCTTCATTTCATGGTTTAGAGCAAGACGGAACTCCAAAAAATTATGTTAATTTTTCAATATTAAACACAACATCATCAACACCTTTTGATCTTGTTGCAAACCAAACTATTATACATTTAAAAGCTGCTGAAACAAACTCTATAATATACGACAGTGATGGTAATGGTACTTACGATCAATTAAATCAAAATTTTAATCAACAATACCAAACAAGTGGCGATTGGGACGTAAGAATGATGATTATTGGTGGAGATGCTTTTAATCAAAATCCAACTCAATCTGTGTTAACGCCAACAGGCTCGCCGTTAACAGGTAATGTAGATGTACACGCTATTATCTTAAACATAGGTCAAAATATAACTAGAGGAAACTCTTCTTGGGTTGTTAATTTTGAACAAGCTAAAGACACGTTGTTTGAACAAAAATTTCCTAGATTTTCTTATAGATATATATATGCGGATGGTGAATATTCTCCTTTTGGTCCATTTTCTGAAGTAGCTTTTAATCCTGGTGGTTATTCAATGAATAGTAAGCAAGGTTATAATACAGCAATGTCTAATAACTTAAGTAAAGTTATAGTAGAACAATTTGTAACAACTGACACGCCTGAAGACGTGGAGAAAATAGAAATATTATACAAAGAATCAAATTCACCAAATGTTTATATAGTAGATTCTATTTCGAAAAATGATAGTTTAGGAAGATACTACTCAGCAACATCAAATCCACCAAATTTAGGTGTATATGAAATAACCTCAGACACTATATTTAAAACAGTAGCTTCAAATCAGTTGTTAAGACCATATGACAATGTACCTACAAAAGCTTTAGCGCAAGAAATTGTTGGTAACAGGGTTGTATACGCTAATTATTTACAAAACTTAAACCTTAGTGACTTATTAGATAAAAAAGTTTTAACAAGTGTTTCTTATAATTTAAGAAGTATTGTTGATGAGTTTGGCTCAAAGTCTTTAAAATCTTTAAGAGAATATCAGCTAGGTGTTGTTTACACTGACGGCTATGGTAGAGAAACACCAGTTTTAACAGATGAGTCTTCTAGTTTAGTTGTACCTATTACAGAGGCTTCAAATTCAATAAAACTTTCTGCTCAAATAACAACACAACCACCTTCTAAAGCTAAGTATTTTAAGTTTTATGTAAAAGAAACTTCTAATGAGTATTATAATCTAGCTATGGATCGATGGTATGACGCTCAAGATGATAATGTTTGGATTTCTTTTAACTCTGCAGACAGAAATAAAGTTGATGAAGAAACTTTTCTATATTTAAAAAAAGCACATGGATATGACAACGCTGTTTTAGTTCCAAATAAATATAAAATTTTAGCAATTAAAAATGAAGCTCCAGAGTTTATAAAAACTAATTTAAAACAAAAAAGAAAAACTACTCATAGCGCAAATAATAATGTTTTTTCTGACAACTTAGAATATCCTTTTCCAAAAACAAATACGTTTGTCTGCCAACAAGCTCTAATAGATCCGTCAAACACTTTGTCAGACTTGTCTAACCCAATAGTTAGATTTACAAATCTTACCACTAACAACGTATCAAAAACATATCACATAACTAGTATTGAAGATCTTGGTGCAGAATTATTGTTTAGAATAGACGGTAAGTTTGGTTTTGACACAAGTTTTCTTGAAGCATCTACGTCTACACCTACTACTCAAGTTATAAATGACAATATAACAATTGAAATTTTTGAAGGAGAAATACAAGATGCACCAGAGTTTTCAGGTAAGTTTTTTGTTAAAATATTTAAAGACTTTAATATATCTCAATACGTTCAACCAACACTTAACAACCAAGGAAATTTAAGAGTAATTGACCAGCTTAGTGTTTATAACTACGACCAAGACACTGTTACAACTACAAATGGTATTTTGCCTTCTCAACCAGGTGGTAATGATTTTGGTTGGGAAGATGTTTTAACTGGTAATAATGGTTGGACTTTAGCAGATACAGCATCTAGAATTCAAGATACTGTTGATTCTGCAAAAGAATTATTTGGTGATGGTACTACTAGTGATCCTGATGATGCTAACGGTCCAAAGTGGTTTATTGATAGCTTATATCACGAAGGTGTTGGTACTAGAGATATTAACGTTGGTTATAACCAAGGTGTAGACTATTTTCATCATAACCTTAGACATCCGGAAACTCCTATTTCTGGCCCTTTTACAAACTCTTCAACTCAAATGGGTGTTTTTGCATCTTTTAATGATGTGTATTCAGAGCTTAATACAGCCCCTGGTCCTACTGGCCAAACAAATGGGACAGGCACTCAAGTTCTTGCTAGAAGAAGAATGAACGGTGTTAATCTTTCACAAATAGATATTAGTATTGCTGGTTTACCAAGAGTATCATCTTATAACCAAGGATTGTACGGTAACGGTACAAACACAAATCCAGCTGATTCAAATGCCCAGAACTTTGAATGGGTGTATCAACAACCAAACCAAAATAATGGTCAAGGAGTTATTACAGCTCGTTTTACGCAAGGCCAACATATAAGATTTGCTAACGATCCAGATCTTATAGTTTATAAAATAATAAACGTAGAAGTGTTTGATATTTTTAATTACAGTAGTACTTATAGAGGTCCAGTTGATCCATCAAGGGCTCAACGCTCTGACACTAGGCCTAATGCGGGTGAGAATTATCCAGCAAATGTTACCGCTGGTTTTAAGGAAGAAAACAATATGTTTAACTCATACAACTATAGAAAAACATTTAGATTAACCCTTGATAAACCAATTGGTGATAATGGTAGGTACAACCCAACACAAGACGCTACACAAACAAACGCTGTAAATATAGATTTTCTTGATGCTCCAGATAGAATAAATATAACTGAAGCAAGTTCTAATCCAAACCCAGCTGTTTTTGAAACAAAGCCAAAAGAAGATTTAGACTTAGATTTATACTATCAAATTAGTGATACATATCCAATAGAAGATCACGGTCTACAATTAGATCTTGATAATTATTTTAATTGTTATTCTTTTGGAAATGGAGTGGAATCAAATAGAATTAGAGATGATTTTAATGCGCCAACAATAGACAAAGGAGTTAGAGTTTCTACTATTCTTGAGTCTGAGTATAAAGAAGAAAAAAGAAAAAGCGGTTTAATATATTCTGGTATATACAACTCTACAAGTGGTATAAATAGAACAAATCAATTTATTCAAGCAGAAAAAATAACAAAAGATTTAAATCCTGAGTATGGTAGTATACAAAAGCTGCATACAAGAAATTCAGACTTAGTTGCTTTGTGCGAGGATAAAGTTGTAAGAATATATGCCAATAAGGATGCTTTGTTTAACGCTGACGGTAATGTAAACCTAACAGCTACTGATAAAGTTTTAGGAACTGCACAACCTTTTGCTGGTGAATATGGTATATCTAAAAACCCAGAGTCTTTTGTAACAGAGTCTTATAGAAATTATTTCACAGACAAGCAAAGAGGTGTAGTGTTAAGGTTATCTATGGACGGCTTAACACCAATATCTGATTATGGTATGAAAGATTATTTTTCAGATAATTTAAAAACCAGCACAATGCTTATTGGTAGTTATGATGCTAAAAAATCAGACTATAATCTTTCATTAATAAAAGCTAATCCAACACTTAGCGAAACAGTAAGTTTTGATGAGGCTGTAAACGGATGGAGTAGTTTTAAATCTTTTATACCAGAGACTGGAGTTAGCTTGTCTAATGAATACTACACTTTTAAAAGCGGTTTATTATACAAGCATCACGATGATAAAAACGGTTACAATAATTTTTACGGAGTTCAAGTACCATCATCTATAAACGTGTTATTAAATGACATTAGTGGTAGCGTGAAAAGTTTTAAAAACTTAAGTTATGAAGGTTCTCAATCACAAATTTTAAAAAATTTAGATGCTAGAGATAATAATTATTATAATTTAAACGACAAACTAGGTTGGTATGTAGAAAGCATACTAACAGACATTGAAGGTGGTTATGTAAATGAATTTATTGAAAAAGAAAACAAATGGTTTAATTATATAAAAGGAAATCAAACAATGGACACTAGTAATTTTACACTACAAGGTATTGGGCTTGCGCAAAGCTTTGTTGCTCCACCTGTTACATATAACTTAACTATACAAGATATAGCTGACGAAGATTAATAAAATTAAATATGCCAACAAATAATCATGCAAATAATAAATATGAGGTAACCGTATATAATATAAGTACGGTTGGTGGTAATCCAGGCGCAGGAGCACATATTGCAGAGCTGCATATTACACCTAAAAACTCTTTAGACCCTGTATTTGCTGGTGATTTTAAGATTAATTCACTATCTAGTGTATACTTCAATGGCCACTATCCTACACCATATGATCCAAGAACAACCTCTTACTCGCATTTAAATGCTGGTGGTATGAACTCTACAACAGATTCTTACGAGTTTTACTATATAGGTTGGCAGCCAACGGGTACACCAGGGTTTTCTTCAACAAGCACTGCTGGGTATATTGCTCAAGCGCACTTCATGGAAGTTTATCAAAATGATAACGGTGATTTAATTAATAACGAGCCTGTTGGGAATGGAGGATTAAATAATAGCGGCCCAACTAATTTGAGTCTGTTTGTAGACACATGGACTGCGGCTGAAACAGATCCTGCAGATAGAGGAACAATATCAGCAAATGTAAACCCTGTGTTTATTAGATTATTTATTATTCTTCATAATTTACCAGATCCTTTTACTGCTGATATATTACAACTTTTTGATTTGGATTTAGTGCCTCATGCTGTTACTAATTATGGATGTACTGATCCTAATGCAATCAACTACAGTGCTAGCGCAAATATTGATGATGGTAGTTGTACGTATTTTGGTTGTACTAATGATAACGCTGGTTCTTGGCCTGATATAAACGGAAATAATGTTGATGGTGATCCTTGTTTAGGAGGCACGTTATTTACAACTCAGCCAACAGGTTACAATATAATAAATTATCCTTGTATTGATGCAAATACTGGACTAGCTAACGGCTACGAAACTGTCAACTTTAATCCTCAAGCAGCGATTGATGACGGGAGTTGTTTAATACCAGTAACTGGTTGTGGAGATAATACTTATATAGAGTATAATCCAAATGCTGATTTTGTAGACAACACTACGAACTGTATAACACCTATTGTTTACGGCTGTGTAGACAGTTCATATAGCGGTTCTGATATAAATCCAGATGTTAATGGTTATTGTGTTTCTGGCGCTGCTGCAGTTGGTGGTTTTTGTGCTGTTGGTGATGGTTATTTTGCTTACAACTATGATCCTAGCGCAAATGTAAACCAAGTAAGTCTTACAGATACCTCAGATCCTTGTGGTTATTGCACGGTTTACGGTTGCACAGACAATACTGCTTTTAATTATGACGCGTCAGCTGATTGTGATGATGGATCGTGTATAGCAACAATAACCGGTTGTTTTGACCCACAAGGTAATGATCCAACGACAGGCTTGCCATTATCTTCAAACTATAATTATTTAGGTACTACAGGAGCTATAAATCATGATCCAACCGTAAACACTATTAATCTTAATGATTGCTATTATTTTCCTGGTTGTACAGATTCTGCTGATTTAACTTATTTTCAACAGACTTATATTGATGCAAACGGTGTAACTCAACTTATGTTTAATGCATGTGTTGGTGGTAGTGTAGTAGACTATGATGATGGTAGTTGTAGTGGAACTACTAATTTTATTGCTGGTTGTACAGATCCTAACGCTAACAACTATTTAATAAGTGCAGTAGTTGATGATTGCTCTTGCATATATCCAAACCCTGTTGGTGGTTGTATGGACGATACTGTTGGTGATAATCCAGATGTAAACGGTGATTGCACAAATACAGACCCTGCTACTGGAAATATAATTAATGTTGGTTACCCAAATCCTCACGGCTGTGGTGGTACTGATGGTTATTTATCAGCAAACTACGACCCAGCTGCAAACACGACTAGTATAACTGATCCAGTCACTGGTATAACAACAACATATACTTGTGATTACTATGGCTGTACAGATTCAAATGGTAGTAACTATGATGCGACAGCAACTTTAGATGATGGCTCTTGTGTAGTTGATGGAGATTATTATTTAAATATTAGCAGTATATCTACATTAGCACCTCACGACAATTTAAACCTTGGTACTACAAATAACCCTACGCCTAACGTTCATATCATGGCAACAGCAATGGGTAATACTTTAACAGGTAATGGTCCTAGTAATGGTTTTATAACAAGTCAAGGTCTTGTTGACTTTAGTCTTTATGAAGGTTTTACTTTTGAAGATGAAAATGGAAACGTGTTAGAATCTACAGCGTTTTTGTTTACTTTACTTGACTGGGAACAGTTTCCTTTAATATTTTCTACAAGACCAGGCTATGGGAACCAAACAATTGATATAATGCCTTTAAATCAATATCATGAAGTAGAAGCTGTTTTAGTTGTAATGGGTGAAATTGACATCGCTACTTTAGATCCTAATTTTAATTCTACGGCTTGGTTTATAAGCCCTCACCCTAGTATTTCTTTTTCAGGCGTAAACTCAGATCCTACTTCTCCATACTTTGGTACTTTTGAGTTTTCACATGGTGACGTTGTTGATCTTGGACTTGCAGGTGATCCTGCTCACGATCCTGCTACTGACGGTCCTGGATATCAATTTGAAATAATTGAAGAATATACTGGTACGGATAGAACAGATATAATAGCGTTGTTAGCAGATCAAAGACAACAAAGCGTTTGGGGTGGAGTTATATTAGATCAATATTTATCAGCGTCGAATATTTCAGCGTCTTCATCAAATCCTTCACAAGTTGGTTACGCTACCTATATAAAATGTAAATTTTACGCAAACAATGTTAATTTTGATTACGCAACCGGAGGTAGTCAGCCACTGTTAGGTGGATTTAATTTTGTAAGACCATTTCAATTTGTTTACAAACCAGGTTGTATGGACGTTTTAGATTGTAATTACTGGGCAGATGCAACAGTTGAAGACACAGGGTTGTGTAGTGGTACTTACTATGGTTGTACTGATCCAGGTGCAACTAATTATGATGCGCTAGCAGGTTGTGATGATGGTAGCTGTGCATATGCTAATTGTGTAGGCTCAAATGGACAGAGCAACTTAGGCCCTGGAACCTATTATGGTGGTAGTTATGGCTCTTTAGGTTATGGCCTTGTGGGAAATGTTACTCCAGGTGTCGGTGGAAGTAATCCAACAAAAACTAATGTTCAAGAATTTGATCCTTCTATGGTCGGTTTTAACATGGCATGTAACAGTATAAATTCATATAACAATACTACTTTTTTACCTTTTAACAATCATAGAGCTTTTCATGCTGATTTTACTAATTTAATGGTTGAAGGACAATTGCCATCTACAACACCGTTGCTATCACCTGATACAGCGCTTTGGACGCTTTTTACTAGTCAAACTTCAGATAATGGAACAAATAACTCTAGCTACACTGGTGTTTGTGGAAACACTACTACGCATAATTTTTGGTCAAGAGACCATCTTAACGTTGGATCAATGTACAGAAGATGGTCATCAAGTAGAACAAGACTTTATTTAAAAGGCATGCACGATACCTACATTTCAAGCGGTTTGCATGGTGGTACAAGCGGAAACAATGCAGATATTACATCAATTATTGCGAGCACAAGAGGTTTATCTGGAGGTATACCATACGGTATTCACGGTATGTATATTAAATTAGATAATTTGGATGTTAATGATGAATACACATTTGATATTAGATATAGATATATACCTAAATGGAATAACAACTACACAACTACTGACCACGTAACTTTTGACAAACAAAGTGATGATTTAAGAGCACACATACGGCTTGGCTGGGGTTATTATGGAACAAATGGAATAAATAGTGCTGATGATAGTAATGGTAATCTTGCATTTATAGATTACAATGGTATTGTAGGGCAAGGAGTTACTCAAATACCACCAAACGATATAGCAAACTGGGGAGGCGTTACAGGTGATGGACCTTATCACAGTTTAATAGAAGGTAGACTGAGACAGTGGAAAGCTTACAAGACAAATGGTCAAGCTAATATAGATATGCATAGAGAACAAATTAATTTTTCACCTACTCACGCAAATAACAATGTTTTAATGATTTCTATAGGTAATGGGTTTAGAATGGATATTGAAGCAATACAAATTTACTGCGTTTAAAATGAATAAATATACAATAACAACATTTACTAAATCAGGGTTGCAACCAAATGTTTCTAACCAACTTAATAATGTTAGAGGTGTTTTAAGAATAATTCCAAATCAAGGAGAGCAAATTATTGCTGGTAATTTTACTATAGATGGCCAAAGAGGTTATCCGCTTGGTGACGCACCATACCCACTTGCAAGGCATAGGAGTTTAACTTATTTAGAAGAGCAAGCGAGTAACGTTTACACTTTTAAAACACCTACGAGTTTTGATATTAACGGAAATGCTATCGCGTGGACTGATTTTAATTCTGCAATAGAAAATATAAAACTAACAGAAAGATATAATCAAACATCTAACTTTCCTATATTTATTGTTGTAGAAGTTAATTTTACACAAGCATTTAAAACAGCTAACATAGGTAGTAATATAAGTATAAATTTGGACTTTGATTTAAAATAATAATATGAAAAAATTAATAAAAAACTTTTTAATTTCAACTCAAGATGCCGCCGCTGCAAGCTCTATTAGGGAGTTTACAATAAACGGTGACGTTGGCTCTGTTTTTGATTTGCAAATTACAAACGAAGATGGCCACTATTATAGTTTTGAAAAAGGCAACTTTTCTGCTGGTACAAGGCTTTCTACAACAGCTAGCACTAGAGGTTCTATAGAAAACTCTTATGAATTTCATATACTTAACGTAAATGCAAGTATTGTGGTTGGTATGATTGTTACTGGAGACGGTATTGTTGGTGAAACAAAAGTTGTTGGCTTAAAAAACCCTGGTACAGTAACAAGCCCTAGTGTTGTTGTTATGGATAAAGCACACACAATTCCAGATTCAACAACTGTTACTTTTGTAGCAGAAAAAGGTTTAAATGAATATAAAGTGGCATCAGGATCATACACAGGCTCTGTTGTTTTACCAACTGTAACAGATGACGATCATTATGTATTTTTATTAACAGCATCTCACAAAGACAATACTTTTTTAGAGAACATAGAGCCTGAAATTGACTTAAATATTGGGAGTAGTAATTATGGTGAGTTTTTAACAACCGGTTTTAGAAACGATCTTTTTAAATCAATTAGAATAAATCAATTTGTAAATACAACCGCTACTGTAAATTTAGTTTCTAGTGTGTTAACAAATGCTGATATTGACTTAACCTCTTTTTCTTTTGATATTAGTAAACCTAGAGGTTTTACTTCTAGCGCTGGTTTTAAAACATCTTTTAAATGGACTATTGTTTGCCCTACAAACCTTGCTATTAGAAAATCACTAGATTTAGAAGCAAAGTATTTTAAAACAAATAAAACTCAAACGGTAAATGGTGCTATTACAAATAGTAGAACTGTTGTGTTAGATTCTGTTGATAATTTAAAAATAGGTATGCAAATTACCGCTGTTAGCTCTGGTTCTTTAGCAGGTAATAGTCATATACAGTTAATTGATAGAAACAACAAAACAATTGTTATTGGCGCAAACAACTCTTTTGCAGATGGTATTACTTTAACTTTTTCAGCTCGTGGATCTAGTGGTCCTAATGCTTACGGTACTAATTTAGTTTTTCAAAATTTAGCAGTTGAAATACCTGACTTAACCGTTACTGTTAATGGAGCTACTAGTAATAGTACAACTTTAGTTTTAGACGATGCTAGCTTTATTCAAGACGGTGCTACTACTATAATAAAAGGCGTTGGTATTGACGTTGATAACACTGTTACACACGTAGCAACTAGAGCTTCTGGGTCAAACAGTTTAACGCTTTCAGCAGCTAAAACAGTAGAAGATGGTGTAACTTTAACTGTAGAAGGCAGCAGCTCAACAGCAATTATAACAGGTGATGTTATTTTAACGCGAATGGGTAGTTTAGATTTTACAACAAGTTTAGATTTATCAGACTTTTTAGGAATAGGTGTATCATAAAAAAATAATAAAATGCCAAGTACAATAATAAATTTTTCACACAAAATAAATACTTCAGTTCAGGTAGGTGATACGGCTTATTGCCTTGATAGCGATCCTGCTAACGTTGGTGGTTTTGGAACAGCTGAAGAGCAAAACATTCAGCTTATAGGTGGTATAACAAATATAGATAGAATACTAAACAACATTACTTGTGATTTGCCAAATGGCACACCAACAGGTTTAGACCCTTTAAACAACACTGAGCCTTATATATTTTTTGGTAAAAACGAGTCTGTTAATACTTCTGGAGTAAAAGGTTATTATGCAAACGCTAAATTTGTTAATAATAATTATGTAGAGCCTGCGGAGTTATTTGCAGTAAGCTCTGAAGTTAAAGAAAGTAGTAAATAATACATAAAAAGTGTAATTATAAATAAATAAAAGATAAAATATGGCTTTAGGTTTAATAAAAAAACAAATAATACATACTTCTAATAATACTAGCTCTCCTTTAAAGCTTTTTGGTTCTGGTAAAAGAAAAGATGCTTTAACAGCTGCTACAAATGAGTACAACACTCAAATGCAAGCGTACAAAGACATGGAGATTACAAATCCATACGCAGAAAATGTGTATAGCAACATGGAAAACACTGCAGAGGATTTAACGGTTAACCAACAACAAGCACAATTTGAAGCTCAACAAGGTGCACAGCAAAGAGCTAATATAATGTCAAACATGGCTGGAGCAGCTGGAGGTTCTGGTGTTGCTGGTTTAGCGCAGGCAATGGCAAATCAAGGTCAACTATCAACGCAAAGAGCTTCTGCTAGTATAGGACAACAAGAGTCTGCAAACCAAAGAATGGCAGCTCAACAGGCGGCAAGAAATCAACAACTAGAACGTCAAGGTAGATTACAAGTTCAACAAGGCGCTGCTAATGTTCAGCAAATGAAAATGGACAAACAAGCTACTATGCTTGGTATGTCAATGCAACAAGTTGGTAATGCACAAGATGCTATTGCAGCTCATAAAGCAATGATGGGTAATATAGTTGGTGGTGTTTTAGGTGCGGTAGGTCAAATAGCTTCAGCACCGCTTGGCGCAACTAAAAATATAACTAATAGTACAACTCTAGGTCTTGACCCTAACAAGTTTAACAATTTAAAAATAAGATAATATGGCGGCAGATCAAAGTTTGATACAGGCTACTAGAGCTATGGGCGTTAGCAAGTACAGAGATGACTCTGGCTGGGTTAAAGCTTTAGCTAGCATAGGTAAATACGTTGCGTCAAAACAAGCTTTAAAACAACAACTTAATATTAATAAAGACGCTGCTTTTTCAACTATAGAAGATGCAGATATAAAAGGTTTGTTAGAATACAAAACGCTTGCAAACAAGTATACTAAAATAATGGCTAAACAACCTAGTTGGTCAAAAAAATATAAACAAGCAACAAAAGATTACAACGATTTAATGCAAGCTGTAGAATTAAATAAAGCTGGTAATACAGCTTTTGCTACATATGAAAAAGATTTAATAGAAAACAACGGTCAAATATCAAAAACACACGTTGGTAAAGAAGATAATATTGGTGATGAAATAATTTTTAAAAGATATACTAAAACTTTTACAAACGAAGGTCCTTCTCTTTACTTTCCAGAGTTAGGTATGGATATACTAGTTAAAGACTTACCTGCTTTTACAAAAATATCAGAAGGTGCTGATGCTACAACAGCTATGAAAAACATTGTAGATAAAAACGGGGCAAAGGTAAAAGTTAAAGGCGGTAGATTTATTGAAAGCAATGTTTCTAAAGATTTAAATAGCTCTATGTCTTGGTGGGGTGATAAAAAACAAAGAGATATTCAAATGTTTGACACTGAATATACTTATAACGGTCAAGAAAATTACACTTTTGGCAAGTATATTGCTGAAAAACATAACTATGCTGAAGTTTTAGATGGGCTTGACTTACCACAAGATGAGTACAACACAACTTTAGATGTTATGATTTCAATGATGAACGAAAGTAATACATCTGATTATTTAAAACAAGAATATAAAAACTTTATAACAGAAGTTTCAAGACAAGATCACCAGGCAAATCAAACAATAAGAATAAACAAGAAAACAGGTCAACAGATAGAAGCCCCTGGTGATTTAAAAGTTAGTTTCCCTTGGAATAACGATTCTACTTACATACCACCTAAAACAGCTATAGCATATAGAAATGCAATATTAAATGCTAGCGGAGAGTCACAACCTATAGACTGGTACACTGGTGCTGGTTATGTTTACAAGCCAGTTCTTTTAGAAGAAGAAAGAGGCGTGCGAATGTATGGTTGGGAAAAATACAACGGTGGTGTTAAAGAAAAAACACTTACAATACCAGAGATGTTAGGTGAGTTTGGGGTTAACGACTTAAACATGTCTGAAATATTAGATTACTACAAGCAAGAAGGAAAAGAAGAAGAAGGATTACCATAATAAATAAAATTTAATATGTCTAAAACCTACAGTTATAACAATGATGTTTATTCTGAGGAGCAAGTGTTAAAAGCTGCTCAAAATAAAAACTTAAGCATAGAGGAATATGTTAAGCAATACGGCATAAACGTTGTTGAAGACGAATATTCCCTGTCTAAAGCTGTAGATGATCCTGAAACTGAAGATGTTGATGAAAGCGTATCATATAGAGATTTTTTAGCAGAGCAAGAAAGATTAAATGACGAAAGACAATTAGTAGACTACGACACTTGGTTAAATGAATTTGCGCCAAGAGATTTAGGTCCTGAAGCTGGTTCAATAGGTGATGAAAATTTTGGGGTTACAGCTGGCATAGTTGACGCTTTTAGTATTCTTGGAGGTGCTATTGAAACTGTTGTTGATATGACACCTTTTGGAGATGGCGAGCCACCTAAAGAAATAGATGAAAATGTTAAAGCAAGAAAAAGAAAATTAAAAGAAGAAAGGTTAAAAGGTTATAAAGCTTTTAAAAACGAATTTAACCCAGAATACCAACCAAGCAATATAACTCCTGATATTGTTTATATGGCTGGCGATGTAAATAACTTTGGTAGAGTTGATTTTGATGCAAAAGGTTTTACAGTGGAAGAAGTAAAATCTAATCCAAATCTTTTTTTAAGTGATGACAACAAAGTTTATCAAGTAAATCCTAATATAACAACTATTGGTGGTATATCTAACGATGATTTAAAAAGTGTATTTGGCGATGATTTATCTACTGATGATTTTTATAACTTTGCAATTTGGTACGAAAATAGTGATGAAGCCAAAAACTTAAGAGGAAAAAGAAAAGCAATATCTTCAGCGGGTATAACAACAGGACCTGTTGAAACAAAGCTTAAAGCTGATATTATTCAAAACTATTTATATTATAAAGAAACAAAGTTTCAAAAAGATTATGATATATACAAAAAAAATGGTATACCAAATCTTATAGCAGAGTTAAATTCTTTTGAAACAGATACAAAAGGCTTAGTACAAGAGTTTGATTTAAAAGCTGAAGAACTTGAAAAAATGATAAAACAGTTTGAAAGTGGTGATTTAGATCAAAACGAAGAAAATGTAAAAAAATACAATGAGCTAAGATTAAATGTTTTAACTTTAGAAAATAATTATAAAAATTTATTAGAAGGTGCCAATGTAAAACTAAGTCCTAAGCAAAGAAAATTATTAGACGGCTATTTTCAACTAGCAGATCAAGCTACAAATATACAAGTTTTAGAAACACAATTTTTTAACGAAACAACTTTTGGTAAAAAAAGAAAAGAGCTTCAAGATAATCAAGCCGCTAACAATGAGCATTATGAAAAATGGGGCGAAATAGGTGTTCAAGAAAGTCTTGAAAATGTTTGGAACTCAATAACTGGATATTTACGTGGAGGTGCAACAATGATTAACACTGGTGTTATGAATTTTGCCGCTGGTATTGATTCAGATGATGCTGAGTATTATAACACTAGAGCTTTTCTTTTCAATGAAACTACTGAAAATGTATTTAAAGAGTATGTTCAATTTACTACTAGCACACAACCTTTTGTAGATCCAGAAACCGGAGAGTGGAATCTTAGTAGACTATTGCCTAGCGTAACAAAAACAGTTACAGACATGATGCTCATGGCTAGAGGTGGTAGAATGTCATATGTTGCAATGAACAAGGTTGGTAGGTTAACAAAAAGTGGTATATTAAAATCTGGAGCAAAACCTAAGTCTTTAAAAGAATTAAGTTCTTTTTATAAATCATCAACGAGTCTTGCTAGTACTGGTATTGGTAGTATTCCAGTTTTATTACCACAAAACATGAGTCAAGCTTTTTCTCAGGTAGACGATGGTTTTTCTGTTAATGACGCTATGGAGTATGCTGTTACAACAACTTTTGTAGAGGCTTCTATTGAAATGATAAACCCTGATTTTAAATATATAAAACCTAGTATAGCTAAGGTTAAAAAATTATTTAAAGACCCTGTAAAAAACTCTAAAAAAATACTTGAGCAGTTAAAAAACGAAAGAATAAGAGCACTTGGTCAGTCAATGAAAAGTGTAGGTCCTGAATTAGTAGAGGAGTATTTACAATTGTTTAGCAAAGGTGGCATAGATATGGCTTACAATAATCAATATGGAACTGATTTTGAGTTGCCTGACAGTGCTGAAATAGAAGAAACTGCAGTGCTTACTGTTTTGTCAGTTTTAGCAATGAGAACAGTAAGTGGTAACTTAACTAAAGCAGATCAAAGCGGTATATATAGAGTTGCAAGCCAAAATTATGACAACTTTTTAACAGAGCTTGATAGACAGCTTGAGAACAAAGAAATAACAGAAGATTTAGCTGAAAAAATAAAAACAGATCTTGAAAATTATATTCTTGTAAGTAGTGATGTTGATTCTTTAGTATTTGATGAAAATGGTAATAGTAAAATTACAAATGAAAGAGCTGATGAGTTAATAAAACTAATTACTGAAAGAAATAGTTTACAAACAAAAATAGATGAAGGTGGACCGCTTGCAGAGGATTATCAAAAACAACTTGATCAGGTAGAAACAGATATAAGCAACATGCAAAACACTATTGAGCAAGATAGTAGTTTAAGAAAAGTTGCAAAAGCTGAAGGTGAGATATATAAAATTAAACAAAAGCTTAAAGACAAAGAAGTAGGTGATAAAAAGAAGAAAGAATTAAGAAAAGAGTTAGCTAAGCTAGAAAAACAGCGAGATGAAGATCTCTTATTTACACCTGAATATTCTATTGACGGTAAAACATATAAAACAAAAAAAGAATTTTTAGCTAGAATAAAAGCACACAAGTTCAACGGTGACTTTAAAAGAGGTAGACAGTTAAACATTAAAGTAAAAAATGATTTTGATGTAGAAAAAGAGGCATACAATATAATGGGTAAGTATGCGCCTAAACAGTCACAAGGAAGAGTTGTAATGAGTAATGCTCAAGCTATAAGAACTATTGATTTTATAAACAATAGATCTCAGTTTGATATTGAAAAAGAATTAACAGAGGAGCAAGCGAAAGAAAACTCAGATCCTAAAAAAGTACAACAGCTTAAAAATGCTTTAAAGTATTTTGAGTTAAAAAGAGCAAACTACAAGTTTGGTGAAAAAGGTTATTTAATGCCAAAAACCGTTGGTAAATCTAAAGTTACAGATATAAGGCTTAAAAGATCAATAGATTTTGTTAAAAAGTACGGTGAAGAAATAGGTGGTAAGACAAAAGTTATTCCGTCAAAAACAAAGTTTAATGCTTTAATGGATAAGCTTGGTATTAAAGGTGCTAAAGGCACTGATGGTTTTTACGATCCTAATACAAAAACTTTTTACGTAAACAAAGAGGTTGCTAGAGAAAAACGAGCTGTAAACGTAGGTTCACACGAGTTGTTACATGGTATAATGTGGTCAACTTTAAATGGCCCGTTAAGAACTGTAAAAGATCCTAGTGGTAATGATGTTGAGGTCAACATAACTAAAGAAGGTTTAAAACTTGTTAATGAATTTATTCTTATTATTGCAAAAAACTCTCAGTTTAAAATCGTGCAAGATAGAATAGATGCTAATTACAGATACAACGAAGACGGTAGTGAAAAAGCTTTAGAAGAATACGCTGAGGAATATATAAATGTTTTTGTTGACGCTTTAAGACCTAGCAAAGGCCAGCCAGCTATTAAGTTTGAAGAGAGTTTGTTTAGAAAATTAATAAATTTATTTAAAAAATTTTTTAACGAAAAAGGTTTTGTAAACTTAGAGTTTCAAGATGGTAGAGCTTTATATGATTTTTTAAAGGCATATGATAGTGATAGAGTAGCTGGTACGTTAAGAAAAAGCATTGTAGAGTTTGGTAAAAAAAGCATGAAAGCTCAGACAGAAGGTAAAATACAACCTTCTAAAACAGCTTCTGATAACGTTCAAAATTTGTATGAGAATAGAAATGAAAACCCTGGTTTTGAGTTTGATATTATACAAGAGTTTAAGCCTATAACTAGCAGAATAGCAGAAAAACGTAGAGACGCGCCTGGTTTTGACAAAGAGCTTTTAATGAGTGAAATAGAAATAGGTAATCGTGGTATATTAGATTTAATAAAAGAATACAACCCTGATTCTGGCGTGCCACTAGCTGCTTATATAAATAAATTTTTACCATCTAGAGCTATTGAAGCATCAAGAAGAGTTTTAGGTGAGCAATTTACTGAAGATGTTACAACTATAAAAGACGTTTCTGTAGAGCCAGATGTTGAAGTTAGTGGTGCTAGAAGAAAGCCTGAAAGAAAAGGAATACTTTTATCTGAAAGACTTAACATAACAAAAGAAGTTGCTGACGCTGTAGAGCGTATAGTTTCTAATTTAGACCTTTCAAAAGTAAACTTTAAAAATTTAAAAAATGAAATACCTGAAATTACAGGTGATTTGTTTGGTATTGCACCTAAAAAAATTACAAGTTTAGCAAACTTAACTAAAAAAGAATTGCAATCAGCTCAAATGTTTATTAATAAAAATGCTGATTTATTAATAACAATGTTGCCAGAAGGTGCAACAACTGGTGGTACAGCAACAGGTGTGCCTAATACTTTATTAAAAGCTTTTTACACAAAAACAGAAAGAGCAAAAGCTGCTAAAACAGGTAGTACATCTGGGCTAGCAATACAAGAAAAAAACAATATAAATAAAAAGCAATTTTTAGAAACTTTTGGTATTATAGATGGCAAGCCTGTGCGTACTGACAGAAATACATCTGCTAGAGTTTTAGCTATAGCTAATCTTACTGGTAAAATGATAACCAACCAAGCTGTAAGACAACAGTTAGCTAAAAATGATAAAACAACAAGTGACATTGTAAGACGTGTTAAAGATGGTAAATCAAAGTTACTTTTTTCAAAAAATGAAGAAGCTGATAATTTCAAAGCAACTTACCAGGTAGGTTTAAAGCAAATAAGTGATATAATTAAGTATGAGTTAGCACCGTTAATAAAAAAGAAAAGAAAAAACTCTAAAGGAAAAATAGTTGAATATTCTACAAGAGACTTAGATGCGCCGCTTGTTATAAACGGTGAGCCAACTGGCGAAACAATAAAAGAAGGTGCTGCTAGAGTTGTAACAGATTTTTTAAAACAACATCCTCAGTTTAGAAGCATGTTAAGAAGCACGCTAACTGGTGGTGAGAATAAAGCTGGTGGAGTTTTTCAGACAGTAAAAGTTTTTGATGAGCTAATACCAGCAACAGATGCTGAGCAAGTTGGCACAAGAAAAGAGTACAAAACTTCAAAATATGTTTCTGGAGGTTTTGATCAAACTTATTTAGAAGATTACGATAGTTTAGAAGAAAACAAAAAGCTTGAAGTACTTTTAGACTTTTTTAAGTCAACAGAAATTTACTTACAAAACAATCCTGCTGACGCTTGGATGTTTGTTGAGTTAATAAGAGATACGCCTAAACATCAAAACACGTTTACTAGGGTTTTAGCTCCGTTTGGTTTTTACCCTGTAGATAAAAACGGTAATGTTATTATTGATCAAAAAGTTACTGAAGAACACACTGATCCACAAAATTTAATTGGCAAGTCTTTGTTAGCTGGTGCAATTTTTGGAAATGTTGATTTTGTTTGGAAAGTTATTGGTAAGTCTTATATGCAAGGCCCGTTACTTAATAGTAAAGAAAACCCTCACGACGTGATTGTTAATAAAGCTGGTTTTGAATCAACAATGCCTGATATTTATTACGAATTAATTGTGCCAAGGCTTTTAAGCGGAGAATTAAAACTACCAAATGGTTACGCTTCAATTGTAAGACTTGCTTACGCTGTACACCCAAAGACTGGTCAAAGTATAGATTTAAGCATGTATTTTTTACCAGAAGTAAACATGACTATAACAAAGTATTTTGGTGTTGATGGTGTAACTGATATTGCTCAACAAAACAAATTAATTGTAGATTTTTTAGCTGGTAATATAACTAGACAGCAAATAGATGCAATGCAAAAAATTAAAACCACTAAAAACCCTAAAAACACACAAACGTTAAACAACTCTATAAGTGCTTCAAGAACCGTAAACCCATCTAAAGGTATTACTGTTTTAGATTTTGATGACACACTGGCTACTAGCAAATCTTTAATTAGATATACTAAACCAGACGGTGAAAAAGGAACTTTAACACCAGAGCAATATGCTAGTACATATCAAGACTTACAAGACCTTGGTTATGAGTTTGATTTTTCAGAGTTCAACAAAGTTGTTGATGGTAAAATAGCTCCGTTATTTCAAAAAGCTTTAAAACTGCAAGGTAAGTTTGGTAATGATAACATGTTTGTTTTAACTGCAAGACCTGCAGAATCTGCTCCAGCTATATTTGCTTTTTTACAAGCTAATGGCTTAAACATACCTTTAAAAAATATTACTGGGTTAGCAAACTCTACATCAGAGGCTAAAGCTTTATGGATAGCTGAAAAAGTTGGCGAAGGTTATAATGACTTTTATTTTGCTGACGATGCTTTACAAAATGTACAAGCTGTTGATAATATGTTAAATCAGTTTGATGTAAAACGTAAAGTTCAACAAGCAAAAGTTTTATTTAGTAAATCAATGGACTTTAGATTCAATGAAATTTTGCAAGACGTAACTGGTATTGAAGCTGAAAAAAGATTTAATTTTATAAAAGCTAGAAAACGTGGATCTGGTAAAGGTAAGTTTAGATTATTTATACCACCATCACACGAAGACTTTGTAGGATTATTATACAACTTTATGGGTAAAGGTAGGAAAGGTGATGCTCATAGAGACTTTTTAGAACAAGCGTTGATTAGACCGTTAAACAGAGCTAACAAAGAATATGATACAGCTAGGCAGTCAATAGCTACTGACTATAAAAACTTAAACAAGCAAATGCCTGGCGTTAAAAGTAAGTTAAGAAAGAAAACTCCTGACGGTGATTTTACATATCAAGATGCTGTAAGAGTTTATTTGTGGGATAAATATGGTTATGAAATACCTGGATTAAGCAAAGGTGATCAGAAAAAATTAGTTGAGCTTGTTAAGTCTGATGGAGATTTACAAGTTTATGCAGACACTATAAATCAAATATCAAGGCAAGAAAATTACGTTTCACCTACTGAAGGGTGGGATAGCGGCGATATACGTATGGACTTAGATGATGCTACAGGAAGAGTTGGTAGAGAACAATTTTTTGCTGAATTTAATGAAAATGCTGATGTAATATTTTCTAAAGAAAATTTAAATAAAATAGAGGCTGCCTACGGTAAGGGCGTTAGAGAAGCTTTAGAAGACATGCTTTACAGAATTAAGACTGGTAGAAATAAACCTACTGGACAAAATGGTATGGTTAACAGACTTATGAACTATTTAAATGGTTCGGTCGGATCTGTCATGTTTTTTAATATAAGATCTGCTTTGTTACAGCAAATGTCTTTAGTTAATTATATAAACTTTGCTGATAATAATATTTTTGCTGCTGCTAAAGCTTTTGCTAATCAAAAACAATATTGGAAAGACTGGGGAATGATATTTAACTCTGATATGTTAAAACAAAGAAGAGGTGGTATACAAACAGATGTCAATGGAGCTGAGCTTGCCGCTGAAATGCGTAAATCTAAAAACCCTCACAGGTTTTTAATATCTAAATTGTTAGAGTTAGGTTTTTTACCTACACAAATTGGTGATAATATTGCAATTGCAACTGGTGGAGCTACGTTTTATAGAAATAGAGTAAATACTTATTTAAAAGAAGGGTTGAGCCAAAAAGAAGCAGAAGCTAAAGCTTTTACAGATTTTCAAGACTTAACGCAGTCAACGCAACAGTCGGCAAGGCCTGATATGGTTTCACAACAACAAGCTTCTGTTATTGGTAAAGTTATATTAAACTTTCAAAACGTAACATCACAGTTTAATAGATTAGGTAAAAAAGCATTTTTAGATATTAAAAATAGAAGAATAACACCACCCAATAAAACGCAGTTGCAAAGTGATATATCTAACGCGGCTAGAATAACGTACTATTTTGCTGTGCAAAACGCCATATTCTATACTTTACAAACAGCTATGTTTGCAATGATGTTTGATGACGACGAAGAAGATGTTAATAATTTATTTTTAAAGAAACAAGAAAGATTAATAAATGGTAGTATTGACTCTGTGTTAAGAGGTTCTGGTATTTTTGGAGCTGTTTTATCTACGTTAAAAAACACTGCTATTGCTTTTGCTAGACAAAGAGATATTAACTATAATCCAGACGAAAGTGCTGTTATAGTAGAAGCATTAAACTTTTCACCAGTGTTAGGTATTAAAGCTAGAAAAATTGTAAACGCTGAAAAAACTTTAAATTATAATAAAAAAGTAATGCCTGAAATGGAAACGTTTGATATTGATAATCCTCAGTGGTCAGCAGCAACAAACTATGTAGAAGGTTTTACTAATTTACCTCTTAATAGACTGTATAACAAAACTCAAAATGTACGCCAAGGATTAAACAACGAGCACGCTGCTTGGGAAAGAACTTTAATGTTTTTAGGTTGGAGTCAATATAATTTAGGCTTAGAAAATAAAAAAATACAAGAAATTAAAGAAGAAATAAAAACAAGAAACCAAACAAAGAAAAAAGGACCTAGAAATATAAACTCAAGAAACACTACTAGAAATACAAATAAAAGAAATATATAAATGAAAAAACTTATAGTAATAATATGTAT
>Ga0098038_1000122_pt1 | contig 32275 bp, 32 predicted proteins | sample 5B_taG_FD_75051 | JGI IMG/M metagenome (GOLD analysis project Ga0098038, IMG submission 75051) | Marine viral communities from the Subarctic Pacific Ocean - 5B_ETSP_OMZ_AT15132_CsCl metaG | ecosystem: Environmental > Aquatic > Marine > Oceanic | place: Pacific Ocean | collected 2015-01-08 | reverse complement strand
TAAAATCTAAGGACTGACCTGCTACCGGGACGATGCCTGCGAGGTGAAAGTATGTTGTATCATTTTCTCTAGTAACTTCCATGTGTAACCTTTTTTCTGCTTCATTTCGTAAACATCTTTGAACGATATTTCTGGTACATAATGTGGCACGACAACACGCTTGTTAAACTCAATTACAGGCTTGCGAAATTTTGGCAAACCCCTTGAGTTGTACCCAACAACGCTGCCATTAATTCCTTCTTTTTTTATCATCTGAAGCATCTTTAATCTTGAGTAGATCGGTGACAATTCTACATTATCTAGTTGATCGTCTGATAGGTATGAAATGCCCACCAAATCTTTAACGTGAGATCCTACGCTTTCCCTCTCCGAGGAGAAGAATTTTATGGTCTTTATAAACTCATCTTGGGGGTCAATAATTTCGTTAACATCATGGTTACCACCAATCCTCCAATCATAAAAATCATAGACGTGATACCACCCTGTTTCTTGGTGATCAAATTCATTTAGTTTGTTATACGAAATAGAGATTCTATTGTTGTGATTTGTTATTAAAATTAAATTTTGATTTTCTTTACGGTAGCCCCGGATTTCACTCGGAAATAGCAAATTTCCAGACATGCTTAGTAAAAAACAAAGTCGATCCCACACCTGCAGTGGTGTTGGACTGTCAAGTCCAAGCCATGAAAAGTCGTAATCATTATACTGAACATCTAATTTGAAGGGCGGAATGGGCGATGTTAACACGCAAGGTGTCTCAGTCCTAAATGAGTGCAATAAACATGTTATTGTTTTGCCTATATTAAGCTCTTTATAGTGTAATTCTAAATCCGACACTAAGACCTCTTATTTTCTACCGAATTTTTTCATTTGCGCTAGCATCTCTGCTGGTGACAGCGGAGGTGATTTCTTTGCTCTTCTTTTTTGTTTCGGCGCTCTTTTTTGAACAACATATCCACTATTTTCTAACACAGGAATTAGGTGCCTATTGATGGCAGAAGTTGTAGTCATATATGCATCCTGCACTTTCTTTCCGTTGATGATTCCAAGACCAACTGGGAGGTCTGTTGGAAAGACCATTCCGCCACGATCTGCTGAGATTATTTCTAAGACCTGTTCCATCCCTTTTTCTTTTAAAAACTGTTGCTCCTCCTGAGATAGAGTAGACTCCAAGATTTTCAATTTCTTGTCTATTATTTTTTTGACAATTTCAGAAGAGCCGTGGCCTCTTTTACTTTCATCCGACCAATATAAAGTGAGTCCAATGTTGGCATTACCCAAAATGGTTTCTATGTCTCTCTCGGATAGAGATTGATCGGATGCAACGGCGGCTTCGAGATCACTGTATAATAATTCAAATTCTTTATCATGAAGCTTCTTATATTCATCAGACCAACTGTTGTATGCTCCAAAAAATATGTCTCTGACTTTATTTAATAATTCTTCTTTATCAATCTCTAATTCAGAATTTTCTTTGAGAAAATTTTTCCACTCATTTAATATTTTTTTCATTTTTTGTAACTCTCTCTAAAAATTTTTCTGGTATTTCTTTAAATAGTATCCCTTTTATTAAAACATCGTAGCCTGTGAACTGTATGTTCTCCCTATTATCATCAAAGTCACACTGGAATAGCAGATAAGGGTCGCTCATTATAATACCATTTTCACCTCCGATGTGCTGAAATAGAATAAAACCTTCTGTGTTTAGAAAAAATAAATCACCCTTCTTAAACACCTGAGTTGTTCCTATAGGCACCAACAGCAGTGGGCCAGAGATCAATGGCTATATCTAAGCAAGCCAAGGCAACGTCTTGGATCTCTTGTTGGGCCCCATCATGGACCCTTAGGCCTATGAACTTTAATAAGTTGTTCAAATTCACAGTTCCATAATATTCTGTGTACATATTCTGGGGCAACACCATTCTGGCTTGTTCTCTGCAAACTCCTGCTGCCATTAGATTTTCAAACAAGACAACAGATCGTCCTATATGAGACCTGAGTTCTTGACTACAGACAATACCGAATGCTGGGTCAGATAGGTCAGGATAAAGAATCGGATCTATTTCGTCCTTGTTAGAAGATTGTCTATTGGACTTATGCTGTGTACGGAATGCATTTGGGCAATAAAAAGCAAGATCTTTGTCTGTATATCTTCGGGAAATTTCGTTATATGACCATGTCCGATGCCGATGGTGCTGAGAGCGCACAAATAAAGGAACAATAAACTTAAAGGTAGCCACATTGTGCTCGAATGTGCTCGTGTGTCTGTGTTTAACAAGGTAATTAATAAGTTTCTTATCTCGAGCATCTAGTTCCTCCTTTTCAACTCCAAATGAAACACGGGCGCTGTTCACGATCGTGAGGTCAGAGCCCATGTGGTCTATATATTGAACCTTACCTATTCCGTCTCCGTATAGGTCGATTGTTTTTTGATAAGACATTTAGGACCTCTTTTTGTTTTCGTGATCCCAACGAGCCTTCATTTTTGTCCAATATTGAACGTGATGTTGTTTTCTATATCCATCTAAAACACTATTGACTTTGATATTTTTGGCTTCCTCTAATTTTTCCTCGGCGAAAGTCCCTTTGGTTCCACGGATCTTAGTGTAAGCGCCAACGTCTGACATCATTTTTGTAAATGATGACCACGGTCCACCCCATGCTGTGAACATATGCTTGGTGCCATAAGTTGGGGCATTCGGCTTGTAAAGTGCAATGCGCATTTCACGCGTGGTTTCTCCTGTTTGAGGATCCGTAACGTCCACTGGATATCCAAAACTGAATGTTTCTTGTGGGTTTGATGAGTCCAGAACGCTTGCTTGTTTAGCAATATCAAAAAGTTTTTGTACATTTTTTACCGCCTTCGCAGTGTCTCCGTAATGCGGCACGTCGCCGAAGACAAGATAACTCTCTTCCTCTTCTATGCTGTAAACCGGATCCCCTGTTTCTGGGTCTTTAAGGTCCTGCTTTGTTACTTGGTCGCGAACTTTCTCAGTATATCCACCATCTACAATCGTGTAAGATAGGCCTTTAGATTTTAGAAACTCTTTGACTTCAGAAGCAGCAGAAATATTTTTTCTACTATACTTTGATCCACGCTCCCCACGAAAACCAGATAGAATAAAAAATGGAACCTTTTTATTATCTATATAATCTGCTGCTTTTGCAAAAGTTGCCTCATTAAGTTCAGGGCTCTCTAAAAGCACAGACTTTTGGTTGTTCTCAATTATAACCTGTTTAATTATTTCTTTTAAATTTTCTTTATTCATCCTGTAATCTCCCATATACGTAATTTTCTAACACTAGGTAATTAGTTTCACCCATTGCTTTTACTTCTTGTATCATTCTCCTTTCTATCACAACACGATCTCCGATACTAATTTCTATCGTGCTATCGCTTGAGATCCCCAAAACATCACAGGTGATGTAAGGCGATTCCGGTTTTTTATAATCATCCGGTAGAATGATCTTAGATTTTTCACTTTTTTCTTCTAGTGGTAAAACCAGAAGATGTCTATTTTTTGGCTCTAAATACATTTTCCCTCCATTAATATAGCCAATGCCTTTTAACATATAATATATTAACACATTAAAAGGCAATTGTCAACATTAATTATGAGAATTTTTCTTGTTTTGAATCTCTAATCTTAGTTCTTTTAATTCTTTAATGGCAGTTAAAGCTGTTTTTCTTGCTCTAGGGGCTGCCGCCTTATAACCATAAGAACCACTTTCAACTTTATCAATATCTCCCATAGCAGATTTTAATTCTTCTATAATTATTTCAAGTCTCTCTCTCATTTTTTTCTCCTAAAAAATTTCACATGAACCACCAGAGCAGGCTAGTTCACCAGATAAATTTGTTTCATCTTTGTCTTCAGTAATTAGATCCAAATTTATTCTTTTTACAAATTGTAGTAGACTTTCATACTCTTCTTTGGTGCAATCTTCAAAAGGCGCTTGAATATAGCTGTGGTCTGAATAAGGCAAAACCGACAGACCATTGTAGCACTTTCTATTCAACCACATCCACTCCCCAACACATTTCCATTCGTCGGGCTTAATGGTAACAGTTGCAGAAACATTATGTGTATTATGGCCATTTTGGTGCCCTCCTTGGATCCAAGATTCAGAAATTAATTTAATTCTTCTTAAAAGATCCAAGGCGCTTTCATGACGTGTTATTGAACCACTTGGTGCTTTTTGTGGAACTTTTATTATAGCCGTATCATGAGGTCGAAACTTATCATCCTCAATTAGCTCTGGTAGGTTGGTTTTCAAATAAGAATAGATTTCTTCATTCTTTCCTACGCGAATTCGGCGGAGGTAATATTCATTATGCCATGCATGGATTCCCGAGGAAGTCCCAAGGGTCAAAGAGGTCGTTCCAGCAGGTTTAACACAAGTTGTCCTTGCTGCTGGGCGTATTCCAATTTGCATAGCAATTCTTCGGTTTTCTCTTTTTACTATTAACGACGCTTTTGTTAGATCAAGCCCTAAAACACCACCAGATGCAATACCCGTCATAGAAACGCCAATAAGGGCATCCTTTTCCGTTGTTCGCTTCCAAATGGGTCTTAAGTAGTGGAAGTCTGTGTAAGAGGCCTGAAGGGTGCCTATGAAGGTCGCAGCAGCCACTCTCTTTTCAAGCTCTTGTTGGTTCGAGACATCACTAACATTAACCTCTGTGAGGTTACAGAATTGATTTGGTCTTAAGCCTATTTCGCAGCAGGGATTGGTTCCCCAATCTTTGTCGTTTGAAAAATAAAAACCCGGCTCTCCAGATCCAGACTCACGAACTCGATCCCAGATAGACATAAAAGTATCCCTATTAATACGATGACGCATAAGAACAACGGAATTGTTGGCTCGTCCTCGTTGGGGGTTGAGTTCCCACCAGTTTCCTGCTTTTGCTGCGAGCATTTCTTCATCGTCAGCACTGAATAAGGAGATAAGAGCAGCGCGACGAATGCCCCCAGCCAAAACCGCATCCGCAATGTAGCAGACGATATCATGAACCTCAATGGGAGTAAGTTGTTCCCCGTCATCTTTTTCATCTAATATTCCTTCTATTTTAACTAAACACTCTTTGAGTGGTTGTGGTCCCGGAGCTTTACCTCCGGAGGTAACTAGTCTCGCGCCTTTTGGACGGATGTCTGAGAAGTCAAAACGAAGGCGGGAAGTTCCTTTAAAGTAAGATTGGATCAGTGCTTTAACTGAATCTGCCCAACCCTCGATACTGTCTCCGATTAAAAACCTACGACTCTTGTTGGATGGTCTCCTGATTTCTGGTAATTTACTCACATGATGTCTCTGGACTGAAAATCCCACACCAGTGCCTCCCAAAAGGAGAAACATAATCTCGGAAAAAACATGGTAGTTGTCAACCGGAGTATAGGCGCAATTGAATATTCTGTTTGGAGAGACCTCAATGGGTTTTCCTCCAAACTGCATCGATCGCATTGATGGTAAAACCTTTTTATCATAAACCATTTTATAAACTTCTCTTATCTCTGTGTCGAGATTTGGAAATTTTTTTATATGCATTTCCATATTACGAGTCACCAACTCTTCCCAATTTTCTCTTCTATTTTTTTCTTCCAAAAATCTAGCATATTTCATATAAACTGTCAAATCAGATAATACTTTGTTTTCTAAGTTCATTTGTCACCTCCTATTTTGCACTTAATTCATTGTATTTTTGCCTTAAAATATTTAAGGCATCTGTAGTCGAGGGCATTTCGCTGTCGTTTTCTTCCCTACTCAAAACTTTTATCGTAACATCAGACCAATCAACAAAACAAGGAAACACTAATCCATCTGGTCCGTTTCTGTTTTTAGCAACAAAAATTCTTCCTTTATTCGATTGCTTATCTTGAACAGTTCGAGATAAAGAAAAAATGAAATCTGCTACAAAACATTTATTGAAAGCCTCCGAAATAGACTCCATAGTTATCACCTCTGCGTTAAGACCACTTCTATTGGTTTGTGATGCTGTCCACACTGGTATTTCGTAAATTTGAGCCAAAGCCCTCAGGCCTTCGTAGGTCTCTTCAAGTTCATGTCTTTTTTCTCTCCCGGTGCGATCTGGTCTGAGTAGATCTGCGTAGTCAAGTAAAACCATATCCGGATATACACCTCTCTTTTTTAATTTTTCAATGTGATTCTTGATTGTCTGAACGGACGCTGATTTTGTAGGATATTCTTTAATAATTAAAGTTCCGTCAATTCCTTCTACACATGATAAAATCTCTTCTTTTCTATCTTTAAGTTCACTTAAGGGGACACCACTTAAGTTAGAATCAAATCGGCCACCGACAACTGTGTCCTTCAATTCCAATGTGTAATAAACTACTGTTTTTCCTTGTCGGATCGCTTGGGCTGCGAGGTGGACAAGAACCATTGACTTTCCAGCGCCAGTAGGAGCAATAACAACTCCAAGTTCATTCTTTCCCAGTCCTCCTTTTACAATTTCATCCATCCTATCCCAGCCAGTGGAAATAGGAGCTCGGTTTATATATTCAAAACGCTTCAAAGCATCCGTATGATAATTATGTCCAAAATTATTATCTGTTCCCAATTTTAATGCATCTTGAATAACTTTTTCAATTTCATCAAATGATGAAGATTTGATAAGTTTTATTGATTGCATCATTGCCCCTTTTAAAACCTGCTTCCTGCAGAAATCTAACGCTTTATCTTTAACAAAATTTGCTTCTTCCACACCTTCAGATTTCATTATTCTTGCAAAAAAGTTCCTAACTTGAGTTGCTGCTGCGGGGTCACAATGGTTTAATTCTGTCCTTAGCACGGCCATCATGACTTCGTGATTTGGATGGGTGTTATATTTAGACCTATAATTCATAAGTGTTTCAGTGAAAATTTGTAAATATTTTAATTCGAAAAATTCTATTCTCAAAACTTCACTAATTTGGTCAAAAAATGGTCTATCTTCGAGCATAAGTTGGCACATGTTTTCTTGGAATTTTTTTCCAAACCTTAAAAATGTTTCTTGTTGATTATTGTTCATTTGTCCTCCAGTGTTTTATAATTATAACATTTTTTATTCAAAAAGTCAAAAACTTTTATCGTCTGTTTATATTTTTCATTATTCTTATTAATTCTTCAAAGTTGATGTATGATAAGTCATCTTGAAACAACATTTTTGTAAAATTTAGTTTCGAAAAATCTGCTTCAAATTGACTTAATGAATTATTTATAAAAATTCTGTTTATTGGTCTAATATTTGGGTAATAAAGTTGCATGATTTTATAATTATTTTTTACCAACTGTTCAGACTTAATAATGTTTTCATGTAATTTGAGTTTTTTTCGAGTGCTAAGACAGTTTTTAATAATCGTTTCGCAATCATATTCCTCTTCGTTATATAAGAAAGGAAACCGCTTTGCAACTGTTTTAAGCCCAACCCCAGCAACGCCGTGTAAGTTATCGCTCGGGTCTCCAGCAATGGCGCGAGCAAGGGCAAAATTGACAGGGTGAATCTTAAACTCTTCAAGAATATCTTGTTTTCCAACAATTTTGTCTTGTATGGGTCGGTAGACACTTGTTGTTTCATTGCATAATTGAAAAAAGTCCTTATCAGAGGAAATAATAATTTTATTATAAAATCCATACATTTCATGTTGTGAAACAAATGCAATAATATCATCAGCTTCTGTATAATCCACTGTAAGTTGTATAATTGGAAATTCATTCAAATACTCCATTAGTCTTATTAGTTGATATGCCTTATTCTTATCTTGTTCTTCTGGGTTTAAATCTATTAATCTACGATTAAATCGTATTGGTTTTCTTCCTTCTTTGTAATTTTTATTAATAGATCTTTTTCTCTGTGATCCTTGGTGGCCGTCCCACACAACTACAACCTCATTTGGTTCAAACTTTTTGCAAACTTTTTGCAATGATTTTATAAAACCGACACAACCCCCTATTGGGTTCCCATGCCTGTCTAGAGTTGGATTGACGACATAGTTCCTTATGAACATGTTTAGTGCATCTATAATTAAAACTGTTTTACTCATTTTTCCTCCACTAGTTCAAATTCATATGAAGCTTTTGGATAATGATATTCTATTTGATATTTTCCTACCTTGATGATAAATTTGGTCTCTTTCTCTTCCACAAGAAAACCTTCGTGTACTTTATTTTTGTCAGTGTGTTTCTGCCAAAATCTAATCTTTTTCATAATGTCCTCCTTATTATGTTTATAATATAACTTACCACTATCATTTTGTCAAATAATTAAAGAAAAAACCCCGCATCCAAAAGGATGCGGGGGATAGTGGCTCTATCAATACCGTTTATTCTTTGTCAACATTAAAGTTCTTACCTTCTGTATCGAACTTTTTAATTATCTCTTCGTCCATGATTTCAAAGACTAGGGATTTAAATTTTTGATCCTTTAGTTTATCCACCCAAGTGGAAGATCTGAACTTTATCTCCTTACCCTTAGAGTCAGTAAGGTAGTACCAACCTCCTCCTACCCGAAAACGATCGGATTGAGATAAACGTAGGGCTTCAAGCCACGATTCCTCGTCTTGGATCCGTGCCTCTCCACCCCACAGGATTTTGAACCCACAAGTTCTCCCTTCCGTACCAAATCTCGATTTTTGAATCTTGACTTTTACTTCAGAACCAATTCGTAAACCAGTATCATCAGTAACGTATCCTGCTTTAGCCTTTCGCTTTGTTAACCAAATACGTTGGGAGCAGAAATACTCAATCGCCTTACCACCCGGTGCAATATGCGGGGTAGTCATTGCTTCTGCAACATTGTTAGTGATGTTGGTCTTGAGTTGATTGATCAAGATCATCGTGCACTGTTGATTAGCAAGTGGGATTGTTAGTTTCGGAAAAGCCTTTGCAAAAATGCGAGGCTTAACTGCCATAGTAGATTGAGGATTAAAGTCTGATTCTATTTCTTTTTCAGAAGAAGTAGCAGCGATGCTGTCCCAGATGAATAAAAATTGAGTCTCAGGGTATTCCCCCATCAAGTCCTCGATTGTCTCGAGAACCTTCTCTACAGAGACAGCCTGTATGTACAGGAGTTCATCCGTATTAACTCCGGCAGTCGTAAGAAACTGTGGATCAATAGCACTTTCAGCATCAAAGTAAACCACAGTGTGGCCCATCTTCTGAGCATTGGCGGCTATCTGAACTGCCATAAAAGATTTGCCGGCTGATGAAAGCCCAGCAATCTCAGTGATTTTCCCAACGGGAATACCACCATACTTTCCCCTAACTGTAATAGAGTCAAGCCACCTAGATCCAGTAGGGATCCAAGTCTTTACTTCCGTAGGATTATCCTGACGGAGATCGTGTGCAATGTCAATTCCAACTTGTTTATTAACAAATTTCTTCATCGCACTAATATCTATTTTTCCCGGTTTTGATTTGCTCATTTTAATTACTTTCCCCAATGTTATCTCCTATAATTAGAAAGTGCCACCCTTTTAAACCTAGGGCGGGTGGCGGTACCCTTCAACAAGGAGGAGGACTACGGTTTATTCGTTATTCATGAATTTATCAAAAGCGTCGTCGATTCCGGTTTTATTTTTTGAATATTTTGTTGTCTCACTTGAGTTGTTCTCAGATGACGAGTCAGAAGATAAATAATCATCTAAAAGGGCCTGCACATCATCTGTTGTTTTTCTATCAAAAAGAGAACCTATATCAGGCACAGAATTCAGTAATTCATCACAATCTGAGACTGCTTCATCACACAAAACGCTCGGTCGACGACGAGGTTTTAAGGTGGTCTTAGGGAAGGACCCCGGAGTTCCGGGCACATCATAGTTCAGAACAATATCTGTTCCGGTTTCAGGATCCGTCACATCACCATAGTCAGGGTCGAGGACATAACCCAGCAAGGTTTCGTACGCGGTCTTCCCATAAGACCAAATCTTTACTCCTTCGGTTTCCTTGCCTCGAACGATAATCGGAGAATAATAACGTTTACGAACAAAAAGTTTCTTCGCTTCACTCTTGAGAGTTGCGTCATCGTTTTCAACACCCTGCTTCCAGAGTTTTGATGCAAAATTGCAAATTGGACAATCTTCACCATGATTTCGTTTTGGGCACATAATCCCGGGATTTTTACCTACATTATAATGAAAGTGAAATTCCTTAAACGGATCTCCATCTTCTGTAGGTAGAATACGAATGGTTTGGTCTCCTTGAGTTGGTCGCCATTTCGTATTATTAGTTTGACCTTTGTTACCAGTTTTAGATGCATTAAGTTTGGCTCGCATCGCTTCAATATTTATAGCCATAGTAGTTCTCCTTGTGATCGCTATGTTTTAAGGTGAGCAGGGTTTCAACCATACTCCCGGTTTATTCTAAGTTGTGTAAATCAACTCATAGTTATAATATAACACGTATTTTAAACCGTGTCAAGAAAAAGAACATTTTTTTATGGAAAATGAACAAAAACCATCCAGCGCAATGTTTAAACTGAAATCGTTACATTGCTTACTGTAGAGGACAAATCTCCAATCAACGTGTTATAGTTGAAAGTTCTATATTGTTTACGGTCTAAATCCCAAACAGTTTCATATCCTTTTTTCAATGAGCGGCTTCTCTTGAATCTACTAGTAATAGAAGACGGAAAGTCAGACACTTTGACAAACCTCATTTGTCGTTGAAATCCAGATTGATTTTTGAAAGTTCCAGTATAGACTGTGAATTGTTGTGTGATGTTCATAATTCCTCCTTATAATTTTGATTTTATTGAACACATATAATATAACCCGTTAAGGTTACGTTGTCAAGTATTTTTATATTTTTTCTTGAATAAAATACCAAAACCAAGTGAATGCAAAGACGAATGCAATTGTTCCGAGAATTAATCCCATGTCAATCACTTTCTTCAACAGCAGTTTCTGTTGATGTGTCTTTTTCTTCTTCTTTTTCGCCACACCCAATAATGGTGAGCAACATTAAACTAAGCATGTTATCTCCTTGCTTTTTATTATGTTTATAATATAACCTGTTAAGATTATGTTGTCAAGTTATTTCTTGAATAAAATGAGTATAGTGTTTGGTGTAGTAGTAACTATCTGCTTCTTCTGTCGACCAAATTGCAAATGAAGTTTCTCTATTGGAGCCCTTATTCTGTTTTACCATTGACTTAACATTTGGTAAAACAGAAATATCATTTAGGAGCTCTTCTTCATTTATGTTTATAATATAACTTGTTTCTGTGATGTTGTCAAGTGAAAAGAACAACTTTTCTTCATTTTCCTCAAAAATACCCCAACCTATTGTAGAAATTCTACTTATTTCTTTTAATTCTTGTCTAGCGTCATAATCTGGTTCTACATTTGCACAATAATTTAAAGTGTGTATAACGGTGTAAACAAACTCATTTACTTTATCGAAGTAACTCAAAACAGTTCCATGACCAACGTGATCTAGTAGAATTTTATTATCTAACAAAATTAATTCTTCAATCAACCCAGATCTGGTATATTCCTGCAGGACATTGAAGTGTACCTTGTTTCTTTTCTTTTCTTTTAAGGATGAAAACTCTAAATCCGGATAAATATAGACAACCTTCATTTTGACGCCTCTCAGGCCCTCTAGAATGCGTAATGTCGCACCAGCAACCTTACCACTCCCGCAGACGAATAGAATGCCTCTAGAGGCGGATTTGATCGCTTTCTTGCGCGGTTTATAATTGATTGAATCATATTCTTCAACAGTTGAAAACTTCTTTATCGTTTTTCCTTCATCTATGAGTTCAACATGATATTGTTCTTGTTGTTTAAATAATTGGGCGATCTTACAGCCAGCGTTTCCTAATCCTACAATCAGCATTTTTCCTCCAATTTCATTATTTCATCTCCAAAAAGATAATATGTGTGCCCATTTACCAAAACACCGTAGACCTGCATTGAATCAAACCTTCCCGAATCATCACAAATAACACCAATCTCCCCGCCACTTAGATCAACGACTGCTTGGATAGATTGTACTTTTGGGAGTACAATAACCAAATCTCCTTCTTTTAACTCCATTTAAAGTCCTTGAGGTCTTTGAGATTTAAACCTATTTTACAATTTGAAACAAAACTTCCTAATTTTGTGTCTTCAAAAATTTCTTTCAATTGCGGAATAAGATGGCGATCATTCCGATGAAGATCGATAATAACACAATCGTGTATAGTAAAGGCGACATAACTTTTCCTATCTCTCAAAAATCTTTCGATTTTGTTGACTCGATCGAGGCAATTATCGGAGGAAGCTGATTGTAACAAATAATTGAGGGCGTGAAATCGATCGCAACTTGTCCTTCTACCAAACGGGGTCCGTATTTCTTTTTGTTCTTCGCAATAATGCTTTTCGACGAGAGCGTCTTTGCTATAGAATTCAGAATCGATAGTTTTGTTTTCCGAATTGTAGAGCCATGCGAAAAATTTTTGTTTTGCTTTTGCTCTGCTAATATCTTCTTTAAATATGTTTTTGATGTTCCACTCATGTATATCCTCCTGAGGTTGTTCTTGTCCCATTAGGGAAATCATTGTTCTTATCTCTGCTGCATTAAAATCTAACTCCACGAAACAGTCCCACTTAGGTTCGACAATGTCTCTTATTTCACTTTTAAGATTCATTATTGGAAAACTTCCAGTTTTTGTTGTAAGCCTGCCTGTTACGCTACCAAAAAGATCATAATTGACCGTTGGGTGCGGATTATTTTGAATCCACTTAAGTAAATTCTTAGCTTTTGTGTCTGTTTTCGCATGATTATATAATTTTGTGTAATTGACATTGACCTTTTGTTTGCATATATTCTCGGCCGTTTTATAAGTCTCAAGTAAAAAATGGTAATTACTCGGCTTTTCACAGTTTGAAAAGATCCATTTGCAAATTTCATTTTTTACTTGAAAATAGTGTCTTAACTGCTTCTCCGGAACCAGATCAAAGAAACAAACATCTTTTAAATTTATTTTGGCACCAAAAAAAGACTTAAAATGCGATTTTATTTTCTTTTCGTAATAAACAAATCTTTGTTTTAGGTGCTCTGGGCAAGAATCTTTAATGGACTTACCTAGAGTCCAAAGATAGCCGTAATTAATAAACCTGTCTTCAAAGTGATCAGAATAACTCCAAGTTGAGTCAAGATTTTTAGGGATTTCACCATAAATAAATTGTCCATCTACATAAACTCCAAGGCAATCTTTTTTATCATCTAAGATTTGAAAAACCATTTGTCCTCCTTAGTTTTCTTCGTCTTCTATTTAATATAACTTATTGCTTACTCTTTGTCAAATATTGCATCGTTCTTTTTCTTAAAATATGTAAGAGTTCCGTCTTTGAAATTATACATTGACTTAAATCTGTCGTCGATATAGTTCATCATTACAGATTTAGAATTACTACGAAGTAAAATTGCATTTCTGTAAATTTCATCAATTTCTGGTTCTGAAAATGGATAAACCTCTTCAATGTTACGAACAGTAATATATAAATGTATTATTTTATTATTATATATATTAATATTATTTATATACTTTCTTTTTATATTTACTAATTGTGTCTTATCGTTACAAAGCTTAACAGTTTGTTTATAAGGATTCTTTGAAACAAACAGATTGTAATACTTTTCCATTGTTGCCATGAAGTATTCTAAGTCTATATCGATAGTTTTATTGAATTGTAAAGAAAAAACTGAATTAACTGTTGACAAAAGGAAATTATTACGGTATAATTTAGTTACTGGACTGGCTAGATCTGAAATCAAAATAGATGGGCTTGTTCTATTAACAGAAAAACCGTATTGTTTGGCTAAATTTAAATAAAACGGAAAAGCTGGTTTGTTTAGCAAAAGATTTTGTTTTTCTTCGTCGTTACCAAGATCTATATTAGCTATGTTCAGGCAAAACCCGGAGGTAAAAATGCTACTATGCTTTGATCTTTGAAATGCAGAAAATGTTACGGGAAAAGTTTCTGTCATTTTTTCCATAAACTCAACGAAATTATTTAAGAAGTGGTCAAAGTTTTCTATCTGATCTTTTCTGTTTGATAGAAAAATGTCGACATAAGTGCCCATAACTGTCGGTAAATAATTATCAAACATATTAATAGGAGAATCATATCCCCTATGGACAACCAAAGTTGACAAAACTGGGTCATTTATTGGGATTTCCCCCAATCTGCATGCTCTTACAAAATGTTTTTCAAAATCTACAAATTGTTGTGCCACAAAATTCATTACCCTAATTGTAGAATTTTTGTTATTTGAAGAGCCCAAAGTGGTTATAAAACGTTCATTTGGAAAAACCGGATTATGTTGTCTATCAACTTTTCCATATAAGACTCTTTCCGCGAAATTAAAATCGACAACATGAGGTGGTAATTCTCCATCGTTTTTAGGAATAGAATGCAGAAAATACTTAGACCTTTCTGCCATTAACTTTCTAGCAGATTTGATGCTGTTTTTTCCTTTAAACTTGTGTCTCATTTAAAAAAATCCTTTATTAAGTTTGTGATACGAACCCGAATGGTGTATCTGGAGTCAAATAAATTTGATTTCCCTGATTTCCCAAGGCAGTCATGGTTCCTGCTACGAGAAAATATAACACCTTAAAGCCTGTTCCATCATTTGACTGTCGGGTTGCGTCTACATAAGCTGTTATGCGAGCCAAAATTGTTGTGTTGTTTTGACCAAAACACTCTAGGTGCCCTATTACTTCCCCATCTCCAAAACCAGTAGGTGCTTTGTCATCATAAATTTGATCCCACTTGCCAAGAGTTTTATTTTTTGTTTCATCAATTCCGTCAATAGAGTCTGTCTCTACTATCCCGGACGTGTTTTCGAATTTAAACTCCAAAATTGACAAACCGATCTCTTCTTGGGTTTGCATCATAAAGTCCAAATCCACATTGATTTCGGGTAATTCAGAATCATCTGGTGGGTCTGACCCTCTCAAGTCTGCTAAAGAGTCTAAACTAGATCCTTTTTGGAGTTTCGCTAAGTTCGATTGCGACTTTGCGATTATGGTATCACAATATTTTGTGCTTATTTCTTCCGTAACATCACTGAGGCTGTCTGACTGGTCTAGTGTATTAGATCTCCCAGTAGTGTGAAAATTGTTCGCACCGTCTCCGGAATAATACCATTGCGCTGTGATTGTGGTGGTAAACTGTCCATTGTTGATGGTGGATTTGACACTTGTGATAGTATGGTAGCCTCCAAAGCCAAGTTTATTAGCCAAAGAAGCATCCCCAGTTGAGGGGCCTTGTGTGGGTGAACCCAATTCAGTACCTCCCATACCAAACGGGTTTATATAGATTGTTTGGCCCGGATAATAAAAAACATTTCCAAACATTTCAATAGTAGCAACATAAACAGCGGATAATTGAAGTAAACCATCAGTTCCTTGTGAGAAAAAACGAGCCTCACGAACATATTGCATGTCAGATTTGGAAAAAGATATATTCTTTACCATGCCAACGTTTGAACCGATGTGAAAATGCGGTATTCTTCGATCATAATCGTTTGATTCATCACCGGCTCCATCAAGCGATAAGTCAGATCCAACTGTTGAAATTAAAGAAAAATTATGTCTATTCTCAGGATCTAGATCAGTGTCATAGGAGTTTGAATAAAATTCAAGCTCTTCACTACGCACATAAGGATAGAAGATATTCTTTTTCCTATTTACTTTGCAAAATTCACTTAAAGGCTGCTTTCCATCGTCGTTGCTGGTTAAAATAAAACTACTAGTTTGGAATCTGAATGTTTTTTCAACATCTTTATTGATGCAAACTTCTAAAAGAGATTGTCCTAATAAGTTATTTAACAGATTTCTTATAAAAATTAATATTGGAAATGATTTTCTTGCGTTGCCTTGAGAAACTACGTTATTAACGAACCAGTTTAAAAAATAATCCACTGAGATTGGTATCTCTCCAACGTTAAGCAAGTCTATGTGACCAGATTTTGCAGCCGTGTAAGGATTAAATTGAAAATTTGCTAACAAAAATCTAGAGCCATCAAAATTTTCATGAAATTTGTTCCCGTCATAGAGCACGTCACTGATAGTGTGCAAAAGATCAGCAAAATAGAAAAATTGAATATTTCTATCCTTTTTGTCTGTATAGTCCCACTCATCTAAAGAAGAAAGTTTGTTCTTCAGAATAAAATCTACTACAGTTGGATCTAAATTTCCGGAAGGAGTGTTATTCTCATTAGAATCAAAGTTTTCAAATTGAAACTTTGGATTATTGAAGTAACCAAACTCTCTAAAAAAAGCAGCCTCTTCTTCCGGAACTCTAACGGTAAAAATTTTCTTTCTATCATAAAGTCTTTTTACAATAGATTTTAATGATTCATTCCTTAGTGTCTGTTCTTCACCAGCGAAGGTTAGTTTTAATTCTTGAATTTGTCTCTGAGAGCACTTTCCAGATGATAAAAGTTGATTTAAGGTTTGTTCATTGATTAATCTTCTGTTCACTATTTCTCTAGTTGCCAAGGCATCAAAGAGATTGCTTTTCAAGGCTGTTTCAACATAAGCTCTATAATTTATCTTTATTGTAACAGATCCGTCGGGATTTATGTTTATTTCGTGGTCTATCATGCAAAGGTAATATAGCTCTTTAGCACCGCTTACGGCATCACTCAACTTATCATATTCAAAGCTTTGACCTAGAGGAGCCGCGCTTCTGGGAAATAAATCGTCAAAATTATCCGGAACAGAATATCCGACTTGAACTAAAATTTTATAAAACGAGGGATCATAATGATTTGGATGGATTTTTTTCTGTTTCTTATCATCCTCAACAGGCTGGATTAATAAATCAACAAACCTGTATGTTTCTCCATTATAAGAAATTCTCTCCCTAAGAAAATCAGCAAAACTCTGGAAATAAAGTGTCATTGATGCTTCGATATCATTTCTGGCTTCTGCTGGATTAGTTCCATTAAATTCAAAAGAAAAATCTTTTAAACCACAACCATCGCCCTTGTCGAACTGAATTCCTGAAAAAACAGTGGGCTTCTCGAAATTAGATTGTCTGTTAAGATCAGTCGTCGGAGAGAAAATAAACTCTGTCTGTTCCTGTTTGTTTCCTTTGGATTTTACTTTCCACAATCTGACCACTGGTGTTAGATAAGTAAAAATTCTAGAAGGAAAGTGATTGAACTCTAAAGAATCAAACATCGTTGAGCGCAACTTATTAATTAAATTTTGAGAGGATTCGTTTTCCAACATATATAATCTTTCATCAAAAAGATGGTCTGAAGGTTCTGAATACCCATCGGTCCTTGAACTCTGGAGTCTATCACTAAGTTCACCTGTAAATAATTTTTTTAATCTTAATGCATTCAACAAAAGTGCGCATTGTTTAAAAAACTTTTGTCTACCTTTTATTCTTTCTTCAGCATCGGGACTCTCTTCGAGATCTTCAGGCTCACCATCAGAATTAGCTCTATCTTCAAGGTCTTTTTCTCTTTGTCCCTCTATTTCTTTACGAAGGTCATCTACTTCATTGTCTGATGTTCTGTCGGGATCATAATTTGTTACAAAAGTTTGTCTTTCGATATTCTCTTGCATTACGGCCATTAGTTGCCAAGCCTCTTCCCAAGCTGTTCTATCATTTGTGTCTAAAGTGACACCCAAAGCATTAACAAAAAGACCACCTATTGATTGTGGAGAAAGTCCATTCGTGTATGAATCCATAACAGACTTGATATATACAATAAATCTTCTATTAACGAGAGATGAGAATCCATTGCTACTTCGCGAAGTGTCTGCCACATATGTTTTATTATATTTAACATCTGATAAAAAGATTGTAGTTGGGCCAATTATATCTGCCAAGGTTCTTTCGGGAAATTTTGAGGTAGGAACATTACCGGGTGTCTGTCCTGCTTGCCTTAGAACTGAAAGTAACTCTGTGTTATCTGGGATTGCCATTTGAGGATCAGCGCCGCTTGCCTCATGAATTCTAGCAGCGACTTCAGAAGGTAATTTATCCCACTCATAATCGGCAAGATTTTTTAAATGCTCATAACTTGACCCATATAAATTGTTTATGGGATTTCTTTCCCACAGATTTAACATTGGTTCTACGGGTGTAAACTGATAACCCACCGGAGACATCCCTGCTATTTTATCCTTTAAAACTTGCTTTACTTTTAGTAATATCTGTTTATCGAATTGTTCAAATCCATAAATCGCATTTCGTTTTAAAAACACATCCCAGTTGGGAATATTGGACCACAAGTCTGCTTTATTCTTCATTGAGTAAGCCAAAAGATCAGAAAATTCCTTTCCCCAAAGTTTGGCTTCTTCGAGGTCCTTCTTAAAGCTTATCAATGAGTTGTCATAATCCTGACCTAGTTTATAACCATAAAATTTTTGCTCTACGCTTCGTAATTCCCCACCGTCCCAGATATCTGGATATGTACCCGGTCTCCGCAAATCATCAGGTAACTGTTCAGAATTAAAAAATCCAACATCTTCCCAATTCCCGCTTTGAAAAATGAAATCTACCAACCCGCTAACAATAGGTTGCTCTGTTTTGTTAGAAAAAGTCTTTTGCAAAATAAAGAGATAGATAGCTTGATAGAGCCTTCTGCCAACTCCATAGGCAACATGATCCTCAGCCGCCACTCCTGACATTCCGCCTGATAGGCGATACTGTATAACATGGGTGTTATAAAATAAGTCGTCTTTTTTGTTGAAAAAGGGCTTCTTAAGGTTTCCTGACTCTTCATCATCGCTGGCTTCTGGGCCTCTTGTAAAGGCAGCATGGAGATCAGCAGAACTAAATTCTTCCAAAATCCCTAGCACCTCGTCACCCGGAGCAATTGCTAATCTTCTTATTTTGTCTCCTAAAGTAGTCATTATGAAAGAGCCCCTAAAATAACTCCCTTATCAGACGGGATCTTTATTACGTCTCCCGGATTTAAGTGTGCCTCAGTTGGTTTTTTGTTAAACTGTGCTATAATCCACCATAGAGATGGATCACCATATTGTAGGCTTGCAAGTTTCCAGAATCTGTCTCCCTGCTTCCAAGTGTAATTCAAGTATTTTATTTTTGCAACCTCATCATCAGAAGGAAACTTTAATGTGGGTGTGGAATATTGTTCAATCTCTTTTACCCCTCGATCTTCAAATAATTGATCATAAGATTCTTCTCTATTTATTGCTTTTCTTCTATTGTTATATCTAGACATTATTTATCCTTTAAAAGGGAATGAAGATTTACCTATAAAAGATGACTTCTTCCAACCCAAATCTTGTTCGTGTTGAACTGTAAAATCTAACGATAAAGATGTAACTTTTGGATACATCCCGGTTGACTCTTCAAAATATCCCATCTCTAAAACAGGTTGCCAACTTAAAGTACCTATCCATCCCAAGAGGCCATTTCCTTTACCGTCATTAATTAAATTAGAAAACTTAATTCTAACTAATGGCGACTTAGATAAAGTCAAGGCATTGGTAGATAATCTTGCACTACCATCATCTGTTTCTATAACTTCTGGGCCCTTTGAATATCCGGGATATAAAAATTTTGTTAAGTTACCAAATCTTTTTAAATTTGCTTTCGCTTCGGTAATGTTTCCAGATGGAATATCCCAAGATAAGTTTATGGTCCTTTGAGTCCCTTGGAATGTCCCTATCGGATCATTTCTTCCATAAACTGTCTCGGAATTCCAAGTAGAGTTAAAATTTTGACTAAAATTTGTCAAAAAAGCATAAAATTGTTCTTTTTTATTCCCTGCATGCACAGCAGTAAAGATTAGTAGATGCTTTTGTCCGTAATCTTTGTAGGAAGTTTTTTTGGTAAATCTAGTTGGAAATGACATTTTATGATCCTATAACTGCACGTCTACTCATTGGCATAACAACAGCTTCTAATTCTTTTTCTCCTATTTTCAAAACAACTTTGTCTGGGAAAGAATAGGAGTGACTGTTGGAAACATTAACTTGGCTGGCTTGTATAATTTTACCTGTGAGTGTTTTTGTGGCAGCACCAGTAGAAACAGCAGCAGCATTTTCTAAAATAGAACTTGCCTTCACAGATGTGGCATTTAATTTTGAAATATCTTGTGCTGCATTCGAGACTCCTGAAGATTCAAAGCTGCTGAAAATCTTAGATAGTCCTACGCCAAGACCAACAAGTAGGCCCAACCCACCTAAAACAGGCAAGATAGCTCCACCAAGGCCCACGAATGCAGCGCCTAAACCACCAACCCCAGCAGTCAATCCACCTGCTGCGGCACCGGCACCACCAATACCAATGGTGGCTCCCAGAACCTTTACTATTCCCAAGAATGGGGCTAAAAATTTACCGACCATAACTATTCCGCCCGACAGCAATATTAGTTTGCCAAGAAACTCTTTTGTTTCTGTTGAAACACTACCAAAAGCTTCTTTGACCCCATCTAAGGCTGAATGTATTCCTTCTAGAATAGGCATGACCATGATCCCAAACTCATTAAAAATTGACATTATTTTCGTTGCTATAGGGATCGTAGCATCAATAGCTTCTTGGAACTTAGCTTGAGCGTCTTCATTTTCTTTCATTTGTTGTTGATATTCTTTATACATACCAACATCCATTCCAAAAATTCTTTGAGCCTCAGCTAAGTCATCAATACCAGCAGCCGCAGCGATGGCTTTTTGCTTGAAACGATCCATATCCTTAAAAGCAACACCCTGTGCTTGAACTGAATCTATTAAAGTCTCTATTCTTTCATCTTCTGTCTTCATCAACATTTGAGTTGTTGATAATTGGGTTCCCAATAGTGCGTTAAGTCTACCAACGGTGTTAGCTGCTTCACTAAATGTGTCAAACTTTTTAGCAATCCCTAACAGTTTAGAAGTCTCAACACCAGCAGCTTTTGCCGCTCCTGCTAGGTTTTTAAAAACTGTTGTTGCTTTTGGCCCATAGACAGCTAACGTCCCTAAGGAGTCATTAAAGTCTTTTGTCATCTTGGAAGCGCTTATTCCAAGCTCAGTACCCATCATGGCCAAGGATATGGAAGTCTTTGAAGCCTGCTCCATTGTCATTCCGAGGTTCAAATTAAGTCCTTGGATCATCTTTGCACTATCTTCAGCACTAACACCTAATTTAGATAATAAACCAACGTTTGTAGCAATTGTTGTTTTTGTTGCTTTTGATGTGTTAACAAAATTAGTGGTAGAAGAGACCAGTGAACCTATTGCTTTCCCTGCTTCTTCCATTGATAAACCAAAAAGGTTACCAGTTCTTTGGGATGATATAAGGACATCATTGAGACTCCTGCCCATTCCAGTAGTAGCAGATAACGATGTAGTTGCTTTATCCGCGCTCTTCACAAGCTTAGCGGTTGTTTCAATTATGACAGCCGACAATGAAACAAGAAAATTACTAGGGGACAAAAATTGGTTCTTGAATGCTTTTGCATAGGCTTCAATTTTTTCTTTTGAAAATGTTTTTGCAAAATTTTCAGCCATCGTGTTTATATTAATCGAAAAGAAGACCGATTTTTTACCAAGGCTGGCCATAAAAGACTCAGCCCCACCCATATGTTTCTCAAAATTTTCGGAAGATTCCCTTAATTCCTCGGTTTTTTCTTTTGCCTCTATTAATGATTGAACAAGTTTGGCAGCATGTGATCCTGTTAATTCTTGAGTTTCTGCGAATTTTATTAATTCCTTATTTGATTTTTTTAAAATTTCTTCTGCTTCTACTCCAAGATCATTTAATTCAGATCTCAAATCGTTTTCTGCTTTGGCCTGTGCTATAGTTGCTTCTCTTACCAGCTTTTGTCTTTCTAAGGACTCCAAATGGAGACCTTCGACCCCGGTTAGTTCCTTATATTTAGAAATCTGCTGATTTAGTTTTTCTAACTTCTCTTTTTCGGCATCAACAGAAAGTTGTTTTTTTGAATTAATCGCATCCAAAACTTCTGATATTTTTTTTGTTGCCTCTAATTCTTTTTGTTTTGCTGCCGCTGCCTTTTCATTTTCTTCTGCTGACATTTATTTAATCCTTAAATGGCCATGGTAGACCTGTTTTGTTAACAAAGTCAGAAGAGGCAGAATTTGCCTTTTCCTTGGCTTCTAAAGTCTCAGGGCTATCCTTACCCTTTTCAATGTAAGAACGTAAATAATCAGCCTCTGACGCTAACGCATTAGCATATGATTTAACATCTTCATATTCGCCTTTTATTTTGAATTCTATCTCTGGCTTTTCATCTTCATTTAGGTTGGCAACAACTTTTGTATCTTTTCCATAAATGTATTTTAAGAGAGTCTTATTCCACTCTCCCCAAGCCCTGATTAGTGATTCATCTAGGCGCCCTTTACCTGTCAAGTCAATGTAGATCATCTATAGCACTCCTGTTACTTTCGTAAATAGTAATAAGAAATAAATGACTCTCGGAAACATAGGCGAAGTTTATCTAGAAAGTTTTTTTGCTTCCTTTGCTTCGTCCTCATATTGCTTTTGGAGTCTCTCAACGAACCAATTACGTAGTCCGATTGGTAAATTATAAGCCTCAATAAAACTCCATCCTCCGAAATGCTTCAAAAGAAAGAATTGTTCATAAATTGATTCCATATATTTACTTGTTAGGCCAAAAAAAGTCCGCTCCAAATGGAACGTCGACCTCCTCGCTATGACCGCAGTTTTTACAATTTAAAGTTTCTTTTATTTCTATGTTTGGGGTTATTATTCGATTGACTACCCTAATGTGTCTGGAATCCGGTGTGGGCATGTTATCAATAAAGTGTGAAATAGCCTCTTCCTCTGTTATTCCTTCGATTGAAACCATCATTCTTTTAAATTGTGTAGTCATCAGGTTTTCTAAAACATTATTTTCTTTAGATTTTGAAACCAAATTGGCTAAATAATTCTCATCAGCGCCAGTTAAAAGTCTCATTACCGCCGTGAAGCCGGTGAAAGGTAGTTTTAAAGAATAGGTTCCGTCTTTATTTAGTTCCACACCAAGACCCGAGTCTACGGTTGGCGTTATCATTTTCGGATTAGCCAAATCAAAAACAAGTCTATTGTTTGTAGAACAATTTCTACAAGAAACCATAGCTTCGTACTCGGATCCATACCCACTCGATCTTGCAGCTACAAGAATTGCATTCTTGTCCCCAATAAGTAAGCTATTAGCTGTTATGGATTTATTTAGAATGATATTCTCAAGAAATCTATCAATTGCTATTCCCTTCTTTAATAAAGTTTGAGAAGTTAAAATATCTTCATCTTTTGCAGTCATATATTTTATTTCTATTGTGTCTTGTCCAAAGAGCGGATGCGATTCTGGATACCCTATCCCTCCGGAGGGAAGATCCACAAACTCTGTTGGGGTAACAAAATTTAATGGACTAATTTGCGGGGTAGATTCCGCTGCTTCCGGCTTGTGTCCGCCAAGCCTATCTTTATTTCTACTCAATTTTCACCTCTTATAAATTTTTTTATGTCCGAATTATTGTCGGATCAGTCAAGGGATTAAGTTCTTGACTTTCTTCATGTATTTGCTCAAGATAAATTTCTTCTTCTTCTCCTGAATTATCAACTAAGTCCTGTATGTCTTGGCTGTAAGATTCAACAGGGGGCAACGGTACTTGTGGCGGTGTTATTTCTATAAAATTAGCGTAATCATAAGAAATAGTCATAGAAATCTCTTGTAAATCATCACTACTGTATTCTAAATTACCAAAGTTTACTGATTTTACGAAAGATGACATCAATTCCCAAGTGTAAATAGTTTTTCCGAAGTCATCCAATTGTTGAATCACTACTTTTGTGATATTGTTGGAGTTAACTGTTATCCCCAAACCAGCCGCTCCAGCAACTAGTTGAGTCCTGTCTGGACTGCCGGGAACAACAATGTCGTGTGAATAATTGCTCTTTTTCAAACCACCGATGCTCTTATTAGCCTTTCCAAAACTCTGGTATCCCATAGAGATTAGGTTTGCGTATAATTTACTGGTGATTCTTCCTGTATCTACAAATGTTAAATTCACATCTCTCCATTCTAAAATACCGGGATATTTAACTTTGTTGTTACCTAATTGATATTCCCCAGAGTTTATCTCATAAGATGGAAGATCGATCGTTTTAGCCCAAAACCAAAATCCGTTAAAAAGCTCAAGATTACTATCAGATGTTGTCTGAATTCTAAATCTAAACTTTCTTAATGGTTCTAACTTCGAGTCAGTCCAGAATGCCATTGTTATTCACCTAGACTTCAAATTGTGTATCTGAAGTTCCTTGTTGTGGGGCTCCTGAGTTATCACAAACTGCCCAATCGTAACGGAAAGTTACATCAATAGTTCTAAGTTCGTCATTAGTATAATCAAGATCAGAGAATGAAACTGCTTTGATAAATGGGTTCTTAAGAGTCCAAACCTCAACGTTATTTCCTTCTGAATCTAAGATTCTCACAACCACTTCGCCCAAAGCCAATTTTGCTCGTGCTTTTGACATTGTTGAGGGCGCTACTAGTTCGGCTTTACCTTTAACGTCATAGCCGGAATCAATGATTACTTGATTAGTCAAAGCTACAGCGTTCGGGCTAACGGGATCAACTAAAGTCAAATTAACATCTGCCCAAGTAAGTCTACCCGGAAAATAATATTTATTATCCATAAAATCGTGGGTGGCCTCGCTAATGTCATATGATGGAACCTTGAAGGTTCTTGCCCACCATTGAACAGAATCTTGACCTCCGGGTCCTAGACCTGTGATTTCTACAAGAAATCTATAATTTCTTTTTGGTTCATTTGCTTGTTCTGTCCAAAATGCCATTATTTAATTCTCCTATTATTAGTAATTAGTGGCTGATTAAAATTCAACACCGGTTTGGGTGATAACAAAGTCGATTGCTATAAACTCAATTGATCTAGCAGGTTTTACATAGATTTGAGCATATAGAATGTTTCTATCAATCAAGTCAGGTGTAGTTGTTGTTTCGTCAAGAACCAACTTGTATTCAGTAATTCCTAGTTCTGATTGAACTTCAGACAAGACTGCATCTGCTCGAGTTTTAAATCTATTCCAAGTTGCCTGAACATTCTGATCAAACAAAATAGTGTCTGCGATATCGCCAATTTGACGTTTCAAGTAGATCATCAATCTTCTAACGTTAATTCTATCAAGAGCTGATGCTCCTTGTTGTAGTGTTTTTTGCCCAAAGATAACAGTGTCACCAGTTGCAGGAAATCTAGCAATTGGATTAACATTGGAAGAATAAAGAACATCTCTATCATCCTTTGTCAAGTGCTCAATTGTTCCGACAACAACTGGTCCTCTATTGCCACCTAATCTAGACAAGCCTCCGCGATTAAAACCAGCAGGAGCAAACCAAGGTTGTGAAACAGCTTCTGATCGGGCTATTGCTCCAATTGAGGCCACGGATGGTGGAGACACCAAAACGGTCTCATTGCCATTAAGTGTATCCTTCAATCTAACGTTAGGGTAAAAAGTACATGCATAAGAGGAGTCAATTTGTCTAGTGCTAATAGTTGAAATAGTAGTGTTAATACTAGCAGGCTGACGTGTCCCATCATTATCTTCGGGGCTTTGTTCAATTCCTGACAAGTCTATAACAGCAAGACAATCTCCTCTTTCCTCGGCGATGTCTATTAGTCTATCTGTAGCAGTTGAATTAACTAATCCCGGAACAGAAATAAGTTCATAACGAATGAGATCTTTGTCTCTATTCATCTCTAATGCCTGCTCAAGAGAATATGATGGATATTTTTCTACGCCATCGCCCAGTCTTGAGTTGGAGAAAGGATCGGCGTAACGACGGTCAACACCATCTAATCCACCAAAGAATGGGGCTCTGAATTGCCTGATTCTCAAGCCATCGATAAGACCAGTGGTTCCTGTTAGACCTATCATACTGCTTATACTCAGGCTGGAGTCGTAAGACCCGGATTCAAAGTAGTATTCAGTTGCAACAGACCCAGACCTGATATCATCCAGTGTGAACACCAAACAGTCTGTAGTGCTTGCATTATCTTCGATATGTGGAGAGATAGCTACTCTGCCAAGAGCGATGTCTCCAAAACTTTGATCATGAGTCAACCTATTGCTTTTCACATGATTTAGTCCAAAGACACTGGTGTTGGAGTAGTTTCCACCGTTATTACTGTTTTCAGATGTTAATCCAAAAGTTGGCCAACCGATAGAGGCAGTCAGTTGAAGTGGCCACCCCTCGATGAGTTGATTGGCTCCATTACCAAGTCCAATCGTCCCTGAAGCATAAATCCATTCTTCTCTTTGTTCATTTGCATCAGCAGTTCCTCCACTGATAACAGTAGTTGTAGGATTTTTCGGACCTATAAATCCAAAAGGAACATCTGATCTGCTAATGTTGGAGCCTATTTCTACTCTGACAAAGTTTGAAACATTTGTGTACTTGCCGGTTGTGGCAAATTTTTGTGTAGACTTGTCCCAAACCGTGTCAACATCGCCAATTCTTTTAACAATGTAGTTTGCATCAGTCGGATCAAGATTTAGGTTGGTATAGGATTCAACCAAAATGTCTCGTGAACTTGCCCTTCTATAAAGAGAGAGAGTAAAGGAAGCAGTTGGTTGAATTGAGGTAGATAACTTGATATTGGAGATTTGAGTATAATAATTCTTCTGAAACTCTTCTCCAGCATCCAGCGCGATTAATCTAAACAAAAACTTTTGAGAGGGCTTTGCCCCAATAAACCACCCAGATTTTGAGTAAGTTAGTTCTTGTTTGAAATTATCAAAATCGTTACTGGCGTCTTTGAGTGCAGCTATAAAGCCATAGACAGTTCCTTGCGAGCCGGTCAATAATCCAGTTCTTTGAACATTTACATCAAACGATTCTCCTAAGAAAAATTTCGCATCGGTGCTATTTGCATAGTTACTAGAGGCTTTTAGTAGAGTTGGATCAGTTCTCAAAACTGTTCTTATGTAATTCGGGCTATTTTCATTGAAGTTAATCGTGTGATAAGTTGTTCCACCTGATTGTGAAACGGCTATTTTAAATTCGGCATCCGAACCAACACTTTGAACTAAGCAACTAGCAGATCCGTCTGTCTGAGTAAACGAGCCACTCGCAAGACTTCCGGAAAGGCCAATCCCCGCTCCGTCACAATAAAAAACAGCCCCAAGAGAAGCAGTAAGTCCCTGTGCTTCAGCGGCCCCAGATGGAACCAAAAATAGACCAAAAGCGCCTTTGTTGTCAGCGATTGTTGCATTAGGCGTTCCTAAGTTCCAACCAGCAGGATTTGAAACGTTTTTTTCCAGACCCAATAATCTAACATATTTAACTGGTCCGATCCCTGCTGCTAAATATGCTTGAGCAGCATAAGCAGCGTAGTTCGGTGCACCAGTATTTCCTTGTCTCCAAGGGTCTTCTTGTCTAACGCCATCCATGGGGTTTCCAAAAATTTCAACAAAGTCATTTAAATTATTAACTTTAATTGGTTTCATTGCCGGACCAGATCTGGCTCTCCCGATCAAAAGGATGCCATCTTTTTCAGGCACTGCCGGGATTTGCGATTGGTCAATTTCTCTTAGTTGAACCTCTGGAGAAACAAAGTCAAATTTTGTAGGCATTAAAAGTCTCCTTAAATTGTATTCTTATTCCTATTAAATAGTTTAATAAATGCCTAAAGTCAAAATTCTCTGTATTTCCCCTTATCGCCCGGAATTTTTTCTGACCATGGTCTATCGCTATCGACTATTACGCGCTCTCTAGAGATCCTAACTTGAACAGCATTTTGTCTTCGGGTTATTTTTGGCCTATCTCTGTTGATACCTCCACCCACTATATATCCAAGAACTTTTATCTGAATTTTAGCTGTGAACATTCTTTCTTCCGACCCTAAAGAATTCAAATTATTAGATAAGCCATAATCATCCTGAATGAAAACTTCATATTTATGACCATCGTGCTCAATTCGCGCGGTGTTCTTTTCGTCTAAAAAGAATGTGGAGATTAAATCATTGATTTGTTGTTGATATTCGGTTCTTAAGTTTATTTCAAACATGCAAGTAACATAAACTGGCTTTGGGATAGTAATGGTCTCGTAAACTATTTTTGAATTAGATGAGGGGCCTGTTTCATTTCCTTTGTTAGATCTATTTTCATCAGCGTTAGCAAAGTTTCTTGTTTTATCTTGTTTTATTACTTTTGTTATCTCAACGCTTCCGCCTCCATAGCCAGACTCGGATGGACCCCCTGCTTGATAAGATCCGAGAAATGTTTTGTCTCTAGTTACGCTCGATCTAGTTATAGTTATTAAAGGTAATTTTAGCTTCCCAACACTGTCTCTAAGTTCTTTGTTGTTTTTAATTTGATATGGCCTCTCCGTTCCAAGCCACAAAACGGGAACCTTGGAATATCCACTATTAGAGTTTACATGCGGGTTCAAAGTAGAATCAATAAATTTATAAACTGCCATGTCAATCGTCTCTAGGGTAGAAGGATCAAAAGGAATTATTTCTTCACTCGGCATTGAATAGTCCCTCCCTAGCTCTTATGCACTCTGCTTGAATTTCAAATCTACTTTCCGGTTGCCCAAACAGTAATTTTGGTTCTATAAGCTTTACTATCTCATAGAATATATCTCCAAATCTAACAAAATCTCCTTCTCTAACAAATAAATTTTGGTCTTCGGTCAATCTTCTTTTGTGAAAGTTTATTTTTATTTTAGTAGCCTTGTCGATTGCAAAATTGTCCATATCTGATGTCTCTACTCCTTGATATTCTACTAATGCATAAACCCTAATAGGGTGTAGAAAATTTTTCTCTAATGCTTCGCCATAAAGAGGGTGATAATTTGTGTGTTCAACATCAATCGAAAAATACAAAACTTGCTGACCGACAACTCTTTCTATAATTTCATCGTTAACTTGTTTGACTAAGTTTTTTTCTTTCTCACCCAAGAATAATGGCGGTGGCGGTGATGTTGGTCTAGTCCATTTTGGCATTCAATTATCCTACATAAATCTTCATAGGGGCTTTAGAGACTATTGCATCTGTGTTTTCCACAAAGGCCTTATCAGCCTCTGCTAATTTAGCATAAAGCATCTCGTCTAGTTGCTTGTTTAGTTCTTCTCTTAGTGCCGACTGTTCTGTAGCTGCTTGGCTAAGTAAATCTGAAGCATTCAGTGAAACGTTATCACCCGGTATAGGAACGGAATTGCCAAATTTGCCCCTAATCTGCCCTAGAGTCTCTTTCGAGAGAGCAAGTGCAAATCTACGAATCCATTGTTTACCCATTGAATTTATACTATTATACGGTAAATTTTCGAACGGAAGATTACTCATATTATTTACGCCATCCATTCCCGTATCATAAGATCCTGTAGCGTAAGCATCATTATCTTCAATGCTGAATCTAAACCAAAATTTATCTGGTGAAACATTGTCCGGAATAGGGTAGATCCTCAAATTATTGTTTATTATTTCATAAGAATAGTGAGAAGTTCTAGTGTAAAGATGGTCTTCATATTGAATTGCTTGGATTTTATTCTGCCAGACTGGGATGACTTCAAAGGAGGAATCATCGGCATATTGTCCATAAGTGTGCATATCACCCGTGACGTTTAAGCCGCCATAATAACCATAGAATCTCCACATTTGCCTAGGGGTAACATAATAAACTTGTCTAATTTTTATTCTTTTGTTTCCAACTAAATCTTGATAAGGAACACTCTCCTCGCCAACAGCGGAAGAACTGACTATACTCTGTAAATCATAATCCTGTTGGTCTGATACTGTTGTAAATGAAGCGGAGTAAATAGGGGTTGTGCCACCAATAATAGCTTCCGAAGAAAACTTGTCCGCAACTCTAAAGGCATAATCAAATAAAAACTTAGGATATTTTGTCGATTTATCAACAGTGCCACTTATAGTGCCTTTATGATCAAACGATCCGGTTTCACCTCCAAGTGCAGACCCAAGGGAGTTTCGGGCTTGATGTAAATTAACAATGTAAGAATATTCCAAAACGGCTTCTTCGTAATGGTTGTAGACGTTTTCAGCCGTTAGTTCTATATCCAGAACATCTCCACCCAATCTTTTATAAGTAAATGCAACTTGAGCAGCCGCCCCAGATAAAAACGAATCAGAAGTGTAAAATTTGATTGCTAAAGAATCTGTTACACCAGATTCAGATCCCGTTGAAGGTAGGGTTATGGCCGATGTTGTCGACGATGGGGTTAAACTTGGAAAAGCCATTCATTATTCCTCCGCTCTCTGTAAATAGTCTATCATAGGAGAAACCCCCGAGCTTTTGCACGAGGGTTCACATTGTTTTACATAATCATTTGGAGGAGTTAGGTTTTTTGCGTCTAGAAGTTGCTTTTGGCTTGGTTTTCTTAATAGTGGTTTTTCTTTTCTTGGGAGAAGATTGCTTGGGCTTTTGCTCAGTTTCTTCTTTTTCTTCGATTGGAGAATTTTCCATTACTGTTTCCAACTCTGTAGCAGTTTCAACAGGTGTTTCTGGTTTTGACACTTGTTGTAATTTTTCTTGGATTACAGAATTTTCAATATCCATGGTAGGATTATCAACAATTGGATTCTCCAAGGCTTTTCTTAAGGCTAATTTGATTCTTTTTTTCTTAATTCCCATTGTGGTCTCCTAGACTCTATTAAATAGTTTTAAAAAATAAAAAACCCCTCTGGAAAGTCCAGAAGGGCTTCTTTTTAGTTATCTAAGTAAAAAACTTAGGAACCAGACTCACCGAGAAGTCCACGACAGATAACCAATCCGTACATATCCGGACGAACCATTTTCTTCGCATAGCGAGTCATTACGCCTTTACGAGGAACAAAGTCTTCTGGTCCAAAGATGGTTGGAGTTGTTTGCAGCGGAACGTAAGGAGCATAAACATAACCACTTTCAAGGAAAGAGTTACCTCTACGACCTACGAGAATGGCGTTACGAGGGAAGTAAGGATCAACAATTACGTCAAACTTACGGTTCAAAGAACCAACCTTCACAGCGCCAATTTCACCACTTTCTGCGTCTGCTGTTACGTTTGCACGGAAACCAGCAGTAAACTCAAGAATGTTAGCAACTTCTGGAGAAACAACAACATAGTTAGCTCCACCACGAAGAGTTTTTCTGTGGATTTGAGCAGAAACGTCATTGATGGTTTCGATCAAAGTTTCATACCATTCTGAGACAGTACCCGTGAAGTCAGGAGCGACAGCAGATGCGCCAATTTCTTCACCAGTAACACGATTCAAGAACATTCCCGGAGAACGAGACCAGTAGTAAGTAGCAGCAGTTGCACCATTTACGAGGTCAGCAAGGATCTCACGATCGATTTCAAGAGCAATTTGCTCAGAAAGGATAGAAGTCAATTCTACTTCAGCATCCAAGTTGTGGTAAGCGTTCAAGTCTTGTCCAAGTTCTGGAGTCCACTTTGCTTTCAACTTCTTGGTTTGTGCTGTAATAGCGATACTGTCTACCTTGATGTCGATCTCTGGAATTTCTGTTTCGGCTTCAAGAGCAAAAACGTTTCCTCGAACAGCACCTTCTGAAAGACCAGAAACAGTGAATGTGTCTCTTAGAGGATAAGAACCAGTCAAATCTGCATTCGCGCCGCTAATACCATCTTTTACAGCAGAACCAGAAGTTCCGATGAAGAATAGAAGCAGATTACCACTAGAATCTAGTTGAGACAATCTACGAACTTGTCGAGCATCATTGGAAACATCTGCGACACCTGCTGCGGAAATCTGATCAGGAGTAACCTGAACAGGACTAAGGTTGTCTGTATCCAAATCTGTTGGGACATTGGCAGATGGAATAGTCACTTTCAAAATGTTATGAGTATGAGCCGCCCCACCAGAAGTTTGATGAGTCAAAAGATCTGCATCATAACGAATCAATTTTAAATTTGCGTTTGACATTGAAGAAGTCAAAGCGATAGATTCGAATTTGGTCGTGGCGAGGTTTCCTGCTGCAACGTCAAATGAGCCAGTCGGGGATGCATATGCATAACCGGTTGATCCACCACGTCCGGGACCAGAAAGATCCGCGCCGAGAGAGTCAACTAAGTTAACACCAGTTTGGATGTTCTTACCTACCTTGTCTGTACCATAGATAGAAGCTCCACTTGCATTACCAGTTCTAAGAGCATCAGCAGTATTTCCATCGCCAATGTTATCCGAGAAAGTAAAGTCAAGGAAGAAGATCAATCCACTTGGGAGAGACATAGGTTGAACACTAACAAGATCGTTAGCGATAAGTCCGGCGAATACACGACGAACGATTGGGAAAGCAACAGCAGCGAAACCT
>Ga0098038_1000121_pt1 | contig 32433 bp, 38 predicted proteins | sample 5B_taG_FD_75051 | JGI IMG/M metagenome (GOLD analysis project Ga0098038, IMG submission 75051) | Marine viral communities from the Subarctic Pacific Ocean - 5B_ETSP_OMZ_AT15132_CsCl metaG | ecosystem: Environmental > Aquatic > Marine > Oceanic | place: Pacific Ocean | collected 2015-01-08 | reverse complement strand
TCCTCTGGGAGGCTTCTTGCAGAAAGGGGATTAAAAAGATATGGTAATTTCCATATTCTGCCATCGGTATACTTTCTCGGTCCTGTTATCCAGTTATTCCAATCTTCTTTGTTGTCGGTGCCATCTCCCCATTCGTTTCTTGGGGGGTGTGCTCTTGTTCCACGAGAACCGTAAATATTTAGAACTGAAGGCCCTAACAAAGACTTTTGAAAGCCCAGGTGTTGTCTAAAACCCCTACCTCGGGAATCAGCCAAAACCATATTGAGGAAACCTCTCTTACCAATAATATCCTCAGTAAAAGAGAGAGACATCATGTCAAATATATTGTTGTACAAACCATCAACTGCTATGGCAGCGGATGGCATCTCAGAAGGCAGGAGAGATGGCTTATCGGAAGTAACGTCTTTCATAATATTTGGTATGACATTACTAAATACACCGGCTTGCAGGAGAGACATCAGGTCCTCCAAGTCAGCCACTGTTTGATCTCTTAAAACACATAATTGATCTTCAATACATGCCTCGTCCACACCCTTTTCGCGCAACACATCAGCACGCACTGCTCTAAATGTCTGCAAGAGACCCATATTGTCACACACTTCTCGACTTACCGGTAGGTTGGTTGGGTCATTGATACAAAGCTGTTCTAAATCAATAAACACGCCTACTGACTTGAAGAAGGTGTGAACTGAGTCTTTATCATATAAGCATTCTGACAAGGGCGCTGTGGCGGGGTCGCTCTTAACTATCTCGACAACTAGTGCATATAAAGAGTCTGTGCCTTCGCCGTTTATCAAGTCAAGAAGCTCACATTGTGTTATCACGGCAGCCACGTTATCTATCAGTCTCCCAACGGCAGTAGGGTCTGTTAGGCACCCAAGTGCTCCTATCAAATCTGTGAGGGCGTTGTCCACGAGCGCAGGTTCTAAATCAGAATCGCCACAGAGACCATCTCTCAAGGCATCCCTTAAGTTGAGTGGGTCAGTGCCCACCCTAGTCTTACAAAGCTCCTCAGCGATGATCTCAAGGACCTTTTTGAGTATGAGTATTAACAGTCTAATCAATAGCTCTTCTAGAACTCGTAAAGCATTGTCTATGATAATTTTAGTTAAAGAATTGAACTTTATTTTAGGTATAACCGGAATGGTTATTGCTCCCTGAAGTTCACAAAAGTCAATGTTAACACCTGGTAGTTTTATGAATTCTTTTAGAGGGGGGTATATAAGTGGTGGTGCAATACAGAACTTATCCAATTTTTGTAAAATGTTTACCACTATACCAGCACCTGGTAGGTTGTTTAGAATTCCTATAATTTCATCAACGTTTAGGATATCGTCTATTATTAAATCATAGATCACATCTTTCAACTGGCCGTAGTCCTCTGGGGTGGCAGCGCGATTCTCAGCGCCCAATGAACCAATCGAACCAGGGGGGCTACTAAGAGATAATTCAGTAGTGACAGACCCAGGTGTCTTGGTTGTGCCTACAAAGCCAACATCACCTATAGAACCAAGAGGCACGTCTGTACTAGTATAACTAACTGTTCTGTCATACACCGGCTCAACAATGGCACCACCTTCATCCGTAACAGTTACTTGTACGAGACCAGATAGCAATGGAAGTAGTTGGGGTGCCACTTCATTGATTGTAGCTGCAAGTAAACTTTGTGATTCAGGCGACAGCACTGTGACAAGCTTGCGAAGTGAGTTATCATCCATACCCTTAATTGCTGCCCCAATAATTATTGTAATTGCATCATCATATCCAAGTGCGTTTAGGGCGCAATCAACAGCAGACTTAATTAAATCAATAAGCCCGCACATGTCAAGATTATTTAACATACCGCTGTACAAAGCGTCTAAATCATTAAATCTTCCTCTTACTAAAAGTTCCGGGAGATCATTGATAAAACGATCGCTTGTCAAGTATTCTTTGAGGGTCATGTCAGTTACTTGCGTTGCAAAATCTACACGCCCCTGCTGTTCTAAAATTTTACCGTCCACTAGCACACAGGGATTAGCTGAAAGTTGAGAGAGTAAAGCGCTCTTAATGTCGCTTACTTGGCTTTCCGCCCATTTTTGCCTCTGTAGAGAACTGCCAAAAAGGTTGGGCTCAAAAACACCAGAAGCAGAACCCTCTGGGCATGTTATTTGCTCCGCTTCTCTCAAACTTTCATTTCCTTCGGTTGTGGGCGAAGCTAAATCTAGTGCATATACTTCTTCAAGTATCGGGAATCTATATTTTTTAGTCATGTCATACCACGACATTGACTCCCTGATCATTAAATCATCTTTAATGTTCGGTAGTTGCGAAACATATGCTGCGATTGTTCTATCAATCATCGGTGATTTATCGGCATAAACCGTGAAACCTTTCTCTAGTTGTACCGGAGGGGAGTTTTCTTGCTGAACCTTTACATACTCAACTTTGTAATCGGGACTAAAACCAATCTCTACCCATTTCAAATCAGAGAGCGAGTAGCCTGAATCTTTAATAAATAATTCTGTCTCTCTAAAAAAAGAGGAGAGTTTTTTTGAATCGCGCTTGAAGTCTAAACCTTTTATAGTCTTACCCGTCTCAAGGTGCCAATTAGCATAGAGTTTACTATACACATCAAAAGCATGTTCAACCTTATCAAATATGGATTCCATCTCGGAAGCTAAGAATACTACAAAAGATGGCTCCCCATTAAGGTATGCCGGGACAGGGGCTATTTCCTGAACTTTGGTTTCTTTCTCTGGGATCCTATTGAATTCCTCGGCGGCTATAGTTATAAGAATTTTAGTTTTAGCTAGCGGTCTAGGCGGAATGTAGAAGTTTTTTACTTTTGCAGTCCCTATGAATGTCAGGCTTTGTCTAAGCAGACCACCACTTCCATTGATAAGAACGTCTCTAGAGTTTAGCAGCGTTTCTGTTCTGTCTGACAAATCTACAAATTCAGCATTGACATCTTTACCATAATAGTCTAGAAGTTGATTTACAGCGTCAGGTATAAATGAATTAAGATATTCCTGGCTACAATCTGGGGGGTCTGCTAAAAGCACTATAGAATACTCACATAGCTTTTTATTAAAGAATGGCTCACCTTCTGGCTGACTAAGCCAATTTGGTACGACAGCAGTGGGGTCTGGAACACAAGTTATTTCTGCTACTAGTTGATCTTGTAAATCTACCTCGTCCCTACAGGACCCAGGGTCTACGCCCTTTAAACCTAGTCCTGGAGTGGAAGTGTCTCTAATAGCTGCTTCGCATACATCCTCGACCCCTGATGCTGCTATAGCTTCGTTTAGTGCTTCCGTTGAGAGGCTGACTGAAACGCTGTGTTCATGCAGAAAAGAATTCCAGTATTCTAATACCTCGTCAGCCAATGTGTCCGAGAGCGGAAGACCAGCGGAAGTATTAAAATATAGGTCATCTGCCATTTTCCTAAATACATCGACTCTAAAATTGTTTTCATATGGGTCTTTTCTTAGCAAATCACCATATGGTGGCCCCTTCACAGCCCCCTTAGAACGAGCAAGCTTTTTTGAATCGCTTCTTAAGAACATACTACTAAGCAAATCATCGGGCTCGGGCAATATAAACCCAGGGTCCGCGCCGGGACCTTGCGATAAAACACCAATATTATACTGATCTAATATCTCTAGCGCTTTATAAAGCCAAAAAATAAAAGCGTTGTAATCAGCGTTCTGTATTTTGACAGAATGGCCTAGAGCCCCCTGGTAGCTTTGAATACCGACATGTAGACCACCAGGGTCTCTCCGTTTTGAATCATCAAAAAAGTAAAAAGTAACCTCGCTGCCCCCGACCATGGAGCTACTATTCCCTGTCCCAAGCTGGCCCTTTCTAGGTTTGTAGATGACTTCGCACTCAGAGTCTGGTGGGTTTAGATCTCCGTTCCACGCTGGTCCTTCCCTACCACCACCAGTGCCTGCGCCAAGATCTCTCCTTGGCTCACTGCGGATTAAATCGTTTATCTCATAGCCAGCCCAGAACACTTGACACCAAGTGAAGGGGTCCATATCAGGCTTCAGGAATTCTCCAGATTCAAACCCGTCAGGAGGATTCTCATCTATATGCAAAAATGCGTCCAGCAATTCTAACAAGAAACCAAATTTTAAAGCTCGATTATTGTGAACTCCGAGACTTAAATGGGGACTGACCATAAGATTTGTTATATCGCTTGTGTCACGAAGCCATGGATCATGCCATGCACTTTCTCTAAGGCCTGCGTCGTTATCACCATTATAAAAAGTCTCTTCTATGCGAAGCATAGGATGCACCACAAGAGCGCCAGCTAAATCAAACCAGCCATCATGGCTTACTTCGTCGTAAACATGCCATGCCTTCGTGCTGTAGCCGTCAAACTTATCCCATTTTGGACCCTTAATATAGTAAGGAAGAGCCGCATCCCATCCTGTCAGATTCTTTTCTATGATGAGGTCATCTCGTCGGTCGGGCTTGGTGCCCACAAACTGCCCTATTTTTGGGTCAACATAATCTAAAAAAGATCCGCCGTCTGGGGCGCGATTAACATAATTTTCACTGACATTGTGCCAAGAACACCTAGGGTATCGGTTCTGAAAACTGGTGCCATCCTCAAATACATTTTCACCAGATCCAGCAGCCCTAGTGTTTTCGGTGCCATACTCTCTCTTAAAAGCATCTATAAGATATCTCGCATAGTACTTAAATGGATCGTCTGCGAAATTTGGAATTGGTGGGCACGTCTGCGACATATAGACTCCTTAGTTAGTCGTGTTGTATCTTGACAAGATAAATCTTGAGCTAGTGGGTTTAAGCCAGTTATAATTACTAATTATTTTCATATTTGTTTCTGAAGATAAAACTTTTATCGCTGATTGAAGTTCACTTAGGTTAGTAGCTAATGACGCTGGAACTAAATTTTGAAAATCTGGGACTGCTATCCCACCTACACCTGTTGATGCTACAACATGTGTGTGAGCGGCGATTGCAGCATTAAAACTTATCTGTGATGTAATAAAGTTAGTGACTGCATTTTGAAAATCTTGTATATCCTCGTTTAAGTCTCTCAAATAATTTAACAAAAACTGTCCCTTGACCATAGGTTGAACTTTATTATAACTTTTTGCCTCTAGTAACGTAAACACAGCACCCGCGTCCCCTGGGGTTACCTGCACAGGGCCCACGTCCATGTTGGCTATTAAATGAATTCCATTTTTGGATTGAATATCCCCACCTCTTGAGGTTGTTTCGCTCACGCCAATTGAGCTTTTAGTCCTAGGATTGGTGTATATCCTAACACCCTCTCTGCCTATAATGCGGACGGCGTCTGCCTTAATACCAACGGCAGAACTATTTTCGGCTGGTGATATTCCGTTTGCCTCGTCTGGGGGGAGACCAAAATACCTGTCTATATCTCCCCTCTGGGTTAAATAGACCCTGGCTGCGTCTGTGAAAAAGTTAGGACCTACTATCTCGGCGTGGGTGGGTTCCGGGCCTCCACTTCCCACAACTATATCTATAGATCCAGCAGCAGTGCATCCACGCCCACCGTAACCACTCATACCTTCACGAGTATGTCTGTCGCGCCCAAATACTATTCGGTGACGACCCCAGTGGGTAGCTTTTCTTGGAAGTACAACTTCCACTTTCGTGGGTTCGTATGTAACCATCGGCTCTTCAAGTTCAGTCCCCCCTTGGCCAGGTAATAAAACATCTTTACCTTCTGCCTTTTGTGCAATTATTTCTTCATCTAGCCGTTCTAATTGCCTTTTTTTCGCGGGCGGGAACCCCTTAAAGCTTCTGCCTTTTTCTGTGGCCATTATGACACCCCTTCGGTATCAAAACCCAAACTTGCTAATGCTGCTCTTTGGCGATTTGATAGGTCGGGATCGTTAAGAATATCATTGAACTCTTGTTGATAATCTGCTGCTGTTTTTGTAGGCGTTTCTTCTCCATCTAATAATTCTCTAGCGGAGTCTTTTACTGCTTTAGTTGCTTTTTGAGTAGGATCAATTATACCCAGATACTCGCCGTACTGGCTTTGACCATTAGTGAAAAATCGAACTTTTATCAAATTGCCTGGCTCTGGTATAGAACTATCTGCTTGTTTAGAATAGAATACAGGATGCATCATAATCGCCAAGCTCCGCTCTCTTTCACAAAACTGCGAGTCTGGTTTTGGTATAGCTGCGTGAAGCTTTGGTATTCTGGCTATAACTTTGACTAAAAACTTAGAATTGTTATCGCCATTGCCTGTCTCCCCAGGTATGTTTCCTGTGGGATCTGCCAAGGAAGCCAAGCACCTAGCCTCGTAGATGGTCTGCCCATCATCTGATACTCCGTCCGAATAGACTTGGCCAATAGCTTCACTCAAAGCAGCCATAGTGTTTTCAGAATACTTATCTTTTTTTATTGCAAACCTTTTTAGCTTGTCATCGTTAAGGCTTTGTAGGCTATCCCCTTCTAAAATATCTTCGAGCGTAGTCATTGATTACTGTCCTGTATAATAGAAAATAACTCATTACGGTCTTCTTCGGATAATCCAACATCTTTTTGTTGATTTTTTTGAATTAGAGTAGCCACTTTTACCAGTTGTTCATTAGACCTCTGTAGCGTTTCAACATACTTTGAAGCCGTCATACCTACCTCCATATGTCTACTTTCATCTTTGCTAAGATATCTAACAACATCATCAAGAAGTTCTCTAGTGATCTTTCTATCATTATCGATATTCTCGATAGCTTGATTTAGGTAATGGTCTAGCTTTTTCAAATCTTTCCCTCATTCCAACGGTATCTAAACACTCTATATTTAGCTCTTAATTTATTTAAGTTATTTACAACTTGCTTCGTATTAAGGCCTGTGATTTCCCGAATGTATAAATAAATAGCTTTCTTGTTAAAAATTAGCTCTGGGTTGTCTTTATCTTCCAACAAGATTTTGACGGCTTTCAAAACTTTTTCTTCGTTTGCCTTTAATTTCATTTTTTCCCAAACCTCTATCTCTTCCCATAAAAGATTCCAAAATTCCTCTTTCTGCCTGTCTTCTTCGTATTTCATGGACACAGAGGCAAATTCTAATTGATTGTCTACCGTCAGTTCATTTATATCCACTTCCCTCTTGTTTTGTTGATTATTTTTTTTAACTTTATGTATAAACCAATTTTTTGTTATGACACTAAAATATGAAAATGCTTTTGAACCCTTATCGGGGTTATATTTGTTAAGTATCGTGGTCAAATATATCTTACACTCTTCTCGCAAATCTTCTATATTTGGCAGATTTGTAAACTTGTATGTAAATACAATCTTATCCACCATTTCATTGAATGCTGGCTGTATGAATTTAACATAGAGAAGGGCTCTTTCTCTAGGGTCTCCACTGTTATTATAGGCTATGATAGCATCCTCGTGAACTTGTGTAAAATATAGCCTTTTAGTTCTCTTACGCCTTTTCCGAGCCATCTTCGTCCTCCTCTTTTTCTGTTTGTGGGGATTCTGAGAGAAGAAAAATATCTTCATATTTCTCTAACTCAGCCCTAAGGAGATTACTATGCTCTAATAAATTAGTAAGTGTAGGGTCACCATAAAATCTTTCCAATTCATATACTTCCTTAAGATGTAGCGAGAAATCGAGAACTACTTCATACAGTAAACCTAGATTGTCCGATAGGTAAAGAAGGTTCTTCAGAGTATTCCTAGCATACCAGATTAAAAACACGTTTAATATAACAGATAACGCGAACAATATCTCAATTATCATAGCCTTCCCTCATTTTGTTTTTCTGTTCTAAGACACTCGCCTTAGTCTCCTCAATATACTCCTTGACTAATTGTCCAGAATTGTTCTTCGTTGTTGTAGTAAACGACAAGGAAGGCACTCTTTGAATCTTTTTTGATTCGCATAGAATACATTCATCTATGATTTCAGACATAGAATGATATATTTCAAAATCTTCTGAACAGCCAAGGCACTTATAAGTATACTTAGGCATCCCCAATAGCCTCATCTATCTTGACTGTTGGTGGGTTCATCACCATAAGACCATCCTCGCTAAGTCTAAGTTTAAATGCTTTAAGTACAGGCACTATATCGGTCTGCTCTAATAGGGAGCGCTGCAAGGCCATCATTAGAGCGCCCATCGCCTGGTCGCTAAGATACATTTCTTTTTCGTTACTCATACTAATCTCCTTTTATGATTCTATGACTGTCACTATCAAAATGTTGTGTTGAAAATTCAAAAAGTTCGGTGTCCTCTAGAGCCTCTATTTGATGTCTCAATCCCCTGAAGACATGAAAGTTATCTCCGGGACCCAAGGTCCTAAGTGAGGCCCTTTTTATATCGTCTCCTGAGCTATACCGGATGAGAACCTTACCTGACTGGATATAAAAAACCTCATCTTTTAATTTATGGTAGTGCCAAGAACACTTCTTCCCTTTTACAAAATAAAGTAGTTTACCACAATATTCATCGCAATTAACAATCCATTTTTCAAATCCCCACCCCTTGGGGACATAATGAATTGGCATATCTATGTTTTTGTCACTCATTATTTTGCCCTAAAATCATTTTATAATCTTCCTCATACATAAGCTTAGCAAGTTCTGCGAACTTAACCCCTGGGTTCCAGCCTAGCTTCTTTGATGCTTTGGAAGGATCACCCAAGAGTACCGGAACTTCATGTGGCCTGAATAGTCTCTGGTCAATTTCTACATGATCTTTAGTGTCTAATCCAGCGCACTGGAACACCTCTTCTAAGAACTCTCTAACAGTGTGTGTTTCGCCTGTGGCTATAACATAATCATCTGGATCTTTCTGCTGGAGCATCATCCACATAGCCTCAACATAATCCCCAGCGTATCCCCAGTCTCTTTTAGCATCCAGGTTTCCTAAATATAACTTATCTTGAAGTCCTAATTTTATACGCGCTGCTGCCATAGTTATTTTTCTAGTAACAAATGTTTCGCCCCTACGAGGTGACTCATGATTAAATAATATACCTGAAGAAGCGTGAATACCGTAACTTTCTCTGTAGTTTCTAACAAGGTGATGGGCACAAGCCTTGGCACAAGCGTAAGGTGAAGCCGGCTTAAAGTGTGTAGTCTCTGACTGAGGGATCATTGGGTTATCCCCAAACATTTCTGAAGATGACGCCTGGTAATATCTAATGCCATTGTCTACATTGCGGATACACTCTAAAATATTTAAAGTCCCTACAGCTATTGTTTTGAGCGTCTCTTCCGGAACGTCAAACGAAACTCTGACGTGCGATTGTGCTGCTAAATTATAGAATTCAGACGGAGAGTGTTCTCTTAATAATCTGTACAAGCAACCACTATCATGCAAAGAATAATATTCTAGCTGGAAATCAGGATTTTCAAATAAGTGGTTTATTCTATCTGTGCATATCAAAGATGTTCTTCTTTTCAAGCCAACAACTTTATATCCCTTTTCTAAAAGTAATTCAGCCAAGTAGGACCCATCTTGTCCAGTTATACCTGTAATCATCGCTGTTTTTTTATTTTGTGTATGATTCATAAGTCCTCCTAAACCCTTCTTCGAACGTTGTAAAATCAAACTTACCTATTAATTGTAGTAATGCTTTGTTGCATCCGTCTTTCCTAAACTGGCCGTCCAAAAGACCATCAAATGTTGTTTCAACTTTCTTCCCAGATACAGAAAACCCTATATCAACCATCTCTCTAATCGTATAACTCTGGGCTGGAGACACAATTAGAGGAGCTTCTGTATTGTGTTTTGATAAAAGCATAACTATAATTTGTGCCATGTCATCAACGTATAATTGTTGCCTGACTGGCTTGCCTGTGCCCCAGAATGGCACCCTGCCACCATCTTTGGTGTTTGCACATTTATGTACCAAAGACGCCACAAAATGAGACGACTCCTCACCAAACTTATCGCCAGGCCCATAAATATTACATGGAGAAAAAGTTGAATAATTCCTACCATATTGCTTGCGGTATGAAACGCTAGCTACATGTAACATTCTCTTTGACATTCCATAAGAAAAATTAGTTTTAGATGGGGGACCTTTGAACATGTCTGCTTCGGTAAACGGGTAGGCTCCTAATTTATCAGGAAATGCACATGTACTAAGGGAGGAAAGTATTCTATCAACTCCAGACAAGTGTGCCTGGTGAAGTACATTAGTGTTGATCATGCTGTTACAGTAACAAAAGTCTGCTTGTTTATCGACGTTTTCTTTAATGCCCCCAACCATAGAGGCCAGATGCACAACCGCATCTGGCTTTACTTCTTTAAAAAGTTTTTGTACTTGCGAGGGTGCCGTAAGGTCACACTCTTTAGAAGACAAATAAATCCATTTTGGCTTTACTTTTTGTAATCTCCTTCCAAGAAATCCGGATCCTCCCGTAACTAAAACAGTTTTCACATCGGCTCCCATGTCTCAACATTTGATTTTCTTAACTCTGACCCACTCAGTCTGTTCTTCTCTTGTTTAATAGAGGGGCAATGATTTCCAGTCCTGTGGATCAGATCATAGAATATCATTAAAATCGATACCTCTACAGTGTGGAAGTATTTACACTTAATCGATAATTCCTCTATATCGCTCCTAAGAACTTCCGACTTATCGCCAGACATCATAAAAGTTGAGAACCCTTTGTCTTCCGCCCAATGCAGACAATCTACTACATTACTTGAATTGCCAGAGCATGAGAGTCCAATAACTAAGCACTCGGATGGTTCTTCAACAGAAGCTATGGTCTCAAGCCAGCGTATGAAGATTTGATTATATCCATGGTCATTGGCGTTTGATGTAATGAACCCAACACTATCAAATGAATATACTGCCTTGCTCGGTATAAGTCTAGACAAATCAGTGGCCATATGGCTAGCAACATAATGAAGACCACCATTTCCAATTAAAAATATTTTCTTCGCTTGGTTAACTTTAGAAATCAACCCTTTGTATGCTTGTGAACTGGCCGCTGCTTTAATTTTTTCTTCAATATTTTCAAAATCTATCATCATTTTAGTGCAACCCTCCATCCACAGAACTTAATATTTTTATTGCTGTCTCTATCTCTTCGTCAGTAACAGCCAAATTTGGTCTTAATCTAATAGACTTATCGCCAGTTGGGTTACATAGTAATGACTTATTATATAATTCTTGTACTACAATATCTCTTTCCGTCTTGTTTGTCAAGTCAAATCCTACAATTAAACCACAATTTCTTAAATTTTTTATAATTTTTATATTTTTAATTCCTTGTACAAGCTTATGGCTCTGCCTATTAACATTTTCTAATATATTATACTTTTCATACGCATCCATAATATATTTACACCTGATCATATCGGTAACATCGGCATCCCATGTAACCTCCAAACGTATTGACCTTTGGGGGGAAAAGATCGAGCCCATCTTATCTTGTACCATGATACCAGATAATTGAGTTTTTTTGCCGAAAATAACAATGTCTGGGACAATGCCTAGGCTTTCATAATACCAAAGATTGCCTGTGCTCCCAAAACCTACTTGTATCTCATCAAATATTAAAGGAATATCATGCTTGGAACAAATATCTGCCAGCTTTGTAAAAAATTGTTTAGAATGGTGTAAATCACCCGCGCTACATTGTATCGGTTCAACCAGCACACAGGTAATTTTATTTTCTAAAATCTTCTGCTCCACATCTCTAATATTACAGTCTGATTTCACTGAGAACAGTTCTGGGAAACCAGACAGGCGAGCATCGGCTCCTGGGAACCTCGACGTAACAAAACCCCCATAGCTATTAATACCATGGAAGCTATTATTAAAAGAAAGGACTTTTGGACTGTGGTGTCCCTTGTAGTCTATGCATGTTTTTATCGCAGATTCAACCGCGAGGGCACCCGTGCAGCAGTAATGAAAATATTTAAATACACCTTTCCCAGCGAATTTACAAAATTTGTTATCAAATTCAAGCGATTGGTCCGAAGTAAATTCGCAATTGTTAATTTTAAAACTAGAGGCACTAACGTAATCATCTAAAAATTCTTTAGACTTAAAAATATCATGATTATAACCGAGAGGCAAAGATGAGTACATTCCAAAAAAATCTAAAAACTTTCGATTAGTGTTTTTATCATATAAGTATGACTTATAACTTTTTTCAAAGTCTACCCTAATATTAAATTTGCTACTCCTAGCTATGTTTCTCACGGTACGTTCTCTAGTGCTGACCGCCAGTCAGTAAAACGAATCGCCTTATCGTCTATGTAGCATACCGCTCTAGGCTTCTCCGCAGTAACCTCAGCCACCAGGTGGGACATGCCGTGATTCTCTAACCACTCCCAAATTAACTCTACCCCTGTTTTGCCATTAATAAGCATCCTATCTTTTCGAGCTTTCGCACTATACACTACTATAACATATTTTTCTGCGATGGTCTCCAGTGCCTCTTTAGCGCCATCTACAGGGACATCGTATACAGTCCCATCATAAAAGCCTTTCGAGTTTCTATGTATAACGCCATCAAAATCAATACCAATTTGGTAAGTTTCATCTTCGAATGAATGTTGTCTTATTTTTATCATTTAAGCCTCGTAAATATGGTTAACGTCTTCACGACTAACAGCTAACCTTATTGCCTGTTGATCGCCAATTGCTGTGATTTTGTGTTTTTTAAATCTCTCAATAAAGACAACATCACCCTCTTTAACGGTAAGGTTTCTGCCCTCTACAAACCAATTCCACTCGCCTTTCATAATTAACCACCATTCATCCCAATCACTGTGGTAATGTAATCTATTACCTTCTCCGGGCATCTGAGCTATCAGTGTGGCGCATGTGGATGGAGAATTAACTAGCGTGTGGGACCAACATGTATCAGTTGGGTTGTTTCTAATTATTTCCTTTGCCGAGACTATTTCCTTATTGTAATCAAACATATTATTATTTGTAACGCCGTCTTCCAGCAAGACGCGAAGTCTATCGGCATCCAAAACCTCCATATCATCATAATAACGAGGGGGCTGTTGAGTGGATTCAAGGGACTTCGCAATCATTTCAGCTAAAATAAAATCATGTTCTTCGTCAATATCTAAAGCAGCAAATCCTGTTATCTGAAATGTACCCCTAGAGCCCTCAGGGCCATGATAGGCACAGCCATATTTTTCCATGTTGCTCATGTAGCTTTTTGTTTTCCATAACATCAAAGAACAAGCATACGCTTCGATTGGAACTAGATCTTGACTAGGGGGGGTTGGCTCACTTTGTTCAAAATTAATTGGTTTATCATCAAACATGCATTCTATCCTTACTGGTGTGGTAGATACTAGTGTATCTACACTCGCCCCACTTTCAACAAAATGCTTTATAACCTCGGCAGTTATAAAAGGAGACGTTGGAAGGATCTGTACTATTGTGCTACATTCTACATTTTTAATAAAATCATAAACAAATAAATCGCTTCCAACGTTATCAGTACACAGTTCATGTGGCCTCTTATAGAAATTAACACCTGATTGTACGCTTATCTTCTCTAAGACCTCAGACTCAGAATTTACCCAAATTTCATCAAAACAGCCTGATTCTTTTGCGGCATCAATAACATATTGTACCATAGGTTTGCCATTCAAAAGGCGAATATTCTTCTTTTTTACTCTTTTACTACCCATCCTAGCTGGGATCATGGCTACAATCTTACTCACCTAGTCCTCCTGTAAATTAAAATTTTCAATTAAATAATCATCGACTTTCAGTTTATCGGGATAATGAACCTTTAAAATCTTAGCAAAGTAGTCTATCTGTGGTTGTTGCTGGTGTATGTCGATCCTGAGATCGGCTATGTTTGGTATTTTGTCAGCGGTATCCCTAATGCTACTATTTGCTGTTGCCTCTTCGTGATACTTATCAAAGTAAATTTTACCAAATTTATTCATATTAAAAAAGGACATGCCGCCCACAAAAACTTCTTTTATATCATAATTTAATAAAGTTATAATCCCCATTAGGCCAGTGTTGCATGTTGTACCTACCTGCCTAAAGACTTTAAATAAATAACCATCGCACACATTATGCCATGGCACCCCTATATCATCTAAAAATGTATTAACGCGACCAATATCCCACATTGAAACCATTGGGCAAATAATATATTGTAAAGACTTAGCGAATTCCATATTTTCATATAAGGCATTCATTTTATGTATATTCATACAATTCATTAATATGTCTGTTCTTTTGCCGTAATCTTCCCATAGATCTTCAGTCATATGAAAACTCTGGTTAACCCTGACGACCAGGTCATGCGAATCTATCCATGCTCCAAGTTTCTTGCCACGCAAGTGTGGAGATGGGCATATATAGGCAATCCTCTTGCCCTTAACAAACTCAGCAAGATCTTGATCATAATTATAATCACGGAACCCGTCAATAAAAGGCCCCCTACGTCCGAGGTCAGATAGTTGGTATTCAGGGGGCAGGGTTGAAGACTGCCAAGGTGGCAGATTATGTGAAACCGGTATACCAATAATATTTTTTTTCATCTTTTTCACCATACAAACTTACTTTTATGATACTTAACTATTTTTTCTATTTCTTCGTCAAAAAACTTCCTGGGTCTCCAGCCTAGTTCCCGAAGTTTAGAATCGTCAAGAGCATATCTCACATCTTGACCAGGACGAGAATATGAAAAGTCAACATACTGCTTCCAGTCCTGTGTGCCATGGTAGCATAACACGATTTTACGAACAGTCTCAGAATTTTTCTGCTCGTAACCACCCGCTACATTATAAATTTCATTAATTTTACCGGATTCTATAATGGATAAAACTGCTTCAGCCGTATCGTCAGCATGAAGCCAATTCCTCACAGGCTCGCCATTATTATGGAGTCTTATCTTTTTGCATCTAAGCAAATTTTTTACAGAAAGTGGAATTAATTTTTCAGGATATTGCCCTATTCCATAATTATTGGTCGGCCTCAATATAACATACTCTACACCATATGTTCTGGCCCAAGCCGTGATAAGCATGTCTGCCGAAGCCTTCGCTGCCGCATACGGATTACTGGGGCGTAATAAGGACTCTTCCGTGTGGTGTCCAGAGACTAAATCCCCATATACCTCATCTGTACTGAAGTGGAACAATATTGGTCTTCTGGCTACATTGTCAGGTTTGTTCCTGATTAAGTCTAATAAATTTTTGACAGCTATTATATTGCTATTTATAAATTCATCGCTCTTTACTATACTGTTCCCCACATGCGATTCAGCAGCAGTGTTGATAACATAATCACAATCATACAAATGATCTAAATCTTTTACGTCTTTGTGTTCAAACACAAAATTCTTATACTCAGAAAATTCTTTTAAAAGCGATGTATTTGCAGCATAAGTCATTTTATCAATACCGCGAACATGCCAACCTTTTTGTAAGCATTTCCTTGTCAGATAGGATCCTATAAAACCTAAGCACCCCGTTATATAAACTACTTTCATTCTATGCCTTCGAAAAACTCGTCTACAGTCTTCTTTATATATGATATTTTATCGTCTGTCAGACCTATATAAGTACCCAAGAAAACAGATCCCATCGTAACTGTGTGAGCATTGGGGAACACGGCGTCAAGATCTTCATATTGCTTAGCCATTTCTTGATACGCTGGGTGATATAGAGCGTTGCCGGTAAAATATGATCGTGTTTGAATTTTAGCTTTTTCCATGTGCCTAACAAACTGCTGTTTTTGGAAAGGGGCGCTGGGTTTGGTCACAAGTAAGAAGCCAAACCAACATGGATCGGCCTTCTCAGTAGCTTTCGGTAGATAAAAATACTTTTCATACGGTTTAAAAATTTCGTATAATTTATTGAAGTTGTTTTTTCTAGCTTCATCCATCTCTGGTAGCTTTTTAAGCTGCTGAAGGCCCATGGCAGCCTGCAAATCGAGAGGTTTGATGTTGTATCCTATTTCATCAAAAACATATCGGTGATCGTAGACAGCCTTTGGACAACCAGGTAGCCATTCCTTAAATCTGTCCCCGCAGGCTGTGCCCGCTGTGACATCGCCTGGCTTCATTTCATTGCAGAAGCAGGCACGACCCCAATCTCTAAAGCTTGCAATTGTAGACCTGACGGCCCTTGAGTTTGTAGCCACAAAGCCACCCTCTCCCATAGTCATATGGTGGGCCGGGAAGAACGAGCAAGTCGACATAAGACCAAAAGAGCCTAATTTCTTACCGTCATATGTAGAGCCTAAAGCGTCACAAGCATCTTCCAGAAAGATAAGATTATGCTTATCAACAAGCTTCATTAATCTATCCATATCAGGTGGGTTACCCAATACGTGAGCAAAAATAATTGCTTTTATTTCTTTATCTTTATCATTGTCAAGTAGTTCTTCAACCATGTCAAGGTTTAAGTTTACGCTTGGAAGATCCACATCTACAAATACAGGCACCAGGCCATTTTGTATCAGGGGGTTGATAGTTGTTGGGAAACATACAACCGGAGTAATGACTTTATCACCCTTATTGAGGCGGTATTTGGCAGGCATTTTGTTTTTTGAGGTTAAAGAAGAAACCATAAGCAAATTTGCAGAGGAACCTGAGTTGGTTAAACACCCATGCTTCATACCTAAATGTTTAGGGAAGGCAATTTCAAAATTTCTACAGTTTTTACCATATATAAGCCATTCCCCTAGAAGAGTTTCTACAGCTTTAGAATATTCGTTGCCATCAATGTGAGGACCAGAATACTTTACCCAATCTTTCCCAGCCTCCCATTTTTCAGTAGACCTCACTTCGGAAATATAGTCTTCCACTAAATTAAGAATCTTATCAAGTTTGGTCTTCTTTTTAGGCAAAACTTTTGCTATACTTTTTGTTAAAATATTAATATACTTGTTAGTCGACATTTAAACTCTCTTTAGTTCATCATACATGGTTTTAATTCCATATTCTAAACCTTTTAATCTTAAAGATAAGCCATCTATTTTTTGGCTTGATCCAGTATAAGATTTTGCAAGTCCTTCTTGGTTTAGTATAATATTGTGTGGGTTGTTTGTCAAGTATTTTATCATATTTCCTACATCAGCCAAAGAGTGCTTTTTTCCGTAACACATATTACAATCAAAAGACTTTTCAAAATCTTCTAAAAGAACATAATCTAATACTCGCAATAAATCCATAACCCAAAAAAAATCCATATGTTTGTCTTGGTGTATCTCTATAGGCAACCCATTTAAGGACCTAACTAAATTGTTTTTTATAAACCTATTGTTATTTTCGTACAAGCCAAAACAACCGAATAATCTTAAATTGATAAACTTACCGTTATTATTTTTTATATCTTTAGCAATCAAATTCTTTGCTAAGCCGTAATAATCTCCTGGGAGGGCATCTATGATCTCCTGTTCTCTGGCGTTTTGTACACCTAGATTCCTGTCGAACGCCGCGCCTGAGCAGAAATTAATGACTTTTTTAAATTTGTCGCTGTTTGATTTTATATTCTCATACATTTTTAGATTGGTGACAAAACTCTCAAGATCCTCCGTGTCGCCTCTCTTGCCACCTCTTATCGCAGTGTGTATCACAACATCAGTTTTATTATATTGCAAGAATTCTTGTAGTTGGTCAGGGTGTGAGAGGTCTAAAACACTACTTGTAGGAGAGAGAATATTATGTTTACCAGAGTAATGCTTTATTACATGTCTGCCCAAAAATCCACTGCCACCTGTTACTAATATATTCATATTACTTTCGTTTTAAATTAAAATAAGACGAACTTGATGTGTCCTTTATATATTTGCTAGCAAGTAAGCGCATTTCATCAACACTGTCCGGCCAATAACAGTCTATATTAGGCAGACATGACATAACTTGCTTGTCTTCTTCAGCCCAATGAGAAAACCCAAGATATCCATAATCTTTATCCCTGCCGCCCCCTATTAGCTTAACAGGCCAGCCTTCATGGTCCAGATAATTTCTTATATATTCAAAAGGCCGGTATAATAAGAAAGAGGTGATTGAATACACAACAGGTATTTTATTTTCCATAGCCATACCTACTGCTGCGCCTAACATCAACTGCTCCGATGATCCCATATTATAGAACCTGGAGGGGTAGTCAATTTTTATTTTATCCCAAAGTCCGTATCCCAAGTCACCCGTTAGGAGAACTATTCTCTCGTCCTCTGACATGATCTCATGTAAAAGCTCACTAAACTGCTTTCTCATTCAACTCTCTCCTCTTAGTAATTAAAATTGCTCTAGCTTCTTCATATTCTTGTTTTTTCATAATATGATAGTGAGCGTTTATCCCTCTTAAAAAAGAAAAATGACCCACGCTTGTAAAATAAACCTTAATACCTGGTAAGAATGACCGAAGCCTACTTACGAGATATCTCGTGTCCACTGAATCATAAGCACAGTAGCCGTTCACATTAACGTGAACAGTTATATTTTTTATGTTGTTGTTGTGTATGAAGGAGAGGGATTCCCATATAGAGCCCTCAGCACACTCACCATCACTTATTAAACAATGTACATGTTTAGATGGGTCCGCAAGTGCTCTGCCAACTGCAACTGTGAGTCCCATACCAAGACTGCCTGTGGAGCAGTGAATTTCGAATTCTTTATTAAAGTGTGGGTGTCCTCCTTGTATTGCGAACAAATGATCTGCCGAGATAGTTTTGTACTTCTCTAAGACGCAATACAAAGCCACGGCGCAATGCCCTGACGATAGGATAAATATATCTTCTGTGTCTGAAACTCCCATCTCTTGATAAATATTATCTATAATATCGACGCTAGAAAAGTAGCTACCAAGATGTGATAATTTATTTTTGTATGCAATCTCTAAAATACGCAACTTTAAATCAAGGTCACCATCTAGTGGCTTAATCACTCTGGATTCCATTTATTTCTCCAATAATCTTGAATGTTTTTCTCATAGTTATTAGGGTCTCGGTGCATTTCCCAAGTGGCCTGTCCTGGGTGCCATCTATAGTTATAACCCAAGCAACGACCAGCGGGGTATATAAATATATTATTGTCGGCTAGTCTACAGTATAAATCGTAATCAGCAGCGCCGCTATATTTATCAGGATATGTTTCTAATAAGCCAGATGTAAACAATTCTCTTGAGTATACAACAGTTGGGCTCGACACTGGGCACCTGGTTAAACACAGGTCCTTAAACTGCTGGATTGTTTTATAAAATTGACTGGTATCTCCTGCCTTCATGCCAATGTTTTTAATGCCACTTTGAAACGCCTTTATCTTGCCGTTACCAGCAGAGATAAACGACATACAATTAGAAACATAGTTTGTTTCGTAACTGTCATCAGCCGCCAAGGTAAAAAGGTATTCACCGGTAGCAAGACGAAATCCTTCTTGTCTTGGCTCGTCCCAGCATCTTTCATAAATATTTTTTGCAGAGGCTAATATTAGATTTGGATATTTTTCACCAACATTTTTCGCTATGCTTTGCGACCTATCCGTGCTTTCATTATCCACAAAGATAACCTCAAAAGATTTGTAATCTTGGTTAAGTGCAGATAATAAAGCTTCTTCTATCCACTTCTCAGCGTTATAACACGGAACAATAATGCTTACTTTCATTTATTACCATTCCTCCATTAGGCGTACTCTGTTGGTATAGGTGTGTTTTTGTAGTATTTGTTCTCTATTATACTCTTTAATATCTAATAGGTCTTTTTGCAAATTTATTTGGATTAAATCACACATTTCTTCAGGGGTATCACAAAGTATGGTTGATGGTAGCAACCTTTCTATTTGGCTAACTCTATCACTAATCAGAAATCCATTTAAACCAAGCGATTTAAATGTTCTCTCATTTGTGTCGTAACCTAGGCTTCTTTGATACGCATCATGAATATTGATACATATTTTAGAATTTGATAAAATTTTATTCTCTTGTTCGTGTGTTAAATTTTTATTTATAAATAAACCACTTTTAATATTCATTTTTGCAATTTTTGAGAAAAATTGCAACATTATTTTCTTTTTCTCGTTAAAGCCATTGTTAGCCCATCCGCCTATGTAGCAAACATCAAACTGGTAGTCTTTATCGAAATTTCGCTTGTAGCTCAAGGAGTCGAAAGCTAGTGGAAGTGTGTTAACACGATGCCATTTGTGATAATACGAATTAAGATCTGCAAAAGTCCACAAATGAACTCTATCTAAAGCGTTAAGGGCTTTTATGTAGGCATCTGGGCACAGGCTTATAAAATTTGGATGTGAGCCCCACGGGCTAGGAAATGTATTTGGTTGTACAAAAACAAACGATTTACTAGCCGACGCTAACACCTCCAGGCATTTAGGTGATTTAATATCACTGTCTAGCGCCATAACAAAATACCTTTGTTCGCTTGGACTAATACTTTCCAGATCATCGTATAATTCAACTTTATACCCACGGCTTTGCCAAGCTAGCTTATAACCTTGGTATATCCACTTACCAGCGTGAGCATTATGATTTTTGATGTATACTACCACTATTAAAATTCCTTAATCTTTGTGATAACTTCATCTAACCTTGTCGCTGAGTCGTGTTGTTTTAAAAATCTAGCGTGTCCGTTTTTAGCTATTGATTGAGTTATCTTTGGGTTGTTGGCAAGAAATTTAATCTTTTTTTGAAATTCGTCTTGGTTCTCAAATGTCACTATCTCTTTGTCTATTTCATAAAACTGTTCTATCCCCTCATGATATTCCGTCATAAGCAGGCCTGCACCTGCTGGTACTTCAAACATTCTTTGTTTCATTTGAGTTTTTCTTAAAGGGTCATTGTCGTTGACACTAAAATTTATCCCTATTTTACTCCTTGAGTGGGTTTCAAAAACTTTTTCCGTGGGTACACCAAAAACATTTGTTATCTCCACTGGAGAGGAATCAATAAATAGCTTTCTTGAAAGGGTTGGGTTGCCTAGAAAACAGACATCAATATCCTTATTATCAAACTGTATTTTTGGGTAGAATGAAGAATTTGAATGCCAATTGGCAAGTATTATATTGTTATAGCCGTTTGTTTTATATTTTTTAATATAGTTCGGTTCAGGGGTTGAGCAAACAGTAAAATTTTTACAAGCTTTACTCGAAAACGACTCATATCTCCATGTGTCATCGCAAAACCAATTAAATGTTTTTGTTCGGCCTGTGCTCGTCTCCTCGGATATCTGAGACCATGGTTCGTAAGGGGCTATATTTCTATCACCAGTGAGGCAACAAAATATCAAGTCAGGCTTGTAAGATTGTATAACTTTGTTAAAATCCTTAACCTCTGGGTTTACAGTGTCATACCATAATACTTCGTGCCCCAACCGCATCAAAGGTTCATAAACATACCAGTATCCCATATCGGGAAATCCTCGGTATGTTTTGTTTGTAGTTAAAAGTATTTTCATTTTATATATTTTTCAACAGCATCAACAATTTGACCTTGTTTTGAACGTAAGTAATCAATTAGAGTAAGGCCTTTTTTAGAAAACCACTTTTCATGAATAGCACCTATATTATTAGTTGTTTTGGTAGCTAAGCCCATCATTCTGGCTTCTACTACAACTCTTGAAAGTGTCTCAGGCGTTTTTGGAAAGAATACCAAGGTTGAATGTGATCCCAACCGTTTTAAAAATGTAACAGGGTCTGATGGTGGGATGAGGTCGTATTGTAGGCCCAAGGCTTTACAGTACCGCACAGCCTCCAATGTGTTCTTGTGTGGTGTAGGCGACTGCATAACCGCGTATGTGGGTTTTTTATTAGATTCTTTGCATATTTGCTGCAATAAATCAAAATGTGTGTCTGCCCAAAGATTCCCACCTAAGCTTTTAATATTATTTAATTCAAGGTTCTTAGTTACTATATTTGCATGAAAGGTACTCTGGCATAACACAGCTTTTGCGTTTGTATAAAATTGCTTATTAATAATATGATTTCTGGGGGCACGATAGTCCGGATATATTCCAGGATTCCTGTTTGATAAATATTTATGATCGTGTTCATAGATAATATAGTTTTCCCTCTGGATTTTTTTCATATTTGCTTCCGACAGATTTACGAAGTTTGAAACAATAATATTATCGTAGCCTAGCAAGTGTTTATTTTTTAATAAATGACTGTTGATTGGATGGACATCATGACCACGCTCACGCAGCTTTTTTATTAAAACATCGTTATTTAATTCACCACCACCAGGTACTTGATTTGCAAAAAAATCTGCTATGAAGAGCACGTTAGCCATGCTCAACTATCTCAGGAGACAGTGACTCTAGCCACGACTCAACATCAAATTCTTCTCCATAAACTGAGTCTGCGAATAACTGATGTTGTTTATCAGAATCAAATTGTTCTAGGACCCAGTGCTTGAGTTTGTCTGCCTTGTCTAGCCATTTATTATAATTCTTACGAACTTGTCTCAGCCTCATCTTATAGTGTCCCTCATGAGGATAACACCACATGCTGTCTTTTTGGATAACCCCCTCCCAGACAGCAAAATCTTGCACTGGGGCTATATCGTAATTAACATCGGAAAAAAACGCCTTCATTTTGCCGTTCTTCAATGGCATATGCAAAAAGTCACAATGCCCAGACCATGAAGGTGCTATTACTGGTAGACCATGGCATGCTGCATCAAACATCGGTAATCCAAAGCCCTCGCCGTGACTCAGGTTCACAAGCGCTTTAATTCTTGGATTGTTATAGAGAGATTGCATTTGGCCCTCGGTGAGATCCCCGTGTAAAAGGTATATTTTACATTTTGCGTCTGCTGGGAGCGCCGCCGACACGATCGCTTTTAAATTTTTGTAGATATGTTCTCTATCTAATATCGAATTATTTTTTAATGAGGTCTTGAGTACTAAACCAACTTTTTCATCATAATTTTCCTCTATCCACCATTTAATTGCATTTTCTATATTCTTCCTAGGGCCCCATTGTGAGACTAATAAATAATTAAAATCATACTCCAAATAAACATCCAAGTCTTCTGCTTCAACCTGCTTTACTGGATAATGAACTATTTCAACAGGCACCTCACATTTAAGGGTCATGGGCTCGCCTGTATCTTTGTGTACGCCCTGGTAGACAGTATTTTCTAGAACTGATTTGGAGTGTTCGGATATTGTAATGACCTTGTCCATAAGGTTGCAGCGCTCTAGCCAAACTGGTGCTACTTTCGTTGTTTCAATCCCAGCAGTTACACCAATATTGTAAGGAGCCACTTTATCCCATTCATTAGGAATAGAAACTTGTATGGACATATCAAATTGGCCACCAGCCTGTGCGTGTTGGTGGGTCTTGAGAATTATATCATCAATCCATTTTCTTTCCTCAGTATCCTCAGACAACCACCCCGTCTGACCCCACCCTACCGAAACTAAAAAAACATCGAATTTGTCCGGGTTTTTTCTTAATGATCTCAAAAGAAAACGAGTATGTTCTCCATACCCTGACTGCGTAAGGGCGGGACCTCTTACCAATACTTTTTTAATCATGTTATCTCCTTTAGTTCCCAACTTGTATAGTTACTTCTATTTTCCCAAGACCCATGCTTTTCGTGCAATTCAGTCATTATTTCAACCCACTTGTCACAATACTTTTCAAAACTATAATTCTTCTTGACATGCTCTAACCCTTTCCTCCCAAGCTCTTTTCTCTCCTCGGATGTCATATTATACATTTCATGTAACGCGGCCTTGAAATCTTCCTTACAAATTCGGTCTTCGTATATGTAGGGAACTTGCTGTGATCCAATAACGGTTTTGGACGAGGGTTCTATGCCAATACCAAACCACTCTTCACCGTCTGTTACTTGTTCTTGAAGTCCGCCCGTCATTGTAACTAGAATTGGTGTACCGCACGATAAAGATTCTAGAGTAGCTAAACCAAAGCCTTCAGCGTCCGATATATTAATTGTGCAATCTGCCATATTATACATATCTGCCAGAATCTGTGGGGCTACCTTTTGGCTTGAAATCATAATAGTTCCATCATTGCCTAATTTTTCTACTATGTGATGTAAGGGCTGTCCATGTGGATCATTAGGGTCTGTGTGCATAATTAGACGTACTTTATCCCTGCCCACCTCATTTGCAAACTCATCGAACCAGAATAGCAAAGAACCACTTTGTTTCCGTCGAGCATTGCGATTATTCCAGAAAAATAACATTCTGTCGTCATTTTTGTCAGCAAAGTTTTGAGTTTTCATTTGAGATATTTCGCTATCTGTCTTGGGTTTAAAAACATCAGAATTCACAGCGTGAGGATGATATATATTTTCTACCTCTGGTGCTGCTTCGGAAACCACTTCATGCGTAACTTTGGATATTGATACAATCAAATCATTTGAAAGATAGAAAGGACGATTAAACATGGGGGCAGGATGGTTATCCCATACATGATAATATACCATAGGAATCAAAGGTCTTACCTCATTTTCCATAAACCACAGCCATTCATAAAAGCGGGGATCTGTCATAAACCATAAAATATCTGGCTTTTCATTTCTAATTATTGATCTAATCTTTGGAGCATCACCATAGCCATCTACCGGAATTACAAGCCAATCATCTTCGTATGGGGCTATTTTTTGAGCATCATAATTTTCATGTTTTATCGCTCCACCGAGGCAAATAAATTTAAATTTACCAGTTTTTAGGAGTGCTTCAATAAAATATTTTGTCTGCGTTCCTACTCCTGACGGTGACAGGGGGTGGTCTGACAAGGTCAGAATCTTAATTTTTTTATCCATTAAATCCTCATGAACAGTGTTTTGTACTTACGAAAGGGCAAAATTTACAAGATAATTTATTCTTAATATATCTGCCATTTGTTATGTTATATAACGCTTTGTCTAAAAAGTCAAGGGAATTTTTTGTTTTTCTTTCACCGCTTGTAACTCTAAACAATTCAATTCTATTTTTCTTTGCTGTTCTTTTGATTAGGCCGAAGTGCGTTGATACGGCTCTGAGTGAAATGCCCAGTTTTTGAGCGTAGAAGTGTTTATATAAAACCAGTTGTCTTGTATACAATATATCGTTTTTCTTTCTGGCGTTCCATCCCCACGAACAAGTTTTCCAATCTATTATATGATAATGTCCTTGGCCATCTTTCAATATTAAATCAATAAATCCTTTAAATTGATAAGAATCGTTTACCCGCTCCATTAGATCCTGTTCGGTGGCTACTAACGACCAGCCACCCTTAGAAGAGAAATATTCATCAAGTGCTGGTATAATTAATTCGAACGTGCCAGCAATTTGTTGCCTCATTTCTTTACATAATTGTGTATCTTCCAAGATGCCCGCTCTGGTTAATTCTTGCGTGAAAGTAGCATTGAAGTGTTCGTATGGTTTTATTGATTCTCCCAACAACATGCGTTCCACCGTTTCATGGACAGCGGTACCATAACAAGTATGCTCAGAACCTTGAAATGCCTCTATTCTATCGAGGTATAATAACTTATGCCTCCAAGCGCATTCTGACCAATTTCTAAGTTCAGAATATGATATGTGCGGCAATCTACACCTCTCTCTTGAGAAGCTTTTCTATTTTTCGATAAACCATGGGGCTTATTTTCTTAACATATGAATGATCTTTCAACAAACATTCTTCAAAAGCAGTGGCAAAATATTCTCTTACTCCTATTGTAGCATAAGGAGTTATAAAAAGTCCATTTGTAAAAGTCTCTAATTTTTCATAACCTAGTTTTTTGTACAAATAGTCGTCCAATTCTGCATCATATTCTAGCTCTTCAAAATTTAAATTTTCGTACCCATCTAAATATCCGTACTCCCGTAACATGTCTCTAAATCTAATTCTCTTACCAATAAACTCATTTTGAATTCTATTATCCGAATATATAAACTGAGCGTGGAGGTCTTCCACGGCGTGTGCTATTTCATGAATTAGATCGTCTATCATATCATCATTATTATCTTGATCATTCGTAATAAATATAGCACCGTCGCGGTACATAGCATTAATGTTTCTTTCCTCAAATTCTTTAAAGAATCCAATATAAAAACCATCTATTTCGTTGGTTAATCGTGCTGGAATTTTATTTTCTACTTCGCCCAATACTTTTAAAATATCTATATTATTAGGTAAAGGATCTTTAATATGAACTGGTATATTCGTAAATACCATAAATTTATCATTGTTTTTACGAATTTTTAATGACCCCTCTTTGATAAAGGATGTTAAATCGGATGACATACTTATTCCTCTAACATCTTTGCGAGAGTCTTGTCATCCTCAAGGCCTTGCTCATATCCTCTGATCCAATTTTCTTCTGCCAGAGAATACACCAACTCCGGAAATTCCTCAGCCAATACGCCAACAATCATCTCCACATTAATTTCATCATTTTCTGGGGAGAGTTTGCCACCCACGTACTGAATTATCATATCCTTTAGTGGTGATTCTTTGTCAGTGATAGGAACGCTAGAAACACTTTTATCATTCCATTGTAAATCTAAACTCATTTTTAACTCCACATTAATTATAACACAATAACTAGATAAGTCAAATTTATAATACTTTGGCCGCTAATGTGGCAACATTAGATCGCTCGCCTTTCTTAAGACTGACGTGACCAGAAAGTTCAAAAGGCTTCATTTTTTCTATAGCATGAGTTAATCCAGACGACATCTCGTTGACATATATATTATCTATCTGTTCTATGTCGCCAGTCAAAACAATCTTGGTCCCTTCACCAACTCGCGTAAGGATGGTCTTTATTTCATGTGCCGTAAGATTCTGTGCCTCATCAATTACTATGTAGGCGTTTGCTATGGACCTTCCGCGAATGTATGTGAGAGCCTCAATTTCTATTAATCCTTTTTCCATATATTCATCTAGGGTGGTCTGGTCATCACCCGTTAAGAATTTCAAATTGTCTTGCACAGGAGCTAACCATGGAGCCATTTTCTCCTCCATGGAGCCTGGTAGGAAGCCTATATCTCTGCCCATTGGCATTACTGGTCTGGACACAACGAGTCTCTTGTATGCTGTCCTGCAATAGCTGTCAGATTTAAGGGTGTCCTTTATTTTCTTGTTGTTCATCACTTGATCTAAACCTGCTGCGATCGCTATAAGAGTTTTACCAGACCCCGCTTTACCGATCAGCGAAACAACTTGTACGTTGGGGTCCATCAACAAATCAACCGCAAACATTTGCTCCTTATTACGTGATTTAACCCCCCAAATACCATCTCTATTCTCATTAACTTTCCGCAGTTCCGTATTATAATTAAAAAATCTTGCTAACGCTGTCTTCTTTTCATTCGAACTAGAAACTAACATAATAAATTGATTTGGATAAAGGTTGGGCGTGTCTTCTTTTTCTAAGTATATCGGTTCACCATCGTAAAACATGTCAACTGTCTGGTCATCGACGAGACACCTTGTGAAGCCAGAATATAATTCAGATTCTTTCTTGATAACTTGGTTTACTATGTAATCTTCGCTGGCGAGGCCAATGGCATCACATATAACGCGCATATTAATATCGCGACTTACAAGAATAGTCTTCCTGTTTCCATTCTCTTGGTCTTCTGATAAGGCTGTCGATATTATCATATGATCCGCTACTTCCACATCAAGGTCTGTTGGAAGTTGTTTGGTACCTGATTCTCTTACTCTAAGAATACCTTGGCCTTTTGCAATCCGAACGCCTTTTTGTAGCTGGCCTTTAGACCTGAGGTCATCAAAAGATCTAATGATTTTTCTAGCATTGACCCCTGCACCATCTTGGCGCTTCTTATGACGATCTATTTCTTCTAGAACTTTAAGTGGTATAATAATATCATTATTAGAATAATTAAAAATACAATCCGCATCAGTGAGACACACACTAGTGTCTAGGACATAAGTTTTTTTAGCCATTAATTACAAGGCCTCCATCTGTAGTAAGTAGTTAATAGGACTTTATAACAGATGGATTTACCCACACAATGTGAGTTTTAGAAGAAATATTTTCTTTAGATTTTAAAAAACTACTTTGTACTAAAACCGCTACCAAACCGCCTTGTTGAGCCCAATTCATCATTTTAATAATCGCGTCAGAGGCAAAAGTAAACTCTATCTCCCTATCAGGGTAATAAAAATTATAATGACCTAATTGTGAGCCATAAGCCACAGTATCTTTTTCTACCATTTTAGTTCGTGTGCTATACATCTTTATTTACCTAACTTATATTCTAAACACTCTTGTATAATATTTAAGTTTTTTATATCATATCCCAAAGCATCGAACGCTGCTGTACATACTAAAGTAGATACTGCGGCCCCCAGCAATGTTCCTATTAAAAGTCCAACTTCAAATTTTATTATTTTAGTCAACATACGGCCCCCCATTAAAATATTTAACTATCTAGAAGTCTATGGGTGTAATGGTTTTGCTCAATAGCAGTTTTTATCCTGTGACAATTGGCACATCTAACAACGCAATTCTTAGCTTCTTCTAATATAGAATCCCAAGCGTATTCTTTTCTTAAGAGTGTGCTTATATTATGTCGTTTTGTGTTGATATGATCAAAATCTAAAACTCTAGGGTCTGACTCTCCACAATCGACACAAGGATGATCTTTATAAAAATCCATCATTTTCTTTTTTATTCTCTCTCTTCGTTCAGAACGTTTACACATTGAATAAGATCCTTTATGTGTATTTTTATCCTTAGAGTTAGAATTTGTCAAACTAAATTACCCCCTGCTCCTGTAGTAATTAGTTTGTTGTATTTGAATATAGCAGTATTAAATATGATTATAAGATGGAGATGGCGGGAGTCGAACCCGCGTCCAAAACAATTTTAGATTCAAGTCATTCACAGGCTTAGTTAGTTTTTACTTCATAAACTAACAAATGTAGGCCTTTTTATCCAACTACCTTTTGGCCAATAGTAGCTCGGGTGTTTTTAATTTCGACAGAACCACCTGCTTATCTGGATTTGGGTGATAAGGTAACCAGAGACCCCACGATTAAGCCGCTAAGCGGACAGATTCGAAATGATTATTGTTATTGGCAATTATCAAGTTGGTTGATTTTTTAAGTCATCACGACTGCCTGCACTATCCTCCTCTGTCGCTCTGTCGAAACCAAGAGCATCCCCTAAAAAGTTAAACCATAATAAGTCAAACAAATAGTATAAAATTATACCAGCCAATGCTCCAGCAACTGTTAGAGCTACTGATGCATTGACCTCTTTTAAAAAGATTAAATTTAATAGAAAAGAAACTGGTATTGAAACTCCAAATCTCCATATTAAAGATTTAATTAAAGCCTCTTTTTTAGTCATCCTCTTGCTCATTAAAGAAAGAGTGTATTTGATATTTTTTCATTAATTTATTAAAATGTGTGTGTCTTAAACCTAAAAATCTCATGGCCTCACCTTGTGTTTTTGTAGCAGACACAGCATATTTTAAAATAGCCTCCTGTGTAATTTTAACAAGATTATCCCAAATAGGCAAGCCATAAAGTCTATTTTTTACAGGTTGAGTTGATAATTCTAATTTTATAGCTATTATATCTTCTAAAGATAAATTTGATATTATAGATTCAAATTCTTTATTTATTTTATTTTCTTTATTTAATTTATTTGTTATACTATAATATCTTGTCTTACTTTTTTTATTTATTTTTGTTTTCCAAGCCATTAGATAGCCGGTGCTTCCTCGGTCTCCCCTTCACCTGCTCTGCTTTGACCTGCTTTTACATACTCGTCCTCGGAAGGTGTCTCAGGCTCTTCAGGAGCAGGCGACAAATCTTCTTCAAATTTATCAAAGTAAAGTTTTAAATTAAGCAGCAAATAATCTCTAAAAATTTGACGTTCTGTTTCATCCCGCCCATCAATCTGAGCCTCGGGGTCTAACTTAGAATATTCATTTTCGACCTGATTTTGTACCTTCTTAAATGATTCAAATGCTGCGTTTCTCCCAGTCTTATCTAAGTCTCTGTCTGCTAGACCAGATGCAAATTCATCCTCAGGGTCTAGATTTTTTGTTTCTACTGCATCTTGATCTTTCTCACCATCATAAATATCGATAAAACCCTCTGGCTTGTCGTCATCTACTTTTATAGTAACTTCTTCAAGCTCCGACTCGATAGCCTCAGGATCAGCATCTAAACTATTAAGAAGATTTTCAACAGCATTCAATATATGCTTTCTAAAAGATATTCTTTGTTTTTTGGTAGATGTTAATTCTTTGTAATCTTCTTCCAAGTTTGGAACTATATTTTTAAGAAGATTTTTAAGAAAATTCATTGATGTGATATCTGAAGGCGCGTCGGGGGCACCACCAGTTGCCTCTGCTTCTTTTATTAAAGCTCGTACAGATTCTTTAATTAAGTTTTCTTTCTCTTTCGCACTGGAAATCTCTAGACGCACTTCATATATACAATGGCGAATAAAAGATCTAAGTAGATTGTTATCTTCCTTTAATAAAAAGGATCTCGTTTCGTTATCTTCTAAAAGAAGGTGATTAATTACTTTTTTAAGTGATTCAATATTAGTCATTATGTTTTTCCTTTTTACCAATTACACCTGAACCTATCGCCACATTACCACCACCCATGCTAGACATTTCTTCCAAAACTTGTAATTTTTCTTCTAAAATATTAACTTGCTCTTGAAGACGCCTAAATGAAACAGTAATTTCTTTTAAATGCTTCATAGCGACAGCAATTTTATTTTGATCTCTTCTGGTGGAAGGTCTCATGGTTGATAAGGCTTCCTGGAGTGCTTGAAGAAGTGCGTTTGGATTTACATCTTTCTTGCCCTCATTCATTAAGAATTTTCTAGTAATGTTATTGAAGTTAATATTCATGGTTATAACCCTCGGTATAAATAGTTATTATTAGCCTCTGTTTTCTTTTTTCTTTTTATCCCTTTCCCGCTTATCACCCTCAGCAGCAACTGTTTCTCCTTTCTCAGTCGCATATGCGGTCGTCCTGCCTCTCAAATACCTTACTCCAGGCGTCCCAAGAGAAAAGGGTACCTGATCCCCAGTTTGAGTGTATTGAGCGCCTAGGATGATAGATGAGAATGTATTTAATGTAAAGTCCCCGCCCACTAACGATCCAGAGGTGGGATCCACAGTAGCCGATGGTGTTGTAGACGCAACAGCAATCCAACTTGTATCAGCCGAGCCAGTCCCAGGTATAGATCCGTAGATAGGTCCAAGAGTGAGGGGCGCTTGACTACCAATAAAACCTGAGTGAGCGTTTGACGAAACCAAAGCCCCAGCAGGGTCAACTTTAGCAAGGATTAATGAATGGGAACTAGAGGCTATGCTTGTAACAGCGTGAAACACCCCGAGCGTCGGCTGGGTCGCGACCGCTTTGACTCGTAATCTTAAACTCGCGCTGTCAAGATTACTTACGCCAGAGGTGTCAAAAGCGAAAAACATGCGGGTCAGTTGATGGAAATGACCAGTACCATCTTTTGATACAGAGGCTTGATTTATAAACGGCATCGAGGAGTCCACATTTCCACTTCTGGCGGTAGCAAAACTCGTGTTGATGGTCGTAATGCTGTTACCATCAGCAGCGTAAACCCCAGCCGAAGTTTTTCGACGAATGTCGGCCCAAACCGGTGTTCCAGGCGTTGAGGCATTCATTATGCTTAAATACGCTGATTGTGACGAACTAAGAATGTCAGGTGTTCCACCTACCGTGCCGATGATGGTCGGCTGGAAGTTACTTGAGCCATCAGACCCAAATTCGCTGCCACCATCTCCACCAAAAGCGACATTAAACTGATACGCCATCTTGTTTCCATTTCCCGCGTAACCAGGTGCGTTCGTAACAGGATTAGCGTTTAACGCTTCAAAGGTATAATCCAGTAGGGCAATAACCACTGAGTCATTATTATTTATGTCTGATATACAATCAGACGACAAAGTAATGTCTTTCGCCGCACCGTCGGAATCATCAGTGCTACCTGTTAAGCTAAGTAATGTAAACGCATCGGAATATTGTGTTAAAGCCATTTAGTTTTGCCTCTTAAAATTTGCTAATTTTATCATTTTTTACGTCCTTGAGTAAGATTGTATGCTGTAGGCCTTCCTTGCAAATGCCTCGGGGCAGGTGAAGTAAGAGAAGTTGGAATTTCTTTGATATCATATCTAGCTTGTACAACATCATAAGTATGTATGTCATGGTCATCTTCTATAAGTAATATCGGAACAGGTGCCCTAGTTGCCAATACCTGCACATTATCAATAGCCAGATCTTGTCTAAATCTATTCGAAGCACTCGCCCCAGTAGCTCCAAGGAAATAAATATAAACCGAGTCTGATTGGCCTGCGGCTGCACTTAAATCCACTTCAGCTAACCTCCACAAGTTAGCATTTGTTTGTGAAGCTGTATGGCCTGAAGTCTGCTGCTGATTAGTAATCCTAACGCCACTAGCTGTTGTAGATCCATCGTGAGCAGTCCAATAATTTATTGTACCTCCACCTG